>ERZ827512.1859-NODE-1859-length-18785-cov-4.445275_pt1 | contig 18785 bp, 14 predicted proteins | sample MGYA00519916_ERZ827512 | MGnify/ENA primary metagenome ERZ827512 (study PRJEB31778, sample SAMEA3449335) | human gut metagenome | biome: human gut; feature: human-associated habitat; material: faeces | place: United Kingdom | collected 2010/2012 ... | reverse complement strand
GCCAAGGCGCGCCGGGGCGGGAGGGGCGGCCGCATCTGCCGGGACAGCGGCACACGGCGCAGACTGAAAAAGGCCCCGCCGCTTTTCTCACGGGAACCCGTATCCCAAGCATCGCTCCGGCTTTCGGCTGTCTGCGTCGCATGCCGACCTGCCGGTGCGCGCTTTCGGACGGCAGAAAGCACGCCTCACAGCGGCGGGACAGCCCGCCGCGTTTTTGCGCCCCCCTGCACCGACAGCAAAGCAGACCGACGCTGAGGATAGCGCAAAGCTTTCCGCAAAAGGACGCGGCTGAACGCACCGGACAGACGCCGGCAGCTTCGGCGGCAGCGTTTTTCGGCCATCCGCCATACGGACAATACCGGCTGTCCGTTTTCCGATATACCTGCTCCCAAAACCACTCCAAAAATAAATATGCACAGTACAAATAGTTCCGAAAGAAATTATGAGTAAGATGGATACGAATATCATAGGTAAAAAAGACGGATTTATTATCAGATTGGCAAAAGCCGAAGATGCAGCGGCTTATTATGAACAAAATTACTGCCCCTTAGACAAAGAAGCCGCACGATTGACCGACTGCAAGACATCGTTTACGAAAGAAGAAGTTACATCATTCTTTTTGCAATCTTTAGAAGACGATGACAGATATTTCTTTTTGATGATTGCTCCCGACGGGGAAATAATCGGTGAAAGCGTCATCAATGAAGTGGATTGGGAATTGCGCCGTGCAAATTTCAGAATCTGCATTTATCAAAAGACGGAAAGAGGCAAAGGAATCGGTACATGGGCAACAGAAGTCACCCGCGACTTTGCCTTTGAAAAGCTGCATCGTTTGGAATTGGATGTTTACTCCTTTAATCCGAGCGCCGAAAAAGTATACTTGAAAGCCGGATTCAAAATAGAAGGCGTTTTGAGGGACGCTGTCAGAGATGGGAAAGAATATGCTGACGATATATTGATGTCCATGTTAGAAGAGGAATGGAAAGCGATAAAAGAGAAAGCATAAATTTTGGCAAAAACAGCAAAGCCGGCCGGAACAGTCTGCTCCAGAATAAACGGCGTGTCCTATGCGCCGCCGTCGACAGTCCTGTCCGTCTTTGCTAAAGGCAGGGGAAGCGCTAAAACGGCTTCCCGCCCGTTTCGATTTAGAAAAAGCGCTCCAAAATCAGAGAAAAGGCGGCCAAGCCTTTTGAGAAATCGGCCGTCTTGTCTGCCCGTTCGGCGGGACAGCGGGCGACGGTCAAGGTCGGGCGCAAGCCCCTTTGACGCCCACAAAAAAGGCGGTGCGCCGCCCCTCATCGGCGGCTTTCGGAAGGATAAACCGAAGAAACGACCCCGCATTCGCAAAACGACACGAGTGTATGCAGTCGTCTGTTCGCCGCAGCAGCGCCTTTTTATGTGCGGGCATGATGCGCGCCCGCCGTCCGGCCACGCGCGGGTTTTCGGCGCGAGGATATTCGTTTGATGCACACAGCACGGACGGACGGCGCGGCTTAGGCTTTGCCGGCCTGCCGCGCGGATTGCAAGCGCATCCGCCGGAGAACAATATATTTTTACGCACAAAAATGAACGCGCCCGCGCGAAGGGCTGTTCCGGCACGCGGACGGCGCTGTTGACGACCTGTCCGCCCGACAAGCATATTCGCACCCCGCGCGCGGGAACGCCGCCGACTCTTTTATATGGAGAACATCAAGTATGCATATTCGCGCCCGTTTCCTTTGAAAAAACACCGCAGCGCGCGCCGACTGTACAATCGCAAGCATCCTCGCTCCCGTTCGGAGGACGCCGCCCCGCGTATGGCCCGCCCGCACATCGGAGCGCAAGTCACGGGTGGCTTCGGCCTGTCCGGCCGCGCGGCAAAGCCGCGCTTTCTGATTTCGCCGCTGCTGAAAAACGCGCGAAAACGGGGTTGAAAAACAAATCGAAATGTGATATAATAGCCGCATAGAGAATGGTCATAAGCCAACCCTGTGCGGCGGCTATTCAAGTTTTCCGCGCCGCAGCGCGAAAAACTCTGGGACTTTGCAAGCTGGTATGGCCGCATAGAGATTGGCCATAGGCCAACCCTGTGCGGCGGCTATTCAAGTTTTCCGCGCCGCGGGTGCGAAAGACTTTCCGCTTATTATAGAGCCATGGATAGGTATACAGACGCCGATTCGATTCGGCGGCGATTCGGATTTGCTCTGCCTGCGGCGGCGCAAAGGTTGAAATGCTGTGCTTATTCGCTTATGATTTTTGCCTTCTTTACCTCTCATATTTTCCCGTGCAGAGCGCAGACAAGTCCGCGCGGCGGCAATGCGGCTCACCGTGCCGCGTACCGGCCAACGCCGGCGCGTCCGTGCAAAGCGAACCGCGCATGAGCGGCAGGAACAGGATACCCGAAAAATACCGCCGTATTTTTGCAGCAGACTTCCCGTTTTTGCAATAGATTTCCGTGCGGAGACAAAGCCTGTGGCCGGCTTCGGCTGCGGAAAAATCCCGTTCGGGCGCGCAGCACTTTGACGCGTCGACACAGACGGCCGCGCGACGTGGGCATACGCGAACGTTCGGCCGCCGCGCGCTTCCGTTTCGCGGCGGCGCAGCCCGACCTTCTGCGCCCGCAGGACAAAAAATGCCGGCGCGCGAAAAAACAAACGCATTTTTTGACGAACATTCATAAATAATAATAGAACAACAAAAGCGCCGCGCTCCGAAACGCGGCGCGGCCCGGGAAGGCATTCCCCGCGTCGGTTTCGGACGCGCGCCGAACCCCCGCCGGCCCGGGCTTCGGCAAACCGCCGCGGCGCGTCCCGCGTCCGGCTGCGTTTTGCCCTTTTTCGATGGCGCAGTATCCTTAGTTGATCCGTCGTTTCTGAAAGCGTGCCTAAAAATACGCAGATGGCATATCGATGAAGCTCCTTGTGCTTGCTTTTTACGCCCAGTTTAGGGTGAGTGCTGGGAGATGGGACTGCGGGCTGCCCGTAACGGCATACGGGAGCTGCCCCGCTTTCCTTGGAGGCTTTCTTCTGTGGGCGCAGGCTCTGGCCGCGCGCTTACAGATTTAAGATTAAACCTATCGCGCGGTACGTTTTATGATGCTGTGGATAGATGTAGCCTGCCTTGCGTGGCGATGGCGGATGGGGTCGCAAACGCCGGCGCTGCGGTCAGCTGCCGCGGCGCACGGCCTGATAGCCCCTGAAATCACCGCTGCAAAAGAGGATAGGAAGCGGTAGCGGATTATAGAGGAAAGCTCCTAGGCTGTTCGGACAATGCCCGTTTACTTTTGCCGGGCGTCCGAGACGCGATGCGGATTGCAGTGTGGACTTAAAGGCAATCATGTCCCGGCGATGGCGACACGCCGGCCCCGGCTTTAATGGGAAACCGCTCTGTCGGCGACGAAGAGCAGCCGCGGGGGAAATCCAACCTGACCGTATGCCACAAGGTTTACGCATCCCGCCGCCATCCAAAAAAGCGTATTAAAAAGCCGGCAAAGACGATGCGGCGCGAAAACGGCGTCCGCCATAAGCCGGCCTTGATCCGCCGCGCGCCGACCGCGGCCTGGATACCCTCTCCCGACCCCTCCCTGCCGGCAGAGCGGGGAACCGGAACCGGCTTTATATCCCGGGTCTGTTTGCGAAAACAAATCCCGTCCCCCGGCCGGATTCCATCCACTATGTTGTGCCGCCGCTGCGCGGCGGAATGGAGATTGACAGTTTTATGCAAAATCCGTCCGACGGCCCGTCGCGCCGGAAAAAGGAGAAAGAAAAGGGCCGTAAGCGGCAGATGCGCCGCTGGGCGCTGACCGTGCTGCTGGCCAGCTTCCTCATCACGGCGCTGCTGTCCTTAGCCTCCGGCGAAATCATCGAGGGCCTGCCGATGTTCGCCTCGATCCTCGTGCTGGTCCTGTTCGTCGCGCTGGGCATCGTGTTTGACATCATCGGGCTGGCGGTGGCCACGGCGGACGTCACCGCCTTCAATTCGATGGCCGCCCGCCGGCTGAAAACCGGCAAAAAGGCCGTGTGGCTCATTTCCAATACGGAAAAGGTCTCGTCCGTCTGCAACGACGTCATCGGCGACATCGCCGGCGTCGTCTCCGGCGCCACCGGCGCGGCCATCGCCGCGCAGCTCTTTTCCGAATCGGCATCCGGCTTCTGGCTCTCGCTGACGCTGACCTCGCTCATCGCGGCCGTAACCGTCGGCGGCAAGGCGCTCGGCAAGCAGTACGCCGTCCGCTACAACGAAAAAATCGTTTACTGGGTCGCCAAGCTGCTGTGCGGCTTTCAGAAATAGCGCCGCATTCAGCAAGCAACTTTACGTTAGGACGTTTCCGATGCTTATCGAAAAGATCAATTCCCCCGCCGACCTGAAAAAGCTGTCGGTCAAAGAGCTGAACGCGCTCGCGGAAGAGCTGCGCGGAGAGCTGATAGACGTCATATCCAAAAACGGCGGTCATCTTTCCTCCAATTTAGGAGTGGTCGAGCTGACCGTCTCTTTGCATTTCCTGTTCGATTCGCCCGCCGACCGCATCCTGTGGGACGTCGGCCACCAGAGCTACGTCCACAAGCTGCTCACCGGCCGTCGGGAGCGCTTCGGCACGCTGCGGCAGTTCGGCGGGCTGTCGGGCTTCCCCAGCCCGGCGGAAAGCGCGCACGACGCGTTCGTCGCCGGCCACTCGGGCAACTCGGTCTCCGCGGCGCTCGGCTTCGCGGAGGAGGAAGCGCGCAGGGGCAGCGGCCGCTACACGGTCGCCGTCGTCGGCGACGGCAGCTTCACCAACGGGATGATTTACGAGGCGCTGAACAACTGCGGCAACAAAAACCTGCGGCTGATCATCGTGCTCAACGACAACGAAATGTCCATCTCCAAAAACGTCGGCGCGGTGAGCAGCTATTTTTCCCGCTTCCGCACCGGCGGGCGCTATCTCCGCTTCAAGCGGGTGACGGCGCGCGCGCTGCTGGCGCTGCCGCTGGTGGGCAAGCCGCTGTTCCGGCTGCTGCGCGGCATAAAAAATCTGTTCAAGCGCCTGCTGGTCTCCGAAAACCTGTTTGAACTGCTCGGTCTGGAATACATCGGCCCCGTGGACGGAAACGACTTAAGCCGTCTGAACGCGGTGCTGCGCGAGGCGAAGAGCATGGAAAAGCCCTGCGTGGTCCACGTCTGCACCACCAAGGGGAAGGGCTACCCCGGCGCCGAGCGCCGACCCGATACATACCATTCGGTCGGCGCGTTCGACAAGTCCTGCGGCGTCGATCCCGACGGCTGCTGCACCGGCTTCTCGGCGCTGTTCGGCGAGCTGATGTGCGCCCGCGCGCAGGCCGATCCGGCGCTCGTGGCCATCACCGCCGCGATGTGCGACGGGACGGGGCTGTGCGGCTTCCGAAAAGCCTTTCCCGACCGCTTCTACGACGTCGGCATCGCCGAGGAGCATGCGCTCACCTTCGCGGCGGGTCTCGCCGCCGCCGGCGCGCACCCCGTGCTGGGCATTTATTCCTCCTTCTGCCAGCGCTGCTTCGACCAGATTCTGCACGACGCGGCGCTGCCCGCGCTGCCCGTCGTGCTGGCCGTCGACCGCGCCGGACTCGTCTGCGCCGACGGGCCGACGCACCACGGCGTGTTCGACGTCTCGTTCCTGCGCGGCGTGCCCGGGATGACCGTTTACTCGCCCGAGACGGCGTCCGAGCTGCGCGAATCGTTTGAAAAAGCCTTCGCCGCCGGCGCGCCGGCCGCCGTCCGCTATCCGAAAAGCGGCGACTGCCCCGACGAGGCGGAGACGTATACTGTCTGCGCGGGCGGCGACGTCAAATACCGCGACTTCGGCAGCCCGAAAACCGTCGCCGTCACCTACGGACGGATGGCGGCGGACGTCTGCGCCGCCGCAGAGGCGGCCGGCGACACGCGGGTAATCAAGCTGATTAAAATCCATCCGATCGATTATAAAACGCTCGCGCCGCTGCTCGACGGCGCGCAGGCTTTGCTGCTGTGCGAGGAGGGAATCCGCGCCGGCGGCGTCGCCGAGGGGATCGCCGCCGCGCTGGCCGAGGGCCGGCCGACGCGCATCCGCGCCATCGAGGGCTTTGTTCCCCACGGCGACGAGCATTCGCTTAAAAAGCTGCTCGGCTTCCTGCCCGAGCAGCTTGCCGACGATTTGCGGAGCCTGAAGCAATGAGGCTGGACACGCTGGTTTTCCAAAGGGGCCTCTGCGAGAGCCGCACCCGCGCCGCCGCGTACATCCGGGACGGGCGGGTGACGGTGAACGGCGCGGTCGTCCGCAAGCCGTCGTTCGACGCGCCCGAGGACGCCGCCGTGACGCTCGACCCGACGGCGCCGACGCTCGTCTCCCGCGCGCAGCAGAAGCTGGACGCGGCGATGGCGCGCTTCGCGCTCGACTGCACCGGCCTGACCGTGCTGGACGTGGGCGCGTCCACCGGCGGCTTCACGCGCTGCCTGCTCGACCGCGGCGCCGGACACGTCTACGCGCTCGACGTGGGGCACGGCCAGCTTCACCCCTCGCTGCGCGAGGACAGCCGCGTGACGGCGCTGGAGGGCGTCAACGCCCGCACGATGACGCCCGGGCTGTTTCCCGTCCCGCCGGATATGGCGGTGATGGACGTTTCGTTTATCTCGCAATCGCTCATCTATCCCGCGCTCGCCGCCGTCCTGCGGCCCGGCAGCCGCCTCGTCACGCTCGTCAAGCCCCAGTTCGAGGCGGGGCGCGCGCACATCGGCAAGGGCGGGCTCGTGAAGCCCTCCGACCGCCTGTACGGCGACATTTTCGCGAAGCTGGAAAACGCCGCGGCGGAAAACGGGCTGACGCTGCTGGCGCAGATGCCCTCCCCCGTGCGCGGCGGCGACGGCAACGCCGAGTTCCTCGCGCTTTTCGCCCGCGTCGAAGGCGGGACAGACGAAGGAAAGGACAGAAACTAAGGGATGAAAAACATCGCCGTGCTTCCCAACCGGCAGAAGGCGCGCGCGGCCTCGGCCGCCGCCGAAGCGGTGCGCTTCCTGCGGCGCTGCGGCCTGCGCATTCTCGCCGAGGAGGAAAACCGCGACATCGTCGACGCGGACGAATACCGCTCGCTCGAAACCGGCCTGTTCGCCGCCTGCGACGCGGCCGTCGTGTTCGGCGGCGACGGCACGCTGCTGCGCTACGCCACCGAGGCGGCCAAGGCGGAGCTGCCGGTCATCGGCGTCAATTCCGGCACGCTCGGCTACCTGACCGAGCTGGAGCAGAACGAAATCCCGCAGCTTGCCGCGCTCTGCGACGGCGGGCTGCGCATCGAGGAACGAATGATGCTCGAGTCGTCGCTCGACGGGCGTATCGTCGATTACGCGCTCAACGAAGCGCTCATCTCGCGCGGCGCTGCGGTGCGGATGCTCGAATTCCGCCTCGACTGCGACGGCACAGCCGCCGCCACCTACCGCGCGGACGGGCTGATTCTCTCCACGCCCACCGGCTCGACCGCCTACGCGATGTCGGCCGGCGGCCCCATCGTCGACCCGCGGCTGGACGCGTTCACCGCCTGCCCCGTCTGCCCGCACGCGTTCGCGGCGGCGCGGGCGCTGGTCTTTTCCCCCGAATCGGTGCTGACCGCGACCGTCACCGCCGCCGAAGCGGGCGACATCCAGCTCTCGTGCGACGGGCGCGCCGTCGCCGCCCTGCAAAGCGGCGACTGCCTGACCGTGCGCCGCGCCGCGCTGCGCACGCGGCTCATCCGCATCAAAAAGGACGCGTTCTACCAAACGCTTTACCGCAAATTCAACGCCGGAAGGAGCATATAAAATGAAGCGCAGCCGCCAGAAGGCCATCCTCACCATCCTCAACCAGCGGCGCATCACCACGCAGGAGCAGCTTCGCGACGCGCTGCTTGAGCAGGGCATCCGCGTCACGCAGGCCACCCTCTCGCGCGACATCGCCGAGCTCGGGCTGACGAAGGACGAAAACGGCTACGGCCTGCCCCGCGCCGGCGGCAACGCGATGGGCGGCTCCAAGGGCGTCAAGATTCTGTCCGAGGCCGTCCGCGAGGTCGACTGCGCGGGGAACATCGTCGTCGTCAAGGCGCTCACCGGGATGGGCAGCGCCGCGGGCGCCGCGCTCGACCACCTGCATCTGCCGGAGGTGGTCGGCTCCGTGGCGGGCGACGACACGGTTCTCATCGTCGTGCGCAGCGCAGAGGCCGCCGAGGCGCTGCGCGACCATCTTCTGGAGATGCTCGATTGACCGAAGGAGGCTTTGGCGCGGTATGCTGAAATTTTTGCACATAGAAAATATCGCCGTCATCAAGCGGCTGGACCTGTCGCTCGGGAACGGCTTCAACGTCTTTACCGGCCAGACCGGCGCGGGCAAGAGCATCATCCTCGACTCGCTGCTGCTGCTCTGCGGCGCGCGCAGCGACCGCGACCTCATCCGCACCGGCGAGCAGCGGGCGCTCGTCGAGGGCGTGTTCGACGTCGGCGAGGCGGCGTTCCCCGCGCTGGCGGAATACGGCGTCGAGCCGGAGGACGGCGAGCTGTTCCTCACCCGCACGCTGACGGCCGACGGCCGGAGCGGCGCCCGCATCAACGCGCGCCCCGTGCCGCTGTCGGTGCTGCGCGCCGTCGCCGCGGGACTTGTCACCGTCCACGGCCAGCAGGACACGCAGTCCATCCGCTCGGAGGCCGAACAGCTTGCCATGCTCGACGGATACGCCGCCAATGCGGCCGTCCGCGCCGCCTACGACGGCGCGCGGCGCGATTACATAGAAAAAAAGCAGCGCTTGGATGCGCTGCGCGCAGGCGAGCGGGACAGCGCCGCGCGCGCCGAGATTCTCGCCTTCCAGTCGGCCGAGCTGACCGCCGCCGGCGTGAAGAAGGGCGAGGAGGACGCGCTGCTCGAGGAACGCAGCCGGCTGGTCAACGCCGAGAAGATCGCGCTGCTGGCCAACACCGCCTACGACGCGCTCACCGGCTCCGCCGCCGCGTCCGAGCTGTCCGCGTCGGCGGCAGACGCGCTCGAGAAGCTGGCCGCCTACCTCCCCGCCGTCCAACCGCTGGCCGAGCGGGTCAAAAGCGCGATGTACGAGCTGGAGGACGTCGCCGAATCGCTGCGCGATTACCGCGAAGCCGAGGAGCCGGGCGCGCGGCTCGACAGGCTCGAGCAGCGCCTGTCCGACATCCAGGGGCTGCGCAAAAAATACCGCACCGACGCCGACGGCCTGCCCGCGCTACTGGAGGAAATCAACGGCGCGCTCGCGCAAATCGAACATTTTGACGAACACCTCGCCGCCGCCGAGCAGGCGCAGGCAGAATCCCTCGCCGCGCTGCGCGCGCACGCCGCGGCGCTGACCGAGACCCGCGTCAAAGCCGCGGCCGCCTTCGAGAAGGCGGTGCAGGCGGCGCTGGCCGAGCTGGATATGCCGAAGGTGACGTTCCGCATCGCCCTTACGCCGTCGGAGCCGGTCGCTTCCGGCGCGGATAAGGTCGAATTCCTCATCTCCGCCAACGCCGGCGAAGCGCCGCGCCCGCTGGGCAAGATCGCCAGCGGCGGCGAGCTGTCCCGCATCATGCTGGCGATGAAAAGCGTGTTCGGCGACGGCGATAAAACCGCCGTCTTCGACGAAATCGACGCCGGCGTCTCCGGCGGCACCAGCTATAAGGTGGGCCGAAAGCTGCACGCGCTCGCCGCCGGCACCGGCGCGCAGCTTCTGTGCGTAACCCACTCCGCGCAGCTTGCCGCGCAGGCCGACACGCACTTCCTCATCGAAAAGCATCTCGAGGGCAGCCGCACCGAAACGCGCGTGACCCTGCTGGACGAGTCCGGCCGCGAAAAGGAGCTGGCGCGCATCCTCGGCGGCGAATCGATCACCGAGGCCGCCGTCCTCGCCGCAAGGGAACTGCGCAAAAGCTGAAGCGGCGAAAAGTCCCCCGCGGCGGCTTGAAGAATGCCGAACCCGCCGTCGCCGCGCTCTGCCGCAGCGCAGCACCGCCGACCGCTCCCCTGTCCGGCGCGCCGCTTCGGAAATCACGACGCGCCGCCGACGCCGTCGGCCGTTCCCGTCTCTCGGAAGGCCCGGCCCGCCGGATGCGCGCCGCCTGTCATACGAACCCGAACGCGCCTCATAGCCTTACGGGTTTACCTGTCCGGCGCAATCCCGAAACCCGCGCGCAGCTTAACATCGCGTTTCGGAGCAGTCCGGCAACCCGCTGGGTTCTGCGCCCGAAGCGTATCCGTCCGATTCTCTCTTTCCGCCTTTTCCGGCAGAGACCCGCACGCGGTTTTACGACCGAAGTCCGCCCCCTGTCCGGCACCGATTACCGTTCCCTGCTCCGCCGGCGGCAAGCCGCCCGGAGATGCGATAGAAAAAATTACGAAACGGGGTATTACAAATGAAAAAAGCACTTTCCCTCCTCCTGTGCGCGCTGCTGCCCGTGCTGCTGTTCGCCGCCTGCGGACAGCCGGCCGACAACCGCACGCCGGAGGAACTGTTCTACGCCCTGCCCGTCTCCGCAGGGATCACCGACGCGCTGGACGAATCGCCGCTGACCGAACTGTTTGCGTCCGGCCAGCCGCTGCGGATGGAAATGGATTTCTCGCTCGACAAATGCGTCATTCCCATGGAGGCCGACCTGTCGGGAAGCTCCATCTCCTACGCTCTGGACGTCAGCCCGCAGGCGAACATACGGGGCAATATGTCCGTCAACGTGATGGACGAGAAAATCTCCTGCGACCTGCTGTCGGACGGCAGCAGCATCTACGCCAAGTCCGAGCAGATCGGCGATAAATGGCTGTGCCTTCCCATGACGGAGCTCTTGGCCCAAACGGGCTTTGACCCCTACGATTTGACCTACGATTTGAGCAGCGCCTCGGCTTCCCCGCTGAACACGCAGCTTCTCGGACGCGTCGAGTCGTTGCTGACCGGCGCGCTGGAGGCGGCGCTGGAGGCGCTGCAAGCCTATCCGCTGACCACCGAGCAGGTGACCGTCTCCTGCGGCGGCCTGGAGGAAACCGGCACCGCCGTCACCCTTGAACTGACCGCCGCACAGCTCGTCACGCCGCTGACGGCCGTGATGACCTACCTGCGCGACAGCAGCGACGCGTACAACCTCGTCGTCGAACTGTCCGGCGAGGCAGTCACGCAGGACGAATACCGCGAAACGCTGGACGACGCCATAGCCGAGATGAGCGAAAGCGCGGCCGAAATGCCGGCCGCGACCTTCCGGCTCACGCGCACGTTCAAGGACGGCCGCCAGCTCTCCGCCGCGTTCGAGGTCACGGTCGAGGAGGAATTCACCCTGACCGGCGAAATGATCACGCTCAACCCGTCCAGCAAAAAGAGCGCCTTTTCGCTGGACGTGCGCGCAGAGGAGCAGGGCCTTGCGCTGATGACGCTGACGGCCGAAGGCTCGCGCTCGGGCAGCGAGCAAACGGTGACCGCCGCGCTTGCAGCCGAGGACGCGGATGTTTCGCTCAGCTATATGGAAAAGAAGGGCAGCATCGACGCCTCGCTGAAAATCGCGGACGGGTACGGGGACGGCATACGCGGCACCTTCACCCTCCAGGGCACGGAACTGAACGCCTCGCTCGCCCCGCTCGAAAACGGGAAAGCGCAGAGCGCTCTGCTCGCGCTCACGGGGAAGGTCCAGCGCGACGACAGCTCGTTCGACGCCGACCTGACGCTCAGCGTCAACGCGGACGGGATGCGGATTTCGATCCCGCTGCAGCTTCAGATGAAGCAGAGCAACAACGGGCTACAGATGCGCTTCTCCACCTCGCTCCAGATGCCGGGCGCGCTGGATTTCGCGCTCAGCGGTAGCTTCTCGATTGTCAAGATCGACGACTTCACCGTCGAAGCGCCGTCCGACGTCTATACGCCCGAGGAAACCGAGGACATCCTCAACGGCGACCTGCCTCTGACGGGCCTGCCCTCGTTTGATTTCTGACGATGCGGCTCTACGACCTGCACGTCCACACCGCCCTGTCCGCCTGCGCGGCGCGGGACGCCTGCATCGCCGAATACTGCGCCGACGCCCGCGAATCGGGCCTGCCGGTCATCGGCTTCGCGGACCACGCGTGGGACAAAGCCGTCACGGGCGCCTCGCCGTGGTACGCGCCGCAGGACTATGAACGCCTGCTCGCGCGGCGGGCGGAGGCCGAACGGGAGAGCGGGCTGAAGGTCCTGCTGGGCGCCGAGGCCGAGATGGCCGCGGGCGTGGTCGCGTTCACGCCCGAAAGCGCCGCGCTGCTGGACTACATCATCTGCCCGCATTCCCACACGCATATGAAGGGCTTCGTCCTTCCCGCGGACGCCGAAGCGCCCGAGAAGCACGCCGATTTCCTTGTCAAGAGCTTTTACGCGCTCTGCGTCCACCCGCTGGCAAGGTATATCCTCGGCGTCGCGCATCCAATGTATCCCATCGGCAAAAGCGCCGACGAAGCCGACGAGATTTATGCGCACATCAGCGACGACGCGCTTTTCTTCATCTGCCAGGCCGCCGCCAAAGCGGATCTGGCGCTGGAGCTAAACACCAGCACCCTCGCCCCGATCCCGACCGAGCGGCTCGCGTCGCTGGGCTACGCGCGCTTTTTCCGCGCGGCCAAAAGCGCAGGCTGCCATTTCTTCCTCGGCAGCGACCGCCACAGCAGCAAGCACCCGGTACACGACACGCTGGCCCGCGCGCCCGAGCTGGCCGAAGCGCTCGGCCTGCACGAGGACGATTTCACACGCGCGCTGGAAAAGGCGCTGGCACTCTGAATGCAAAAAACAGCCCCGCTGCGGCGGGGCTGTTTTTTATCTCGCGCGCCGGCGCATCCCGCCGCCCGCCATACCCGTGCGTCCCGCTGCCCGCCATGCCTGTGCGTCCCGCTGCCCGCCATGCCTGTGCGTCCCGTAACCCGTCATACCGATGCACTTCGCCGCCCGCCCTACTGGCGCGGCCCGCTGCTGCCAGCCGGTTCATACCGTCGACCTCCGTGTCGGCGCAGCCCGCAGTACGCTGTGCCTGTACGCCCCATCAACCGCCGTGCCGATTCATACCGCCGGCCTCCGCGCCCGTGCGTCCCGCCGACCGCCGCGCCGGTGTATTTCGCCGCCGCCAAGCCGGTTTATACCGCAGCAAAGCCGCCCGCCCTATCCCGTTCCGCAGTAAAGGATACCCATTCCATATTTATTCTGCGACAAGAATCGCCGCTCCATATTCCGTTTTACGGCAATGAATTGAACTGCGAAACCCCTTGCCAATACAGTTTTTTCGCCCATTAAGACGCTTATAACAACGCCGCTCCGCATTACATCCCCGCCGCAAAGGACGCCGGCTCCGCCTTTTGCGCTGCGGCAAGAATCGCCGCTGCCTATTTTGTCTAACAAAGAACACCGCAGCCAAACCGGCCCCGCCCGCCGCGCCGGCAAACGCGGCCGCACCTCGCGCCCCGTCCCCCCTCCCCTTGTCCCGCCGGAACGTGCAAAACCGGCATGTCCGCGCCGACGAGCGTTTTGCCGCCGTACCGCCTGTAAGACTTCCATACACACGACGACGCCGTACACACACCTAAATACGCCGTCCTCCCTTCACGCCGCAGCAAGGGACGCCCCATATTCCACTCCACCGCAAGAGACCCTGATTTCTATTTTGTTCTGCGGCAAAAGACACCGCTCCTATTTTTTATTGCAGTTATAGACGAAAGTCGCCCTATGACTTCTTGCAAATGCGGATATATGATGATATAATAAATCGGAAAAATTATGGCAGTACAGCCGCATTTGAAGGCAGGCGATATGAATATGGAGCCGATACGCTCTGAACTTACCAAAATGAATATAGATTATAAGTCTATCCGCATTTTGCAGGAAAAAGACGGTATTGTCGTTGCACGCATTCACTGTGCAAACAAATCATTTGTAATGAAGCTTTTTCAAAGACCTGCGTTTCGCAGAGAAATTGGTAATTACAAAATTCTCTCCTCATTGCATATTCCAACGCTGAATATTATTTCTGCCACGGATAAAGCCTTATTGATGGAAGACGTCGGCAACAGCAATACATATAGGTTAGGGATAGACAAAGATTTGGACGACCCTGAAATCGCCGTGCTGATAGCGAAATGGTATAAGCAACTGCATCATAAAGGCTACAAATTTATCGAGCAAAACGGCCATGTACCACTCTATGACGAGAATGACCTCTTGACCATCGAAAATATAGAGGAAATAAAATGGAAAACCGGTACCTCGGAGCTTCCCGTCTGGGAATCGATAGAACGCAATTTTGATTTTATAGAAAAGCGCCTGTACCAAGCCAAACGCACCTTAACATATAATGATTTTTACTATACCAATTTAATCGTTGCACAAAATCGCACATCGGCAATGATGTTTGATTACAATCTGCTTGGAAAAGGATATGCCTATGCAGATATAAGAAATGTGTGTTTTTCCCTGTCCGAGGCGGCAAAAAAAGCCTTCCTTGAGGAATATGGCGTGTTTGATGCATCCGAAGTCATCATAGACAATGTCGCTTCTGTTCTTATTACACTGCACTCTGCCTGCCGGAAGACTCTATTTCCTGCCTACGCAAACAACGCATTAAAAGAGCTTCATACCGATTTAATGGATAAAGTCGACAGATTGCTTGCTCTTGAAAAATGAACTTTGGAATCTCCAAATAACAGAGCCAACCGCCTTTGTCGGCGGTAACATAAACGTCTGTGCCGTCATTGACAGGTGCGGCTGTCCCTGTTTATATGGCAACTGAAAGGGCAAAATCAATAAGCGCGTTTTCCCTCTCATAGTCGTGCTTTTTATATCTGCCCGTATCGTTTTATATCGCCATTGAAAATCCGCCCCCCATTTAGGCGTGAAAATCATTGTTGTTTTAAGCGTCTTAATGGGCGAAAACTGTACCGGCAAGAGGGTTTGCGGTTCAATTCACTTTTATAGAACACAATCAAACGCTGTTTTTATAATAAAAACCGCCGCAGCCAAACCGGCCCCATCCGCCGCGTCGGCAAACGCGTCTGAACCCTGCCCTGTCCCCAGTCCCGCCGGGCCGCAAAAAAACGGCGGCGCGTCGGATGACGCGCCGCCGGACGTTTTTCTTCTGCGCCGTCCGAAGTTACATGAATACGACGCCGTATACGGCTCTGGTAAACGCCTCCAGCGCCTTTTTCTTATCCTCGAAAATCTGCGAACGCTCTTTGTAGTACTTTTCCATCGCCGCCACAGTCGGCGAGGGGATGCTGTTTACATAGTGCATCTCCAGCAAATCGCGTTTGTAGTCGTCCAGCACGGAAAACCCCATTTCGATCATCTTCAGCTCGCGTTCAACGATTTTGCGGCGAAACCGCGCGTCGTCGATGAGCACAATGAGATTGACCAGCTTGTTCTCGTAGCGGTTCCCGCCCGTACCGCTGACCGGCGCGGGCGAAATCGTGGCCGACGAAACCGAATACTTTTCGTTTTCCAGCATCTCCAGCTCATAGCCGAGCGATTCATACGCCGCTTCGAGCTGTGTTTTGCGCTTGAGTAGATCGATGGCGTAATTCCTGTAATCCATTTTTTCCTTTGTTCCTTTCCTGCGATATTGGAGCTTTGCGAACAAATGTTCTTATTTGATTCGGCACACGGCGCGTCTTCCTTCCAAAGACGGCATCCGTGTGCGTGCAAAAAGACGACCGAGCCGCGCCGGACCAAACGCCGCATTGCCGGTTTACCGGCCGGCAGGCGGGAGCCGCGCAGGGTTTGCTTGCTCGTTCGACATAATTATACCATATTTTACCAGAGCTGTCAACAGAAAAAGAACGCACGTTCGTTCCGCACGACATTTTTCGTTGAAATAATACAAATTTCCCTATTTTTCGACAATTCGGATTCGGCAAATCTCCGCGCTCACGGGTACGCCGCTGCGAGAGCGGAGGCCAAAGCCGGCGCGGCCGGCACGCGGAAACGTCTGCGCACAAGGACGGCAGCCTGCCGTTTTTTATCCATATACGGAACTCATACGCAAAGAAGCGCCCGCAAGGGGGACGACGTATCCCCCACGCAAGAGGGCAGGCGTAAAAGCGCCCGCGCAAGGGGACGTTGAAATAAGAAAACACCTTATCGGTGCGCATAGCACGCGCCCGCGGACGGCGCATAACCGCCCCTACGGGGGCATTCATACAACAACGCTCTGAAAGGGGGCGGGCATTTTGTGCGTTTGAGCCTTTTATCCGGCGCTGCGCCGGCCGCACGCGGAAAAGGCGGCGTTTTGTTTATGCTTTTATGCGGAAAAGTCTGCCGCCGCAGAAAACCGATCGGGATGCCGCTCCAAAAAAAAAGGGACGGGAATTCCGCCCCTTTCAGAAAACGCGAACGAGGCGCCCTCTCAGTCGGAAAACTCGGACGCAGTACGGTTCTCAGTCGAAAAGCCCGAACACAGCACAGTCCTCCTGCCAAAAAGCGCCGACACAACGACCCTCGGCGAAAAGTGCGGACACCACGCAGCCCTCGGCCGAAAAAATGCGGCGGAAGCCCCTTTTTCGATAAAAAAGTAAACACCGCCGCGCCATGTTTCCACCAATTCCAATAAAGAAACGCCGAAGCCGAAGCCGCAGATATGCGTTGTACCCACGCCGGAAAGCACCGATACAACACAGCCCCGCCGGAAAGCACGGGTACAGCATTGCCCCGACCGAAAAGCGCGGCGGGACGCTCTTTTCGGCAAAAAAGCAGCCCGCCGCGCCCGTATCTCCCGCCGCGTCCCGCCGAAGCCACTTATCCCGCAGGACGACTCTTCCCGCAGGACGGCTCTTCCCGCAGGACGGACGCTGCGCAAAAGGAGCCCGCCCCGCCGCTGAAAGCGGCGGGGTCCTTTTGCGCTATGCCTTGTTTCCGAACGGACAGGCCGGCCGCTCAGTCGTCGGCGCGGCGGCCGAGGACGGGCACGCGCTCGCGCTTGAAGGCGGAAAAGGTTTGCGCTTCGATATGGCGGCGGATGTCCTCCATCAGCCGGTTATAGAAATACAGGTTGTGCAGCACGCACAGCCGCATGCCCAAAAGCTCGCGCGCCTTGAACAGATGGCGGATATACGCGCGCGAATAGCTGCGGCAGGCCGGACAGTCGCAGTCGGGGTCAATGGGGCGGTCGTCGTCAAAATATTTGCGGTTGTTCAGGTTCAGAAAACCGACCGAGGTGAACAGGTTCCCGTGCCGCGCGTTGCGCGACGGCATCACGCAGTCGAAGAAATCCACCCCGCGCTCGACCGCCTCGAGGATGTTCACCGGCGTGCCGACCCCCATCAGGTAGCGCGGCCGGTCGGCGGGCATAAACGGCTCGACCGTCTCGATGATCCCGTACATCTCCTCCGCGCTCTCGCCGACGGCCAGCCCCCCGATGGCGTAGCCGTCCAAATCCAGCTCGGCGATCTGCTTCATATTCTCGACGCGGATGTCTCCGTAAATGCCGCCCTGATTGATGCCGAACAGCATTTGCCTGCGGTTGATCGTCTCCTCCTGCGCGTTCAGCCGCGCCATCTCGTCGCGGCAGCGGTAGAGCCAGCGCACCGTCCGCGCGCAGGACTGCTCGATGTACCCCCGCTCGGCGACCGACGACGGGCATTCGTCGAACGCCATCGCGATCGTGGAGGCGAGCTTGGACTGGATGCGCATGCTGCTCTCGGGTGACATAAAGATGCGCGCGCCGTCCATATGCGAGGCGAAGGCGACCCCCTCCTCGGTGATGTTGCGAAGCTGCGCGAGCGAAAAGACCTGAAACCCGCCGCTGTCGGTGAGGACGGGCCGGTCCCAGTTGAAGAAGCGGTGCAGGCCGCCGAGCTTATAGATCAAATCCTCGCCCGGCCGGACGTGCAGGTGGTAGGTGTTGGAAAGCTCCACCTGGCAGCGGATTTCCCGCAAATCGTCGGTCGAAACGCCGCCCTTGATGGCCGCGGAGGTGCCGACGTTCATAAAGACCGGCGTCTCGATGTCGCCGTGGACGGTGTGCAGCCGTCCGCGCCGCGCGCGGCCCTCGGTCGTGATGCAGTCGAAGGTGCCCATACTGTTTTCCTTATCTGTCAAAATATTTTTCGATCTCCCGCTTCGGCAGCGCGTGGCTCACCGGCCGCCCATGCGGGCAGTAGCGCACCGTGGACGACTCGAAAAAGCGGTCGATCAGCCATTCGTTGTGCGCCGGCGCGTTGTGCACGCCCGCCTTGAGCGCCGCCTTGCAGGCGACGGTGAACAGCGCGCGGTCGCAACGCACCGAAAAGGGAATCGCGTTCCCGTTCGTCAGGTCGGCGGCGAAGCCCTCCAGCAGCGCCGGCAGTTCGGCCGTGTTGACCAGCGCGCCCGGCACCGCGCGGACGATTACGCCGTCGCCGAACGGCTCGATGACGAAGCCGTACTCGCTCAGCAGCTCCGCGTTTTCCTCCAGTATGCGCGCCTGCTCGTCGGTCAGCGTGACGGGGATGCCCGACAGCAGCCATTGGGCGTTCGTTTCCTTGTTGGAAGCCAGCTTTTCATACAAAATCCGCTCGTGCAGCGCGTGCTTGTCGATGATATAGACCGTGTCTAACGTCTCGGCAATCAGAAACGCGTCGTACAGCTCGCCCACATAGCGGTAGGCGGGCAAAGCCGACAGCTCGGGCAGCACAGACGGCTCGGCCGCAGCGCAAGGTTCGGCCGGCACAGACGGCTCGGGCGGGGCGCCAAGCCCGGGCAGCGGCCCGTCATAGGCCCGTCCGGTCGGCGGCGACGCGAGCGGAAGGTCCTCCGTGCCCTCGTCGTACAGCTCGTCCGGCGAGGTGACGTCGGCGGCGGAAAAGACGGTGTACGGCCCGGCGGCGGGCGGCGCCGGAT
>ERZ827512.1853-NODE-1853-length-18880-cov-2.671979_pt1 | contig 18880 bp, 16 predicted proteins | sample MGYA00519916_ERZ827512 | MGnify/ENA primary metagenome ERZ827512 (study PRJEB31778, sample SAMEA3449335) | human gut metagenome | biome: human gut; feature: human-associated habitat; material: faeces | place: United Kingdom | collected 2010/2012 ... | reverse complement strand
CGCGTCTCCGGCGGGAGCGGCGAAACTTACGCCTCGCCCGAGACCTCGAAGCTCCTGCGCTTTGCCGAGAAGGCGGCAAGTGAAGCGCGCGAGCCGTTCTATCGTGCGGTTGCGGGCCTGTTGGGCGCCATGATGAAGGCGGCGTAGCACGCCGCATAAGAGAATTGGCGGAGACGTATGTGAATCGAACACACCCAAGACGCTCTGCACGCCTCGCAACGGCTTTGAAGGCCGCGGGGTCCACCAGGAACCCTCCCGTCTCCGCGTCCCGCCCATTGTAGAGCAAAGACTACGCGCTGACGTGGGAAATTCTCGCAGGTGCAGCGCGTTGGGGAAGGCGGCCTGCGCTTCATCGGCGCAGGCCGCCTTCTGCCTACAGCGTGCGCATGTCTCCCGCGCGCTTCGTGACGCCCAGAGCGTCCAGCTTTTCCAGCACGGGGATGGCGTACTTGCGCGAGACGCCCATGGCGTCCTTGAGCGTGGCGGCGTTCGCCTCGCCATGCGCTTGCAGGCATGCCACGACCGAGCTTTTGAGCTGCTCGAATGCTGGCGCGCTGTAGTACAGGTCGCGGTCGATGCGCACGGCGTCGCCGCGCTTCTCGAGCGCGCCGAGCGCAGCGGACGCCTCGCCCTGCGAGCACCCAAGCGCCTTTTGCACGTCCGCCACGAACGGCGGCGTCGCCCCTGCTTGCTCCAGCAGCTGCAGTGCCGCGTTCGCGCGCGCTTCCGCCTGGCGCTTTGCGCCGGCGCCCGCCTTCGCGTGGCTCACCACGCCATCCTCCACCACGAGCGCCCCCGCGTGCGCCGCGTGGGCGAGCACGCCCTCGAAGCACGCTTCGTCCAGTGACGGCAGCGCGGCGTGGCGCAGGGCGGCTTTCTGCATGCCGGGCTCGTTCGGGTTTGCGGCGTGGAATTTCAGCAGCGTATTCTCCAGCGCGCCCGCTGCCTTCTGCAGGCTGGCGCGCGTGCAGTAGAATCGCGTGCGGCTGGACACGACGGCCTGCAACGTACCCTTCGCCGCCAGCTGGTCGAGCAGCGCGGCGGCCTCGTCCTCCAGCAGGCCGACCACCTGGGCGCCCTCGCGCGCCGTGCGGAACGCGCCCGGCTCGGCGGCGAACTGTTGCAGCGCCCCGGTCAGGTCGCCGGACTCGATGGCGGCGAGCACCGCGCGGTCGGCATCGTGCAGCATGCTGCGGCGGCGCGGCCGTGCCCCCAGCACGCGCCCGCCGCCGATAACGCGCACGGGCGAGTACGAGCGCACCACGAAACGGTCGTCGCGGGCTACGGCCAACGGTTCGTCCAAGCGAATCTGCGCCCATGCGGACTCGCCTGGCTTCAGCAGCTTCTGGCCGTCCATGAACAGCACGCGGCCGAGCACCTCGCGCGTGCCGTGCGCCACGCGCACGCGCACGCCGGTCTTGAGGGGCTTGCCGGAATGCTCGGGGTCCAGGTAGGTGAGCGCGCAGTCGAAGCGGTCGCTCGCCGGCGGCAGGGACGGGTCGACCACGAAGTCGCCGGCGTGCACGTCGCCCGCTTCGACGCCCGTCAGGTTCAGCGCCACGCGATGGCCCGCTCCGGCGCCTTCCACGTCGGCACCGTGCACTTGGACGGTGCGCACGCGTGCGTCAAGACCCGACGGTTCCAGGCGCACGGCGTCGCCCGGTCGCGCCGTGCCGCTCCAAAGCGTGCCGGTCACGACGATGCCCACGCCCTTGACCACGAACGCGCGGTCGGCGGGCATGCGCAGGCGCCCGTCGGCGTGGGAACGCGCAGCGCCCTTGAGCGCCTCCTGCAGTGCGCCCTTGAGCTCGTCGAGGCCCGCGCCGGTACGGCTGGAGCACGGCACGATGGCGGCGCCGGCGTACGGCGTCGTGGCCAGCAGCCCCGCCACCTCGTCGCGCACGAATTCGACCCACTCTTCGTCCACCAGGTCGGTCTTCGTGAGGGCCACCACGCATGTGGGCACCTGCAGCAGCTGCAGCACGGCCAGGTGCTCGCGGGTCTGCGGCATGATGCCGTCGTCGGCGGCGATGACCAGCAGTGCGGCATCGATGCCCGTGGCGCCGGCGATCATCTGGCGCACGAACTTCTCGTGGCCGGGCACGTCCACCACGCCGACCGAGGTGCCGTCTGGCAGCTCGAGCCGCGCGAAGCCTAGCTCGATGGTGATGCCGCGGCGCTGCTCTTCGGCCAGGCGGTCGGGGTTCGTGCCGGTCAACGCCTGCACGAGGGCTGATTTGCCGTGGTCGATATGCCCGGCGGTGCCCAGCACCACCGATGGTTTTGCGTAGTTCGCGCCCATGCGTCAGCCCCTTTCGAAATAGCGCGCCATGCTCGCTGCGACGATCTCGGCCTCGCCGTCCTGCAGCGTGCGGGCGTCGAAGAGCACGTGCTCTTTCTGCACGCGCGGGATGACGGGTACCTCGCAGCGACGGATGAGGAATGCTTCGCACGCGTTGGCATCGCCGCGCAGGAACTCAACCTGCACGGCGCAGCTGGGCAGCTCTTCCAACGGCAGCGAGCCGCCGCCGGCGCGCGCGGTGGTATCGACCACGTCGAAATGCGCGCACTCGTCGGGAACGCGCTCCTGCAGCAGGCGAGCCAGCCGTTCGGCGCGCTCGCGCACGGTGTCGTGCGGCTCGTTCAGCATGCGCAGCGTGGGGACGGTCTCGTAGGCGCTGCCGTCCAGGTACAGGCGCAGCGTTGCTTCGAGCGCCGCCAGGCTCATCTTGTCGAGGCGCATGGCGCGGGCGAGCGGGTTCTTCTTCAAGCGCGCGATCAGGTCTTTCCGTCCCACGATGACGCCTGCCTGCGGCCCGCCCAGCAGCTTGTCGCCCGAGAAGGATACGAGGTCGCACGCGCGCTCGAGGGCGGCGCGCACCGTGGGCTCGGCGTCGGGTCGCTCGCGCAGCGGCGGGACGAGCGAGCCAGAGCCCAAGTCCTCGTAGACGAGCAGGCGCTCGCGCTGTCCCGTCTGCGCGCGGCGTGCGTTCTCGGCCGCGGCGATCTTTGCCAGCTGCGCGCCCGCCACGCTCTCAGAGAAGCCCACGATGCGGTAGTTCGACGTGTGCACCTTGAGCAGAAGCGCGGTGTTGGGTCCGATGGCGCGCTCGTAGTCTTCCGGATGCGTCTTGTTCGTGGTGCCCACTTCCACCATGCGCGCGCCGGACGCCTCCATGATGTCGGGCACGGAAGCCCCCGCCGATCTCCACCAGCTCGCCGCGCGAGACCACGGCCTCGCGCCCGGCGGCGAACTCGGAGAGCACCATGAGCACGGCGGCCGCGTTGTTGTTGACGGCGATGGCCGCCTCGGCGCCCGTGAGCGCGCACAGCAGCGCCTCGCAGTGGTCGTGGCGGCTGCCTCGCGCCATGCGCACCATGCTGTACTCAAGGGTGGAATAGCTGCGCGCCGCCTGCGCCACAGCCTCGATGGCCTGTGGGGCGAGCGGGCTACGGCCGATGTTCGTGTGAATGACCACGCCCGTGGCGTTCACCACTGGGCGCAGCGAGGTCCGCGCGAACGAGAGCACGCGCAGCAGCACGCCTTGCGCCACGCGCGCAGGGTCGAGCTCGGGTGCGGACACAGCCTCGCCGCCAAGGATACGTGTCCGCAGGGCGTCCACTTCCTCGCGCGCGGCGCGCGTGACCACGTCGGGCGGCAGCGTGCTCTCCACTGTCTCCGGCAGCTGCACGCGCTGCAACACCTCGTCGATCTTCGGGAGCGCCCGCAGCAGGGCGTTCGTACTCTCATCAGCCATGTTCCGCTCGATTCACGTCGGGTAACGTCCGCGCCATTGTAGCGCAGCGCGGCGAAAAGAACGCCAGCATGAGCGCGACGGCGCGCGGTCCGTTCGCTGTCATTCGCCACCGGCGCGCTCGGGAACCGGCCGGCTTCCTATCGCACGGTGATGCGCCCAGCGGACCCTTCCATGACTTTGCCGATCCTCCACGGCGTGCGGCCGGCACGCGCCGTGAACTCCCGCTCGAACGCGTCCGCCTGCTCGTGCGGGATGGCCGCCAGGATGCCGCCGCTTGTCTGCGGGTCGCACAGCACGCCTGAGATGGCGTCCGCGCCTTCGATGCACAGGAAGTCCTCGGCGAACTCTTCGATCGAGAAGGTGCGCGCGGGTCGGCAGTACGCGTCGGAAAGCTCCAGGGCGCGCGCGAACAGCGGCACCTGCTCCCAAGTAAGCTCCGCCGCGCACCCGCTTGCTTCCAGCATCTCGTGCAGGTGCCCGGCCAGCCCGAAGCCCGTCACGTCGGTGGCAGCGTGCACGCCGGCTGCCAGCATGGCCTCGCCGGCGGCGCGGTTGAGTTCTGCCATGGACTCGATGACCGGTCGGAACTCGTCTTCAGCCAGCAGCCCCATCTTGGCCGCTGAGCACATGACGCCGGTGCCAAGGGGCTTTGTCAGGTACAGTGCGTCGCCCGGTTGCGCGCCGAAGTTACGCACGATGTGTGCCGGGTCCACGGTGCCGAAGACAGCCAGGCCGTATTTCGGCTCGTCGTCGTCCACGGAATGTCCGCCCATGATGACGGCGCCCGCTTCGGCAGCCTTCTCCGTGCCGCCGCGCAGGATGTCGCGCGCCACGTACTCGGGCAGCGCGCTGTCGAGGGCGAGCACGTTCAGCCCCACGAGCGGCCGCCCGCCCATGGCGAACACGTCCGAGAGTGCGTTCGCCGCTGCGATGCGCCCGAAATCGTACGGCTCGTCCACCATGGGGGTGAGGAAGTCCACCGTGAGCACGCCGGCCAGGTCGTCCGCCAGCCGGTAGACCGCCGCGTCGTCGCTCGTCTCGAAGCCGAGCAGTGCGTCGGCGGGCAGTATCTGGTCCTGTGCGATGTCAGCCAGGATGCGCTCGAGGTCGCCCGGACCCCACTTCGCCGCTCAACCGCCCTTGGAGGTCAAGTGCGAAAGCCTGATGCGCTCTTTCTCGCTCATGACGTGCTCCTTCCTGGCGGTTGCCATGCTCGGCGTGCGTGTTCGCGCCATGGCGCCCGAGACTACGTTTCGCGCCGCGCGCCCGCGCCTTCGCGCCAGACACATTGTACGCGAACCAGGGAGGCATGGCGCGCCGAACGCCGGGTGCCGACCGGTCGGGTGGAATCTTCGTCCAACGTCTTCGCGGCGGGCGAAAAGGCCGTACAATGGAAGGACATCGTTCATGAGCGGCGCGTGCGCGGCGGCGGCAAGAAGCCGCCGGCTCAGGCCGTTCGGTTCCACTTAAGGAGGAGCAATGCCCACGATCACGCACGATCAGGTCCGCGTCCCGGCCGACGTTATGCCCGAGGCCCGCGAGGCCTACATCGAGAACTACCTGAAGGCCACGCGCGGCACGGGCCGCCTCATGCTGTTCGCATGCGACCAGAAGATCGAGCACCTGAACAAGGACTTCTATGGTGAGGGCATCGACATCGCCGACCTCGACCCCGAGCACCTGTTCCAGATCGGCTCGCAGGGCGTGTGCGGCGTCCTGGCTGGCCAGCGCGGCCTCATCGCCCGCTACGCGCCGGACTACCCGGAGATCAACTACCTGGTCAAGATGAACTCCAAGACCAACCTCGTGAAGACCGCGCAGGAGGATCCGTACTCCCCGCAGCTGCACGAGCTGGAGGCCGTGCTCGCCATGCGCGAGGCCGGCGTGAACATCGTGGGCCTGGGCTACACCATCTACCTGGGCAGCGAATTCGAGGCCACCATGATGGCAGAGGCAGGCGAGCTCATCGCCGAGGCCCATGCGCAGGGCCTCATCGTCGTGCTGTGGATTTACCCGCGCGGCAAGGCCGTCACGGCTGAGAAGGACCCGGACCTCATCGCCGGCGCCGCGGGTGTGGCGCTGTGCCTGGGCGCTGACTTCGTGAAGGTCAACCCGCCGAAGCCCGAGGGCGAAGACGAGCGCACCCCGGCCGAGGCCCTGAAGGTCGCCTCCACCGCCGCTGGCCGCACGGGCCTGGTGTGCGCGGGCGGCTCTACCGTCGACGCCGAGACCTTCCTCACCCAGCTGCATGACCAGATCCACATCGGTGGCGCCTGCGGCAACGCCACGGGCCGCAACATCCACCAGCGCAGCCTGGACGAGGCCGTCCGCCTGACGAAGGCCATCTCCGCCATCACCCTGGCCGACGCCACGGTCGAAGAGGCGCTGGCCGTCTTCAACGGCGAGAAGGACTTCACCATCTAAATCGTCGTCGAACATCGCGTTTGACCGAAGGAGGCTCGAGTGATCGAGCCTCCTTCTTTTGTGCGCGGAAACGCCTGCTGCGGGCGACCTCTCCTAAAAGTTCGTCAGATATGCGAAAATGTCGAATTTCTCGGTACGCAATCGAGACGGTTGGTATTGATCGGCGTGTCGCCGCGAGCGCAGGGCGTTCGGCGGGGGCGGGGCGGGAACGGCCCCGGCTTTCGCTCGCTCGCAATGCAGGGGCGGCGAGCCGTTTGGATAGGAGAGGTGCACGGTGAGCAGCACGCGCAATGACCTTCGACTGGGCATGCCCGATTCCCTCGCCCCGCTGGAGATTGAGGCGAAGGTGGAGGAAGTTGGCGTCGGCAAGGTCGGCATGGCGTTTTCCAAGGTGTTCGTTCTGGCCATTTTGGCGGGCGCGTTCATCGCGTTCGGCGGCATGTACTTCTGCATTTTCCTGGGCGATCCCTCCATCCCGTTCGCGGTACAGCGCATGGTGGGCGGCATCTGCTTCTGCCTCGGCCTCGTGCTCGTGCTGTGCTGCGGCGCGGAGCTCTTCACCGGAAACAGCCTCATCATCTGTGCGAAGGCATCGGGCAAGGTGAGCTGGGGCGGCATGCTCAAGAACTGGGCGATCGTCTGGCTCGGCAACCTTGTCGGCGCCCTGGCGGCCGTTGCGCTCGTCTACCTGGCGCAGGTGTGGTCCATGAACGGCGGCGGCGTCGGCGAGGCCATGGTCTCCGTGGCCGCCGGCAAGGTCTCGCCGGACTGGGCGACGCTCTTCTTCAAGGGCGTCATGTGCAATATTTTCGTCTGCCTGGCGGTGTGGATCGGCTTCTCCGCCCGCACCGTGGTGGACAAAGTGATCGGCATCATCCTGCCCATCAGCGCCTTCGTCGCCGCCGGCTTCGAGCACTGCGTTGCGAACATGTTCTTCCTGCCCATGGGATGCCTGCTGAACTCCATGGGCGTGGGCGCCGCCGGCGCCGTCCCGTTCGAGGGAATCCTCTACAACCTCTCCGCCGCCACGCTGGGCAACATCGTCGGCGGATTGCTGGTCGGCCTGGCGTACTGGTTCGTGTTCGCGAAGCGCGCCGCCGGCAACTAGCGCCTCCGCGCAGGCGCGCCATCGGTGAAGGGACGTCTACACCGGCAGCATTTTTTTCAAGATCGCTTTGTCGAAGCTCACGACGCGATGTCCGCAGAGCACGTTGCGCGCCACCATCAAACAGTCAGTGAAGTCGAGCAGCGTGCTCGAAAAATACCGGATCGCTAGCCGGACGGCCGCTTCGTCAACGACCGTCACGTCTTCAAGCAGCCGCGTGAGCGCCTCCCCGATGACCGAGCGCGGCACGTGGTAGACGTCGCGGAGTGACACAGCCGTACGGGCGATGATCTCGGGATAGACGAGCGTCGTGCCCGATGCAATGGTGGCGGCCGCCTCGTCGGCCTGCCGTTTATTGTCGTTCAGTAAGTACCGCAGGATGACGGTCTCATCGATCATGGTTGCCATAGTCCCACCTCCTGACGATTAATCGAATCGATGCTCGTACTGGCTAGCCTTCGCGCTCAGCGAGGCGATCCACGAGCCGCGTTCGTTCTCGCGGCGGGCAGGGCTCGCGAAAATATGGAGCATGCCAAAGGCCGAGCCGTTCCCGTGCTTGCGCTATGTCGTGGGGATGAAGGGGAGTCGTTGGTCGACGACCGCTTGTGCGGCGAAGAGTCGAACCGCCTCGGAGAACGTGAGCCCCATACCCTGGAACACCTGTTCTGCTTCTTTCTTCATTTCTGGGTCCATGCGTACTTGGACGAGCGCATCGCGGGCCATGTTTTACACCTTCTTACGTGTGCGAGTTCACATAATGTAATACGTACATATTACAACTATCGAGGAGCAATCTGGCACGCACCGGCGTGATTTTGGAAATATAGAAGCAATATCGTTTGTCAAGTTTTTATGAATTTTTCATGACAACGTAGATGCCTTCATAGTTGAATTCACATTTGACCAGGGAAAACAAAAGCGAAATAAAGCGACTCATTCAACATCGTGTCACGTTTGACGAGTGATTCGTGCCGGGAGTATGTTCACCGCAACTTTGTATGGAGGCATTGTGTAGACGCTGGGAGGAGGGATGAGCGTCCGCGATGCGCGAAGCCACAGACGATTCGAGAGAGGGGAGGAAGCATGGGCAGCTCGTACATCATGGCCGATTCCGGCGCGTGCATTGGCTGCAAGACGTGCATGGCGGCATGCCTCATGAAGCATGACGTGCCCGGGGACGCAGCCGTCGCTCGTCTCAACCTTGTGACCACGCTGCGCGTGTCCGCGCCCATTGCGTGCCATCACTGCGCCGATGCCCCTTGCGTGGCGGCATGTCCGACTGGAGCGCTGTACGACGACGGCGCCCGCGTCGCCGTTCGCATGGAGCGGTGCATCGGATGCCGCGGGTGCGTCATGGCGTGCCCGTACGGCGCGGTGAACGTCGTCGAGTACCGTCGCCGCTCGCCACTGGGCGACCTGACCGTCAACGAAGGCGTCGGCGCCGTGGTCATCAAGTGCGACTTGTGCGCGGACCGGCCTGGCGGACCGGCGTGCGTGGAGGCGTGCCCGACCAAAGGCCTGGTCATTGTCGACAAGGACGCGCTCGAGGCAAGCGTCAAGCGATTGAACGATACGGAGCCAAAGACCGTTACGGCGGCCTGTCCCGCGCAGGAGCGCGGACGGTGCGAATGGACGAGCTCAGCAAAAGGAGGGAGAAGCATGGAGAAGCACATGGCGGTCTGCCCGTACTGCGGAGCGGGCTGCAAGCTGGACCTGCTGGTCGAAAACGGCCAGGTGGTCGGCGCCGAAGGCCTGGACGGCATCACGAACCAAGGCGAGCTGTGCCTCAAGGGCCTGCACGGATACGACTTCATCAACGACACGAAGATCCTCACGCCGCGCATTTACCATCCCATGATCCGTCGCGAGAAGGGCGCTCCGCTCGAGCGCGTGACGTGGGATGAGGCGCTGGATTTCACGGCGCAGAAGCTCATGGACATCAAGGCGAAGTACGGCCCTGACGCCATCATGCTCACGGGATCCTCACGCGGTCCGGGCAACGAGGCGAACTACGTGATGCAGAAGTTCACGCGCGCTTGCATCGGGACGAACAACATAGACAACTGTGCACGAACTTGACACGGCCCAACGGTCATCGGTCTGATGGACACAGTTGGTTCTGGTTGCATGAGCGTTTCTATCCCCAGCTTGGAGGACGCGAAGTGCATCTTCCTGTTCGGGTACAACCCGAGCGCATCGCACCCCATCGTCTCGCGCCGCATTGTGCGCGCGAAAGAGAAGGGCGCCAAAATCATCGTCGCCGATCCGCGCGTCATCGAGACGGCGCGCATCGCCGACATCTACATGCAGATTAACAACGGCTGCAACATCGCGTTCCTGAACGCGTTCGCGAACGCGATCGTCACCGAGAACCTGCATGACAAAGAATTCATTGCCGAGCACACGAACGGCTTCGACGAATGGTGGGAGACCATCAAGGACTACACGCCCGAGTCCGTCCAGCACATCACGGGCATCGACCCGGAGACCATGCGCGAGGCGGCCCGCATGTACGCCACGGCGGAAAGCGCTGTGCTCGGGTGGGGTATGGGCGTCGCCCAGCAGAAGCAGAACGTGCTCACCGTGCACACCCTTGCCGCCATCGCGTGCATCACGCACCAGATCGGCAAGCCGAACGCCGGCCTGGCCCCCGTTCGCGGGCAGAACAACGTGCAGGGCTCGTGCGATATGGGCATGCTGCCCAATTTCTTCCCGGGCTACCAGAAGGTCACCGACCCTGCCATGCGCGAGAAGTTCGCGAAGGCATGGGGCGTGCCGGTGGAGAAGCTCTCCGACCATGAGGGCTACAAGCTCACTGACGTGGGGCACAACGCCGAGGAGGGGAAGGTGCATGCCTTCTACAACTTCGGCGAGGACCCGCTGCAGACCGAGCCCGACGCGCAGGACCTCAAGCGTCAGCTGCAGGGGCTTGATCTGCTCATCTGCCAGGACATCTTCATGACGCAGACATGCATGATCGCCGACGTCATCTTCCCGGGCACGTCCTGGGGCGAGCATGACGGTGTGTTCTCCGCGTCCGACCGCACGTTCCAGCGCTTCACGGCCGCCGTGCCGCCGAAGGGCGAGTGCAAGCACGATTGGCAGATCTTCTCCGAGCTGTCCACGCGCATGGGCTACCCCATGCACTACGAGGACACGCAGGAAATTTGGGACGAAATGCGCTCCCTCTGCCCGACGTTCTACGGCGCCACGTACGAGAAGATGGCAGGTGTGGGACACGCGCAGTGGCCGATTCCGACCATCGAGCATCCGGGCACGCCCATCATGTACCTGGGCGGCAAGTTCACGACGCCCGACAACCGCGCCAACCTCATGGCACACGACTGGGAGCCGCCGACCGAGCTGCCCGACGAGGAGTACCCGCTCATCCTGTGCACCGTGCGCGAGGTGGGGCACTACTCGTGCCGCTCCATGACCGGCAACTGCCGCGCCCTTTCGCTTCTGGCCGAAGAGCCGGGCGAGATTCACATCCATCCTGACGATGCCAAGGCGCGCGGCATTTGCGACGGCGAGCTGGTGCGTGCGTTCTCGCGCCGTGGCGAGGCTATGAGCCGCGCGGTGGTGGACGAGCGCATCAACAAGGGCACGGTCTACATGACCTACCAGTGGTGGATCGGCAAGTGCAACAACCTCACGCTGCATGCGGTCGACCCACGTTCGCACACGCCCGAGGATAAGTTCAGCGCATGCCAGGTCGAAGCGATCGAAGACCAGGTGTGGGCCGAGCAGCACATGCAAGAGCTCTACACGCAGCTCAAGAACGACCTTGCTGACCTGGCGTCCGCGCAGGACATCGAGCCGGCATCGCAAAGGCAGCCTCAAGAAACGCGCGAATCCGTGATCGTCTAGGGGAAATCCGCAACGGGCCCGCTCGCGTTCCTGGCGGTCGGGCCCGTCGAGACCAAAGGAGCGGATGTGAATCGATTCATCAGCATTCACCCCGATAGGTGCATTGGCTGCGGCACCTGCCGGGCGGCTTGCAGCGAGGGGCATATCGCCCGCGGGCTGCAAAGCGAACCGAGGTTGTCCTTGGTCCAGACCAAGGGGATCTCGGCAGCGGTCACCTGCCACCACTGCGAAGGCGCGCCTTGTCTTGAGGTGTGCCCAGTGGCGGCAATTACGCGCGAGGACGGGATGGTGCACGTCAACGAGCAGCACTGCGTCGGCTGCAAGCTGTGCGCGGTGGTGTGCCCGTTCGGCGCAATCCATCCTGCAGGAACGTCGATCGCGGGCGTCGCGGGCACGAGCGTCAACACGCCAACGTACCCGAAACGCCTCGATCCCATCCTGCGCTACGACATCGGCGTGTACACGTGCGCGGTCAAATGTGATTTGTGCGCGGGCGATCCGCGCTGCGTCGCGGCCTGCCCGACGGCCGCGTTGGAATACGTTCGGGAAGAGGAGATCGCCGGTTCCATCAAGGACAGGCGGCTTGAAGCGGCGCTCGCTGCGGGCGACGTCCAGGAAAGCATTGCGGAGATAAGGAGGTCGAGATGAGCGCATCGGTTCTGTTCCTCGCGTCCGTCGCCGTCTCGTGCGTCGGCGGCGTGCTCGCGCTGCTCGTGGGCCGTTCGGTCTCCGCGGCGAAAGCGGTCGCGTGCATCGCAGGCGTTGCGGCGTCGATCTGCGGCCTGGGCGCCGGTGCGATGGCGATCTTCGGAGAGCCCGAGCTCGTGAGCATCGCGACCCCGTTCTCGTTCGCGAACTTCTCGTTGCTGTTCAACCCGTTGTCAGGCCTGCTCGTCCTGGTGATCTCGCTCTTGGCGCTCGTTGCCTGGGTGTACGGCCTTTCGTACTTCGACGAGTACAAAAAACACGGCGTTGGCGCCTTGGGCTTCTTCATGAACCTGTTCGTCGCGTCCATGATGGGCGTCATCTGCACGGACAACGCGTTCTGGTTCCTCGTGTTCTTCGAGCTCATGTCGCTGACCTCGTACTTCCTCGTCATCATCGAGCAGAAGGAAACCTCCATCAAGGGCGGCTTCCTCTACCTGGTCATGGCGCATGCGGGCTTTTTGCTCATCATGATCTCGTTCTTCACCATGGCGGGCACCACCGGGAGCTTCGAGTTCCAGAGCTTCCGCGAGCATGGGTTCAGCCCGGTCATCGCGTCGCTCGTGTTCGTGCTCGCGTTCATCGGGTTCGGCTGCAAGGCGGGCATGGTCCCGTTCCATTCATGGTTGCCCCAGGCCCATCCGGCGGCGCCTTCGAACGTGTCGGCCCTCATGTCCGGCGGCATGATCAAAATCGGCGTGTTCGGCATCGTCAAGGTGGGCCTCGACCTTTTGTCCTCGTCTGAGGTTCAGCTGTGGTGGGGCGTCCTCGTGCTGCTGTTCGGTGCGGCCTCGTCCGTCCTGGGCGTCGTCTACGCCCTGGCGGAGCACGACATCAAGAAGCTGCTCGCCTACCACTCCGTCGAGAACATCGGCATCATCCTGCTCGGCGTAGGCGTCGGGTTCATTGGGATGGCGCTCGGCCAGCCAGCCATCACTGTCATCGGCTTCATGGCGGGCTTCTACCACCTGCTCAACCATGCCGTGTTCAAGGGCCTCCTGTTCCTGGGCGCCGGCTCGGTGCTGTACGCCACCGGCACGCGCAACATGGAGAAGATGGGCGGCCTTGCGCGCGTCATGCCGGTCACGGCGATGTGCTTCCTCATTGGCTCGCTGGCCATCTCGGCCATTCCGCCGCTGAACGGCTTCGTGTCCGAGTGGTACACCTACCAGTCCCTGTTCACGACCGCGTTCGCGGGTGACGCTGTCATCAAGATCGTCGCCGCGTTCGGCGCCGTGGCATTGGCCATCACCGGTGCGCTGGCCGTCACCTGCTTCGTGAAGGCATACGGCGTGACGTTCCTGTCCGCGCCGCGTTCCGACGTGGCGCGCCAGGCGAAAGAAGTTCCTGGTCCCATGAAGGCGGGCATGGCCATCCTGGCGGCGGCGTGCGTGTTCCTGGGCGTGGGCGCCCCGTGGGTTGCCCCGGTCATGGAGCACATCGCGACCGCCATGACCACCGCTCCGACCGTCGGCGCCGCCGTCGGCATGGAGTTGGTGAACCCGGCTATTGGCAGCACGGTCTCCACCCCGCTGCTCGCCGTGCTCATGATCGCGCTCGTGGCTCTGCTGTGGGGCCTGCGCGCTGCGCTCGGCACGGGCGGCACGGGCGTCGTCCGCGACCCGTGGGCGTGCGGCTACAAAGCCGAGGCCGAAATGCCCGTCATCGCGACGAGCTTCGCCTCCCAGGTCGAAATGGTCCTAGGGCCCCTGTACCGCATGCGCTCGTTCATGTCGGCCCAAAGCGGCAAGTTCGTGGCCCTGTTCCAGGGCACGGTCAAGGGCGCTTCGGTTGCCGAGACGGCGGGCGACAAGTACCTCGTCGACACCGTGGCGACGCTCGTCGTCTGGCTTGGACAGCAGGTGCGCAAGATAGAGTGCGGCGACTTCCGCGTGTACATCCTCTACATCGTGGCAGCGCTCGTGTTCTTCCTGTGCCTGTCCGTTCTGATCTAGGAGGAGGTGTGTCATGACTGAGATTATCATCGCCATCGTGCAGGCTCTCCTGCTCATGCTGTTGGCGCCGCTCGTTTCGGGAACGGCGCGATGGATGCGCGCGAAGATGCACACGCGTCGCGGCCCCTCCATCCTGCAGGATTATTACGACATCGCGAAGCTGCTGAAGCGCCAGGACGTGCGCACGCAGCATTCGAGCTTCGTGTTCCGTCTCATGCCGCCCCTGTACATGGGCGTCCTGCTCATCCTTGCGTGCGGCATGCCCATGATCACGCGCGCTTGCCCAATCCCCGTGCTCGGCGACGTGATCACCATCATCTACTTGCTCGCGCTCCCGCGCTTCTTCTTCGCGCTGGCGGCTGTTGACAGCTCCGATGCGTACTCCGGCGTCGGCGGCATTCGCGAACTGATCGTGGGCGTGCTCGTGGAGCCTTCCATGATGCTCGCGATGTTCGTCGCCGCGCTTGCGACGGGCACGACGAACATCGGCGCCATGGGCGAGGCGATTGGCTCGCTGTCGGTCACGTCCCCGGTCGCGGTGGTGGTCGCCGCCGCGGCGTTCGCGCTCGCCTGCTACGTGGAGCTGGGCAAGCTGCCCTACGACGTGGCGGAGGCGGAGCAAGAGCTGCAGGAAGGCCCCCTGGCCGAGTACTCCGGCCCTTCGCTCGCCATGGCCAAGGCGTCCTTGTCCATGAAGCAGGTCATCGTGGTGAGCTGGTTCATAGCCGTCTTTCTGCCGTTCGGTAGTGCCACCGAGCTCACGATTCCGGCGCTCGCCCTGGGCGCGCTGGTCTTCGTGGCCAAGGTCGCGGCCATCTTCTTCATCTGCTCCATTGTGGAGAACCTGGTGTCGCACGTGCGGTGGAAGTACATGAGCCGTCAGACGTGGACCGTCGTGGGCGTGTCGGTGCTCGCGCTCGTGTTCTGCGTCCTGGGAATCTAGGGGAGAGGAGGATCGATTATGTTGCTTGAACAAACCCTGCCCCTCCTTGCGATCGGCTCTATCCTCGTGCCCTTTGCCGCGGCGCTGCTGATTGTCGTGTCGCCGCAGCGCATGGCGAAAGGCCTGTGCATCACGGCGGCAGCCATCTCGACGGTCCTGTCGGTCGGTGCGTGGCTTGTCCTTGCCGGCAGCGGGCAGGAGTCCGTCGCCGTGCAGCTCATTGGGCTCGGGGACGCCGAGGTCATGGGCTTCGTGTTTGACAAGATGAGCGTCATGCTGGCGCCCTGCTTCGTGGGTATCGGCCTGCTTATCGCTATCTACTCGGTTGGCTACCTGAACGCGGGCAACCGCGAGCATCCCGATGCGCCGCGTCGTCGCTTCTACGCCTTCTTCACGGTGTTCATCGGCGCCATGGCGGGCGTCGTCTACTCGTCCACTGTGGTGGGGCAGCTCGTGTTCTTCGAGATCACGGGTGCGTGCTCGTGGGCGCTGATCGGCTACTACGACACGCCCACCGCGCGCAAGTCGGCGCTGAAGGCGCTCATCATCACCCATATCGCATCGCTGGGCCTCTATGTCGGCGCCGGAGCCCTGTACTTCCAGACGGGCACGTTCGCTACGGACGCCATCGCCCAGCTTGATGACTTCTGGAAGACGTTCGTGCTCATCGCCGTGCTCATCGCTGCGTGGGGCAAGTCCGCGCAGCTGCCGTTCTACATGTGGCTGCCCTCCGCTATGGAGGCGCCCACGCCGGTGTCGGCGTATCTGCACGGCGCGTCCATGGTCAAAGTGGGCGTGGCGGTTTTCGCCCGCGTGCTCGTGGGCGCCGGCCCGGTGCCGGAGCCGGTGGGTTGGGTCGTCGCCGTCGGCGGCATCCTCACGTGCCTGTTCGCGTTCTTCATGTACCTGCCGCAGAAGGACATGAAGCGCCTGTTGGCGTTCTCCACCATCTCGCAGTTGGCGTACATCTTCCTGGGCTTCTCGTTCTTCATCTTCGGAAGCGACCTTGCGTTCGAAGGCAGCGTCATGCACATGTTCAACCATGCGTTCGCGAAGACGCTGTTCTTCCTGGTGGCAGGCGCGTTCAGCTACACGTTGGGCACGCGTATGCTCCCGAAGATTAAAGGCGTGCTCAAGAAGCAGCCGCTGCTGGGCGTGGGCTTCGCCGTCGCGGCTTTGGCAATCGCCGGCGTGCCGCCCATGAACTGCTTCTTCAGCAAGACGGCGCTGTTCTTCGGTGGCTTCTCGGTCGCCGAGGCGAACCCTGCGCTGATGGTGATCGTCATCTTGGCGCTCGTGGAGACCGTCGGCTGCTTCGCATGGTTCCTCAAGTGGATGGGCAGCGTGCTGCCGGGCGAACCGTCTGAGACGGTGGCCCAGGCCCAGCCGGTGCCGAAAGCCATGCAGGGCGTGTTCGTTGTGCTCATCGTCATGACGGTCGCGTCGAGCTTCATCGCTGCCGCGTGGTTGGGATAAGGAGTCAGCATGACAGGTTACACATTGGTCAACATCCTGGGAGGCGCGCTCATCCTGACCTCGATGCTCGTGGTGCTTTCGAAGGCGCCGCGCAAAGCAGCCTTCCTGTACGCGGTCCAGTCGCTCGTGCTCATCTCGCTGTTCGTGGTGCTGGGCATGACGACCGGGTCGACGGAACTGTACACATGGGCGGGCACGGGATTCGGCACGAAAGTCCTGTTCGTGCCGCTTGCCATTCTGTTCGTATGCAAGAAGATGGGCGATGCGGGCGCAGGCCTCGAGCCGAAGCTCACGCCGGTGAAGAGCATCGTCCTTATCGCAATCGAGGTGTTCGTGTGCTTCGTGGTCGTCCAAGGCATCGACTTGCCGACCGCCGCGGACGTGAAGCCGGCGCTCGCCATCTCGCTTGCGCACTTCTTCATCGGCCTGACGTGCATCGTCACGCAGCGCAACATCGTCAAGCAGATTTTCGGCTACTGCCTGATGGAGAACGGTTCCCACGTCACGCTGGCGCTGCTGGCACCACAAGCTCCCGAGCTTGTCGAGGTGGGCATCGCCACCGACGCGATCTTCGCCGTCGTCATCATGGCGGTCGTGGCGATGCACATCTACCGCACCGCCGGCACGCTTGATGCCGACGATCTGATGGAATTGAAAGGGTAGGTGAGGTGCCATGGATTACGCAACGCTCATGATGGCGGTCATGGCGCTCCCAGTCGCCGCCGCCGTGATTATGGCGATCCTTCCGGCGAAGGCGACGCCGCGCCCGATCTACGAGACGCTGCACGTCGTCTCGCTGGCAGGCGTGCTCGCGCTGGCCGTCGTTCTCGTCGTCGGCGTCGTGGGGTCCGGCCAGCCCCAGGATGCGGTGGGGCATTGGTTCCACCTGGATGCGCTCGGCTGCGTCTTCTTGGCGCTCATCGGCGCGGTCGGGTTCTTGACGGGCCTGTTCGCCGTGCCGTACGTGCGCCATGACGTGGAGATCGGGCATATGGGCCCTGGCCAGGTGAAGCAGTTCTACGTGTTCTTCGACCTGTTCGTGTTCACGATGCTGCTCGTCTCCATGTCCAACAACATCATCATGATGTGGGTCGGCATCGAGGCCACAACGCTCTCCACGGTCTTCCTCGTGGGGTCGTACAACACGAAGCTGTCGCTCGAGGCAGCATGGAAGTACGTCATCGTCTGCACGGCGGGCGTGGCGTTCGGCCTGTACAGCACCGTGCTCGTCTACGCGAATGCGGCGGACATCATGGCAGACCCGCACCAGGCGGTGTTCTGGACGGAGCTCTTGCCCTACGCATCCCAGTTTGATGCCATGATTGTGCAGATCGCGTTCGTGTTCGCGGCCATTGGCTTCGGCACGAAGGCCGGCTTGTTCCCCATGCACACGTGGCTGCCCGACGCGCACTCCGAGGCGCCGAGCCCGGTGTCCGGCCTGCTTTCGGGCGTGCTGCTGAAATGTGCCATGCTCGTGATCATCCGCTTCTACATTCTTGCCGTGCAGTGCGTGGGTCCGGAGTTCCCGCAGGCCGTCATGCTCGTGCTCGGCTTGCTGTCTGTCGCTGTCGCGGCGTTCGCCGTCTTCTCGCAAGACGACCTCAAGCGCAAGCTGGCGTACAGCTCGTGCGAGAACGTGGGCGTCATTGCGCTGTGCCTGGGCTTTGGTGGCCCGCTCGGCGTCGCCGCGGCACTGCTGCATTGCGTCATGCACGGCCTCACGAAGAGCTTCGTGTTCTGCCTGTCCGGCAACGTGCTCATGAAATACGGCACGCGCGACTTGAACAAAATCAGCGGCATGATCAAGGTCGCTCCGGTGACCGCCGTGCTGCTGGCAGTCGGCATGTTCGGGCTCTCGGCGTTCCCGCCGTTCGCCATGTTCGTCTCCGAGGTGTCCATGTTCGTTTCGGGCGTGCTGTCCGACAAGCTGTGGGCCGTCATTATCGCCGCTATCGCCCTCACGGTCGTCATCGCGGCGTTCGCGCGCGTGGTGACGGGGTCTGTCATGGGCACGCCTCCGGAGGGCATGGAAAAACGCGACGTCAAGCCGCTCGCGTTCGTGCCCGAGATCGTGCTGGCCGTCGTGATCGTGTGGTTCGGCGTCGCCATGCCGCAGCCGCTGTTGAGCGGCATCGAGGAGGCGACGTCAGTGGTCTTGCAGCAGGATTCCGACGCGCTTCAGCAAGCGCCGCTGTTCAAAGACTTGTTCGCTGCGACCGACGGCGCCTCTGACGTCGCGTCCGAGTAGAAAGAAGGCAAACGGTGAAAAGCAAGACATTGTCGAAAAAGCCGGGCGCCAGCCATATCGAGGCAGTTCGAGAGCGGTTTCCCGGCGTCGTGAAGGACGTGGCGTGGCAGACCGACGACCAGGTCACGGTCACGGTGGCCACCGACGCGCTGCCCGATGTGGTGGAGTACCTGTACTTCGGGCGCGGCGGCTGGCTGCCGGTCATGATCGGCAACGACGAGCGGCCTATCAAAGGCTGCTACGCGCTGTACTACGTGCTGTCCATGGAAGAGGAAGACAAGGGTTGGGTCGTCGTCCGCGCCGAGGTCGACCCCGACACGCTCGAGTTCCCCTCCGTCACGCCGCGCGTCCCCGCGTGCGTATGGAGCGAGCGCGAGGTGCGCGACATGTACGGCC
>ERZ827512.1844-NODE-1844-length-18978-cov-4.879934_pt1 | contig 18978 bp, 19 predicted proteins | sample MGYA00519916_ERZ827512 | MGnify/ENA primary metagenome ERZ827512 (study PRJEB31778, sample SAMEA3449335) | human gut metagenome | biome: human gut; feature: human-associated habitat; material: faeces | place: United Kingdom | collected 2010/2012 ... | reverse complement strand
TGAAACATTTTTTCCGGAAAATAATATAAGATTTATATCTATATTAGAATCTTATGATAGTTTTAAAAATCAAGCTAGCAATGATTCATCAACATTTATAATTGCTTGCAATGATTATTATAGTAAACAAAATTCAATAAAAATTAGAAATGTATTAAATGAAAAAAGAAAGAATGGAAAATTTGTTGGAAGTTTACCATGTTTTGGTTATATGAGAGATCCATTAGATAAGGGGCATTTAATACCAAATCCAGATACTGCTCCAATAGTAAAAAAGATATTTAAATGGAGAGCTGATGGTATTGGACCTACTGAAATAGCAAATAGACTAAATAAAGCAAATATAATTACACCTAGTGGATACAAAAAGACTAATTATTCATCAAGATTAATTGATAGAGATAATTGGAACATCTCCACAGTAAAAAAAATATTAACAAATAGAGTATATACTGGTGATTTAGTACAACATACTCAAACTAAAGTCAGTTATAAATCTAAAAAGAAGATAACATTAGATGAAAAGTTATGGATTATAGTAGAAAATACACATGAACCATTAGTTGATAAAGATACATTTGAATATGTTAATACTTTAAGAAAAAGAAATACTAGAAATTATGATGTTAAAACGAATAGAGAAAAAAGATTATTAGAAGGAAAACTATTTTGCAAAGAGTGTAAAAATAGACTTACAGTTCTTTATCGTAAGAAACAAGATTATTGGTCTGTTAATTGCAATAGATATTCTAGAGATCCAGTAAGAGGAAGGTGTTATTCTCATTTTTATCCATATAATTATTTAGAAGAACAAGTATTAGAACAAATTAATAAGTATATATCTAAGTTAATAAAAGAGCTTGATATAAAAGAATTAAATGATGAAGTAGTAAAAAACATTCACAATGAAACTACTAACATTGATAAAATGGTTAAAGAATTTCAAATAGAAAAAGAAAAGATTACAGGTAGATTAAAAACTTTATACAATGACAGGTGTGATGGTGTAATATCAGCAGATACATATAAAGAATTAGCAAGTGAATTTGAAAAAAAATTAAAACAAATTAACGAAAAGATAGAAGATCAAAATGTTAAAAAATATAAAGTGAAAAATAAAGCAAATATTTTGCCTGATTATACTAAAAAAATAAAAAAACTATTAGATTTAAATAAACCAAAAAAGGAATTAATTGATACATTAGTAGATAAAATAGTTATAGATAAAGATAGAAATATTACTATATGTTTTAAATATGATATTGTACCAGAGGTAACTTTTAAGTATGAAAATAGAAATTTAGCAAGAAATCCTTATGGTAGAAAAGGTAAAAATAATAGTTAATAGCTATCTTGATTTTTTTTATAAAAAAACTTATAATCTTTACAAGAAAGGAAGAATTGCAGATTGATTGGTGAGCATATGATTAATAGAAAATTAATTAGTGATTTTGCAGATATTATTGGTAATTTAACAATTGCTGTTCATTTAGAGTCATTAAAAGATGTAAAGAGTGATTATGAAAGTGTGCTTGATGAATTAATAAAATGGGTTAAATATTATTATGAAAATAGAAATTTAGATATTATTTCCTATGATAATTCATTAAGAATACATGATTTATTAGATGATATAAGAAATGATTTAATACTTAATAAATCGACAGGAATGGAATCGATGTTATCTGATAATATTTTAATTAGATATGAAGTAATTGTAAAAAAAATAAATAATGAAAGAGGTAAAAAAAATTGGTAAGGATGAATATGGACATTATGTTAATGATGAAGGAGTTGAAATAAGAACTTCTACTGATAAATATGGTAGAAATCATATTGATATATATGATAGTTGCCCAGCCGAAAATCCAGATCACGGTTCTATTCATATTAATTATGATAGTGATACAGGAAAGGGAACAATTGTTGATACGACAAGTGGAGAAAAAGAAACTACAGATACAAGCTGTTATTTAACAACTGCTTGTATGAAAAATTTAAAAAATAATTTTGATGATCAATGTTATCAATTTGATATTTTAAGATGGTTTAGAGATAAATTTGTATCACAAGAAGATAAAGAACGTTATTATGAAATTGCTCCAATAATTGTGGATGAAATAGAAAAATCTGATAACAAAGATAATGTATACAAGTATATTTATAATAATGTTGTTTTATATTGTGTAAGAAAAATAGAAGAAGATAATTTTGACGAGGCATATAGTAGATATAAAAATAGTGTTTTAGCATTAGAAAATCAATTTGTTAAACCAGTAAAACAACAACCACATGTTAAAAAGTTAATTTTAAGCTAATTATAATAATTTTATAATTAGTTTTTTTGATAATGGAGAATGTACTTATCAGGTGGAGAAGGAGCGGAAATTATTTATGCTTTACGTAATAACTCTACTTTAGCACAATCTATCTTGGAAGAAATAGGAAGAGAAGGACAAATTATGCGTAAATATTATCAAAGAAGGCTCCCTGAGGATCCATCCAAAGACTATTATTATATTATTAGAGAAACTGTGCCAATGCAATCATTATTAGTTGAATATGGTTTTATTGATAATGCTAACGATAGAGTTAAATTACAAAATGATTTATTAAATTATGTGGAAGCAGTAGTTAGAGCAATAGCGCAGTATGCTGGTGTTTCATATACTCCACCTGCAGGAAATAGTAATACTTTTTATACAGTGGTAAAAGGAGATAGTCTTTGGAGTATAGCTAGCCGATATGGAATAAGTGTTGATGATTTAAGACGAGTTAATAATCTTTCTAGTGATACATTAAGTATAGGACAAGTACTAATAATTCCGAGTGGTAGTGATGATAATGAAGGTAATAGTGGGATTGGACCCTCTACTACTTATACGGTAGTAAGTGGAGATAGTTTATGGAGCATTGCTAATCGTTTTGGAGTGACAGTGCAACAACTTAGAGATGCTAATAATTTAAAAACTGATATATTAAGTGTAGGACAAGTTTTAATTATCCCAAGTGCTAGTGGAGATGATGATGATGATAATGGAGCAGTATTCTATTATACAGTAAAACGAGGTGATACATTTTTTATGGGGAATAATGAGTAGTAATTTAAAATTATTGATGAAATTTAAGGCATTTTGAAGAAAAATGTCTTTTTACATGGTATAATAATATATAAGTGAAAATTCATCAGGAGGTCTTTATTAATATGAAAAAAGAGGAAATTCAAGTTGCTAATAATAGTATTTATCTTAAGAGAAAAGCATTTAACAAAAGGTGGAATATTATTGAATCGAATGAGGATAATAATCAAATTAAAGTTAGATGTTTATCTGCCATTACAAAACTTTTAAACATAGCAAAAAGGCCATATGGTTTAGATATGAGTTTTTATGACAATGACGATTTTTTAGATGACTATTGTTGTGAAGTATCTATGATATTGGGAATTGACAATAAGTCAAATAGTTTTGATAAGTTTGAATTGAAAGATTTATATAAGTTTCTTTGGAATCTTAATTTAAATAATGAAGATGATTATAATAAGTTTCTATGGTATGTAGAAATAACACTAAATTATGATTTTGGCAGATATATTGATAAGGGTGAATTAGTTAATAAAGTTTTAGAAGCACTAAAACTTAGTAATGCTAATGTAAAAATTTTAAAAAAAGAAGACAGCTATGAGTTATATCCAATTCATGTTGAATTTCTTGATATACCTTTAGTTATTGATAATTTAATATGGTTAGATAGATACGATAATACTAAAAAACATTTTTCTAATGCTGTAAAAATGCAAAGAACAAAACAAAATTATAGAAATATAGTTGATGAATTAAGATTTAGTTTAGAATCATTTTTTCAACAATTATTTTCAAATAGAAAGACTTTGGAAAATCAAAAAAATAATGTAGGAGAATTTTTGAAAAATAATAATATATCACCTACTATTTCGAATATGTATATTAAATTATTTGATTTATATACCATTTATAACAATGATAATGCTAAACATGGTGATAATATTACTGAAAATGAAGTAGATTATTTAATATATTTAACAGGTAGTTTCATAAGATTAATCTTACAAATTGAAGAAGAAAAAATGAAAGTAAAGGAATGATAAATAGTGAAAAATGATAACTTATTTTTACCAGTATATATAAATAAAGATAGATTATTAGACATCAATTCAATATTATTTGATGGATATAGTGACTTTTCTGAAATGACATTGGAAAGCAATAACGATAGTAAAAAGAATAATAAAGCAAATATTAATGGAACTGCAGGTATGAAAATTTTTAATTTAAGCAGTGATTTAGAGGATATGCAAATAGATTCTGAATCAAAAAAAGAGAAAATTACATTAAAAAAAGTTCAAACAACAAGTTCTTTGCTGGCTAGTACATTGAAAATTTTAAAAAATAAAAGGTTAATTAAAGTTGGTAGTTTTAGCATTGGGGATTTTGTAGAAATAACAGGTATATTTAAAAATAATTCAATTTGTGATTTGCTAGAACAATTTACCGAGATGATGAGTTTTGCTGAATTAGCAAGTAAACTTTCAAATGATAAAAGTAATGAATTATCAAAAACAAAAGATCAAATAAAGCAAGTTAAGCAAATGATAAAAAGAAAAGATGATCTTGAAAGAGAATTGGTTTATGAAACACCAAATGAAATTTATGTAATCCATTTATTAACTAATAATATTTATAATTCTAGTATAGATAATATTTATAATAACAAATTAACATATTTTTGTCAGGTTAAAAATATATCTAATAGTTATAATTTTTTTTCAGATACTCAATTATCTAAATTTGATAATACAATATTAACAGACTTTGTTTCACAACTAAAGAAAATAGTAAGCGAATGCAATGATAGTTATCATTTTGATTTTGAATTATTAAGTAATTCAAATAATAAAACAGTGTATGAGCTAGAGTTAATATCAATTTACAGAAAAACTAACTAATTATAGTTTTATAATATTGGGAAAATAAAATTGTGGAGGTAAGGTAAATGATTAAAGGAAAACCATTTGTAAAATGGGCAGGTGGAAAAAGACAAATAATAGATAAATTAAAGCAATATATTCCAGATGAATTTAATACTTATTATGAACCATTTGTTGGTGGTGGAGCATTATTATTTGAGTTATCACCTAAAAAGGCAGTTGTTAATGATTCTAATAAAGAACTTATTAATGTTTATGAATGTATTAAAAATGAGAAAAAATTTGATGCAATGTGTAGAGAACTAAATCATCATGAAACTGAACATTCAGAAAAATATTATTATGAAATTAGAAATTTAGACAGAGATAAAAAGAAATTTAACAAGTTAGCAGATTATAAAAGAGCAGCACGTACTATTTACTTAAATAAGGCTTGTTTTAATGGTTTATATAGAGTTAATAGTAAAAATGAGTTTAATGTACCATTTGGCAAAAAAACTAAAGTAAATACCTATGAAGGACAAAATTTAGGCATTATATGTGGATATTTAAATTATAATGATGTTAAATTATTATCAGTAGATTTTGAAGAAGCAGTTAAAGATGCTAAAAAAGGTGATTTTATTTATTTTGATCCACCTTATGATTCTGACACTTCAACATTCAATAGTTATACTGAAGATGGTTTTGGGAAAGAAGAACAAAAAAGACTTGCTAAAGTATTTAAAGAATTATCTGATAGAGGTTGCTATGTAATGTTATCTAATCATAATACAACTTTAATAAATGAATTATATAAAGAATTTAATATTCATGTAATTGAAGCAAAAAGAAATATTAATTCAAATGGAAAGAAAAGAGGTAAAGTAGAAGAAGTTATTATCATAAATTTCGAGAATAAAAAAGGATTTGAGTGATAAATGTAGTATAATATATATGAGGAGGTAGTCTGTATGGGTAAGAAGTATTATTATGAAGATAAAGATTTTAAACTTATACAAGGTGATTCATTGAAAATACTTAAAGGTATTGAACCTAAAAGTATTGATATGATATTTGCAGACCCTCCTTATTTTTTGTCCAGTGATGGTATATCTTGTAGTGGTGGAAAAATGGTATCAGTCAATAAAGGTGATTGGGATAAAGCAATTAGTACAGAAGAAAAACATAAATTTAATAGAAAATGGATTAAATTATGTTATCAAGTATTAAAAGACAATGGTACTATTTGGATTAGTGGAACTATGCATAATATCTATTCAATAGGTATGGCATTAGAACAAGAAGGATTCAAAATAATAAATAATATAACTTGGAAAAAGTTAAATCCTCCACCAAATATTAGTTGCAGATTTTTTGTTCATTCCACTGAAACAATACTTTGGGCAAAAAAAGATATAAAAAAATCAAAACACAAATTTAATTATTCTCTTATGAGAGAATTAAATGGTGGTAAGCAAATGAAAGATGTTTGGGAATCATCATTAACAAAACCTAGTGAGAAAAAGTGTGGTAAACATCCAACACAAAAACCAATGGAAATATTAGAAAAAATAATATTATCATCAACAGATGAAGGTGATTTAATACTAGATCCATTTAATGGTAGTGGTACTACTGGAATAGTAGCAAATAAACTAAATAGAAAGTATATTGGTATTGAAAAAGAAAAAGAATATTTAGATTTAACAATTAGAAGAAAGGAAAGTGATAATAATGGCTAGAAACTTTAATGAGTGGTTAAGTAAATTTAAAACAAGTATATCAGATTATACTTATTATGTAGACTTTGAGAAAATATATAAAAATGTAGATAAGGTAAAAGTAGAACTTAATATTTTAAATTCCTTAATTGGTAGTAAAAATATTGAAGAAGAATTTCAAAATATATTAATTAAATATCCTGAAACTTTAGAATGTATTCCATTATTACTTGCAGTTCGTTCTAGAGAAATATTTGTAAAAGATGAAATAAACGAATACTTATTTAAGTTTGATAAAATGGTTTACTCTATGAAAGATTATATTAGATTCATGAAAGAAAGTGGTTTATTTAATTTACTACAAAACCATATTATAAATAATTTATATGATTATGTTTTAGGTATAGAAGTTGGTCTTGATTCAAATGGAAGAAAAAATCGTGGTGGACATTTAATGGAAAACTTAGTTGAATCATATATCATAAAAGCAGGTTATAAAAAAGATGTTAACTATTTTAAAGAAATGTATTTAAAAGACATAGAAAAGAGATGGAATTTAGATTTAAGTGAAATGTCTGGGAATAATACATCAACAAAAAGGTTTGATTTTGTCATTAAAACTGATAATCAAGTATATGTAATAGAAACTAATTTTTATTCTGGTGGTGGTTCAAAATTAAATGAAACTGCTAGAAGTTATAAGATGTTAGCACAAGAATCTAAAAAAGTAGAAGGAGTAACATTTATATGGTTTACTGATGGTACTGGATGGAATAGTGCTAGAAAAAATCTTGAAGAAACATTTAATGAATTAGAAACAATGTATAATATTGATGACCTTGAAAATGGGATTTTAGAAAACTTATAAAAAAAATAATCATCCTATAAAATCTAACAAAAATTAGATAATAGGATGATTTTTTTATACCTTAATGTCTTATAATATAAAGTATAATTTAATAATCATCCTTTATATGAACCTACAAAGTAGGTTGAATTTCGTAAGTACGAAATAAGAATGGCACATATAGAAATCCTTATTTTATAAGGGATTGATGGGTATCGTTGTGCCATCTTCTTATCCTGCTGTTTCATAATTAATTAAATAATGAATTGTTTTAGGATGATAGATAAAACTTTCCACATTAAATGACTTGACTCTTATATTTTAAGAGAGGTATCATCCAAACAAAAGGAGATGATGTTTATGAATAAGGAGGATTATGACATTAAGTAATATTATTAGGTATGCAAAGAACATGCCAAGTAATATTACAAAAATAAAAACCATAGAATTAATTGGAGGTATCAAACTCTATGGTTAAATACAAAGTTAATTTGAAATTTAAAGATACTTCTAAATCTTTAAATGAAATAATAACTGAAGTATTAAAAATAGAATTACAGAAGAAGTTAAACATGACTTGCAATTATTTAGATAGAGAGCTACCATGTAATCATACTCATTATTCCCAAGTAGAAGGGAGTAGTAATTAATGGTAGGGAATAGTAGTTTTAAAGTAGGACTTTATATAAGATTATCAAGAGATGATGGGAATGTAGAATCTGATAGTATTGTTAGTCAAAGAAGTTTACTTAATCAGTATGTTAAAGAAAACAATTATGTAGTAGTAGATGAGTATGTAGATGATGGATTTTCTGGAACTAATTTTGATAGACCATCATTCAAAAGAATGATGAAAGATATTGAAGTGGGAAAAATCAATATGATTATTACCAAAGATATGTCAAGATTAGGTAGAGATTATATAGGTACAGGAGAATTAATAGAAAAGTATTTTCCAAATAATAATGTTAGGTATATTGCTATTAATGATGGTATAGATACTTTTATAGATAACACTAATAATGATATAGCACCTTTTAAAGCCATAATGAATGATATGTATGCAAAAGACATTTCTAAAAAAATTAAAAGTAGTCTTCATTCAAGAATGAAAGATGGTTTATATGTATCAGGAAGATGTCCATTTGGATATATGAAAGATCCGACTAATAAAAACCATTTAGTTATAAATGAGAAACAAGCAGAAGTAGTTAAATTAATATTTGATTTAGCACTTAAAGGTAATACATATCACTATATAGCACAATATCTTACCCAAAGAAAAATTAAAACTCCAGCGTCTTACTACAACTATGTATGGAATACAAAATGTATAAATACTAATTGTATATCTCAAGAATATGGTGTATGGGTAGATACTACTATAAAAGCAATTTTAACTAATAGAATTTATACAGGAGATGCAGTACAAGGTAAGACTAAAAAGATTAATTATAAACTTAAAAAGACTGTTAAAAATAATCCAAATGATTATATTATAGTAGAAAATACACATGAAGCAATTATTGATAGAGATACATTTAATTATGTACAAACTCTACTACCTAAAAATGTTAAAAGACCAGAAAAGAAAAGATTTTATTTATTAGATGGTTTACTGTATTGTGGAGATTGTAAACACAGAATAACAATAAGATATCAAAATAAGACAGGAAGAAGTTATACTATTTGCGATTATTATAGAACATATTCAAAATATCATATCTGCACAACACATACAAATAATTATGAGGTATTAGAAAAGGTTATTTTAGATAATATAAGAGATGTATGTAAAAAGTATTTAGATAAAAACAAAATAAAAGAATCTATTAATAATATGGAATTTGAAGATAGTAGTTTAAAGATAAAAAAACAAATTGAAAGTTTAGAAATAACAAATAATAAACTAACTGAAAGTCTAGATAAAATTTATATGGATAGACTAAAAGGTATAATTGATGAAGAACAATACTTAAGAGTAAGTGAAAATATTAAAACTGAAATAGATAATAATAAAAAGAATATTGATAATCTAAAAAATGAAAGTATAGAATCAAATAAAATAGATAATAAACAAAGAGAAAAATATATAAATGATTTTTTATCACTAGATAATCCACCAAGAGAATTGATAATTAATTTAGTTGAAAAGATTTATATCTATCAAAATAAGTTGATAGATATTATATTTACATTTAAAAATGTTACATAAAAATTGTATCAGGAGATAGCCTTTGGAGTATAGCAAGGCGCTTCGGTGTTACTGTACAAGAGATTAGGGATGCAAATAATTTAGTAACTGATACATTAAGTATAGGACAAAATATAATTATACCTGGGATTAGTGCAGGTGAAGATTTAGATAGTGATAATGGTAATGAAATAGTACCTTCTACTTATACAGTACAGTCTGGTGATAGTTTATGGAGTATTGCTAATAGATTTGGTGTTACTGTTAATGATTTAAAATCAGCAAATAATTTAACATCTAATTTATTATCTATAGGACAAGTATTGGTTATTCCTAAATTAAGCTCTAATACTCCAACTAATCCTACTTATAGTACATATACAGTACAGTCTGGTGATAGTTTATGGAGTATAGCAAATCGTTTTGGTGTTACTGTTGATGATATTAAGATGTTAAACAATTTAGCATCTAACTTACTATCTATAGGACAAGTTTTAAAAATACCTAATAATCAAGGTGCTTATTTGGACTAAAAAATAAAGAGTAACTATATAAAGTGATGCGAACCACATTTCTTAAAAAAATAGAAACGTGGTTTTTATATGAAAGAATCTAACTTATTATTTATTTCTTAAGACTGTTTATAGAGTGCTATCTTTAATTGTTATTATTTTTCATACATAATTTAAAATACTAGTATCATTGACATTGCTTTTTACATTTTATTTTTTTCATAACATGAATAGTTACTTTAATTAGTAACTATTCAGACTATGACACGCAAAAGTAAAGAGTAATCAATGGATGATTGCTCTTTTATTACGCAAAAAGGTCTTCATTATTAAATATAGCTAAGATAGCTTTAAACGGATTAATCCCTCTTCTCTTTGAGGTCTTAATTATACTTATCGCATCACAGTATATTTGAGCTCCTTCTTCACTTCTAAAACCACCAGATATTTTAGTTTTAGTTTTTATTATTCTTAAATCCCTTTCAGATAAATTGTTGTCAAATGGTATATTAAAATTACAAGCATAAGCCAAATGATTTTCTTTATATTTTTCACATCTTCTCGTTAACTTCATAGCCTTATCTTTATAAAATTTAGAAGCAATATTCTTATTCTCTTTTTTAGCTATTTTTATTAAGTAATCATATTCTTTTTTAATATCATTAATTTGATGATTAGAAAAACTATTAATTTTTTGATTTATTAATTTTTTTCTTTCCTGGTTAGTATTAAATAATAATTCTTTTAATTTTTTCGACCATGTTATTTCTTTAATATTTTGAATTAACTCTTCTAAATATCTTCCAAGATGAACTATACATCCAATATTTTTATTACCATATTTATACATGGTTGTGTCGTGGTCATGAACTATAGCTCCAGTATATTTTGGTAAAATATTGTGTTCTTCTATTTGTTTATGTCCTTTTCTTTTATGAGGTTTATAAAGCACTGTTTCTTCATTACTATAATTCCTAATATACCAATTACCATTTGTCGTTTCATCTGTATACATTATGTCTTGATTTAATAAATTATTTTCTAAATTCTCTATGCTTTGTTTTGATTTATTACTAAATTTTTTTAAAAAATTTACTAAAGTACCGTTAGATATATTTATTATTCCACTCGAAAGTACATTAAAGAAATCACTTAATCTTTCATAAGCTATTACATTATATGTCCCTAGTTCAATAGTCAAAGCTTTTATACTATCATCATAAGTAACATCTGTTTGAAATTCTTTAGGTATTTTATTGTTTGAATTTTCATTATGTTTAAAAATATGTTTTTCAACATATACATTTGTTTCTAATCCAATTTTATATTTAAAAACATCTTTTTTATTTCTGTTGTTACTATTATGATAAATGATTTTTGTTTCTATATTATTTTCTTTTATTAATCTTTTTATTTTTTCTTTAGTAAGTCCATGACCCTTATGGCCTTTTTGACCACCTATTTTATTAGTAGTAGTTTTTCTTGAATTATAAAGGTTAGCTCCGCTTTTCTTTGGCTTTCCTATATCTTTAGAAGATGGCTTACTGGAATTACTACTGTTTTTATTGATTTGATTTTTTAGTCTATCTATTTCGTTTAATAATTTTTCTATAAGTTTATCTTTTTCTTTAATAGTGGATTTTAAATCTTCTTTTTCTTGTTTAAACTCTGTTCTTAATTCTCTATTTTCTTTTAACAATAAATTCAATTTTTTATTTAATTCCTCAAATTGTCTATAAAAATCTACTGTTACTGTCATTGTTTTTATATTTGCCATATTACCACTATCCTTAACTATTACTATTTTCTCATATATAAATTTAAAAAGCATCATCATTGACACTATTTTTACACTTTATTTTTATTATTTATAGTCTGAATAGTTACATATTAAATGTAAAAATAAGTAAAAGTCATTGATTTAGAAGGGCTTTCATGCTATTCTTAATATGTAAGCAAGATACATGCTTAAATTAATAGGAGGTTTTATTAAATGAAAAAAGTAGAATTAGTTGAAGCTGTTGCAGAAAAAGCTGGTTTAACTAAAGCTGATGCAACTCGTGCTATTGATGCATTTTGTGAAACTATTACTGAAACATTAGCTAAAGGAGATAAAATTCCACTAGTTGGATTTGGTACATTTAGTGTTTCAAAAAGAGCTGCTCGTGAAGGACGCAATCCTAGAACTGGTGCCACTGTTCAAATTGCAGCAAGAAATGCTGTTTCATTTAAGGCAGGATCAGCTCTTAAAGATGCAGTAAACTAAAATAAGCCAGTAATGGCTTTTTCTTTATGAAAAAATTAATATATTGGTTTTTTATATATGGGATAGATAAATTTCTTGTTTTTAAACATTACTATAGAATCAGTGAAAAGCTTCTATATTTGTTTAGTATACACGGAGGAGTTTTAGATACATTATTGAGAATGTTCTTCTTTAGACATAAGATTTTGAAATTAAAATTTTATTTTATTAAAATTTTATCTTTAATTTTATGGAATCTGTTATTATGTATATATTTAGACAAAGATTTATTTGAAGATGTTAAAAAAAATTTATGTTGCAGTTAGAGTAAATGATAAAAAGAAGAAAGTTAAATCAAAAAGATACTTTAACATTTTTTAATTTTTGATGATGATGAGTAGTTAAAGTTTATAAAAAAATTATACAATAGATGAAGGGAATTTAGGGAGTGTAGTAATTACTTTTAAAAAGATTGATTAAATGATACAATATATGTAGAAAAGGGTGGGATAAAATGTTAGAAACGGCTTTAAAAATTTTAAATATAATAAAAGATAATTCTTATGAAGCGTATATTGTAGGGGGATTTGTTCGAGATTATGTAATGGGAATTAAATCTAATGATGTTGATATTACTACTAATGCTAGACCTAAAGATTTAATTAAAATATTTCCTAATGCTAATATAGATAATGAGATGTATGGTAGTATAACAATCTATTTAAATAATATTAGATTTGAAATAACTACTTATAGAGATGATGGTAATTATTTAGATAATAGGCATCCTGATACTATTAATTATGTCGATGATTTAAAGATAGACCTTAAAAGAAGAGATTTTACTATTAATACTATTTGTATGGATAATGAAGGTAATATTGTTGATTTATTTAGTAGTAGAAGAGATATAAATGAAAAGATTATTAAGACAGTTATTAATCCGTTAGAGTCTTTTAAAATTGACTCTTTTAGGATATTAAGGGCGATTAGATTTGCAACTACACTTGATTTTGAACTTGATAAAGAAGTTAAAGAAGCTATTATACAATCTAGATATTTACTTAAAGATTTATCTATTAATAGAAAAAAGGAAGAATTGGATAAAATATTTAGTAGTCCTAATGTAGATAGGGGAGTTATGTTAATAAAGGAATTGGGGCTAGGCGATGTTTTATATTTGGATAATATTGATAAGGTAAAGCCTTGTAGTCAAGTAATTGGTATATGGACAATGTTAGCTGTTGATGATATTTATCCTTTTACCAGAAATGAATTGAATTTAATGAGAAATATAAGGGGTTCTATAAAGAATAATCCTTTATTATTTACTTCTCTTTATTATTATGATTTATATCCATGTACTGTAGCAGGGGAGATTATAGGAATTTCTAAAAAAGAGATTATGGATAATTATATTGATATGCCTATCCATAAAAGAAGTGATATAGTTATTGATAGTTATAATTTAATTAATTATTTAAATATAGAAGATGGTCCTATTATAAGTAAATTATGGAAGAAATTAGAGAAAGGTATATTAAATCAACAAGTTAATAATGATAAGGAAGAACTTTTAAAATTTGCTAAAAAGATATATACTAGTATTAATTTAGAAAAGGAGGAGTATGATGAAACAAAAGCAGCTAGTTAGTTTATTAGAAAATAAAAGTATAGTGGTACCTCTTCTTTTTTTTAAAGAGTATAAAAAATTAAATATAAGTTTAGATGAGTTTATATTTTTGATGTATTTAAAAGATAAGGGTAATACTTTTACATTTGATCCCAAAAATATGAGTGAAGAGTTAGGCCTTAATATTAAGGATATTTTAGTTTTAATATCATCTCTTACAGATAAGAAATTACTTTTGATTGATACCTTTAAAAATGATAAGGGAATAGGAGAAGAGAAAATAGATGTATCACTGTTTTATGAGAAAGTAGCTTCTATAATTAGTGATGAGGTTATTAAAAAAAATGAAGAAGAGGTTGATATAAGTATATTTTCTAATATTGAAAAAGAGTTTGGAAGGACTCTTAATTCTAGTGAGATAGAGTTTATTAAAGCTTGGGCTTCTACTTTTGATAGTGGTGTTATTATTGAGGCAGTTAAAGAGGCAGTACTTAATGGTGTGTCTAGTATTAGATATATTGATAAGATATTATACGAGTGGGATAAAAAGGGAATAAAGACAAGAGAAGATGTTAGGCATTTTCTTAATAATAAGAATAAAGAGATTAAAGAAAAAGAACCAATAGAGGTTTTTGATTATGATTGGTTTGATGATGAAGATGAGTAAAGTAGCAATTATAGAAAATTATTTAGATGATCTGTTTAAGGAACCTAAATGCGAACTTAATTATCATAATGATTATGAACTTTTAATTGCAATTGTTCTTAGTGCACAAACTACGGATAGAAGAGTTAATAGTGTTACCCCAATATTATTTGATAGGTATAATAATTTGGAAAAATTAATGAATGCTGATATTAATGATATTGAAAGTATTTTAAGACCACTTGGTTCATTTAGAAAAAAGGCTAGTTACGTTAAAGAAATTGCTAAAATGTTATTTTTAGAATATGATGGTAAAGTTCCGATAAAAAGGAGAGAACTTGAGGCTATGTCTGGGGTAGGAAGAAAGACTGTTAATGTATTTTTAGGGGAGTTTTATAATATTCCTACTATTGCTGTTGATACCCATGTGGAAAGAGTTTCTAAAAGGTTAGGTCTAGCTAAAGAGAATGATGATGTAAGAAAAATTGAAGAGAAGTTAAAGAGAAAATTTAAGCGTGAAGACTGGGCTAAAAGGCATTTGCAACTTGTTTTATTTGGAAGATATCATTGTAAAGCTGTATCACCTAATTGTGATGAATGCAAGCTAACTGGTATTTGTAATTATAATAAAAGAAGCTAATTTTTAGCTTCTTTTATTGTGTTGTTTCTGGTTTTGTATCTTCTCCAGGATCTGGGGTAGTAGTTCCTGTTATAGTAATGGTAATATTACCAGTTTCCTTTGTTTCATTATCATATGTAAATCTGTATTTAAGTATGTAAGTGCCTGGTTCTGTTAAGGTAGTTATTGATGTGCTTGTAGATGGTCCAGATATACTTGATAATGACCAGTTACTAGTTTCTTTTGTGACATTGGTAGAGCCGTTATAAACAGTTATATATTTAGTTATATCACTTATATTAAATTGCGATACATTAATTGCATTGGCTGTAATTTTAAGATTGGCACTTTGTTTTTCTAATGTATAAGTAGCTGCATTACTATTTAATCCATCATACTTTTGAAATGTTGCAATAACTTTGTAAGTACCATAAGGATTACTTGTATTATTTATTGTGTAATTTGTGCTGGTTGTAAATCCTAATAAAGTATTGTTAAAGTAAACATTATATCCAAAATCGCCATATGACGAATCAGCTACACCAGGGTTAATAGCATTCCATGAAAGATTAACATTACCATTAGAATAGTTAACTGTTAAACCTGTTGGTGTTGCTAGATTGCTTGTTTCGATATTTCCAGTTGGTTCATGATCTTTTTTAAAATACTCATATAAAATGTTACCAGAGTATCCAGCACCAGCAATTTTTGCAGTTGAACTTCCTGCTATTAATGGTACTTTTACAACACTATCTGGCATTGTGAAACTCTCTTTGTTATGTTCAAAAACTTCATTGGCAATAGCTGTAAATAATTTATCACGTTGTACAGTTCCTGATAGGTTATGGCAATAATAACCTTGACTAACTAACTCAGTATTTGTTTTTTCATAACCATACCACATAGCAATAACAGTTTTTGTAGTGTATCCAACTACCCAGGAATCTCTAATTGCGTCATCAGCCATACCAAGTCTTTTTCGTGTTGCTTCATCAAAGTTGGTAGTACCAGTTTTCATAGCAATATTTTCCATTGATCCACCACCAGTTATACTTGTATCATCTAACATGCTAGTGATCATAAAGGCGGTTGAGTTTTCCATAGCTTTTGTTTTTTCACCTTCGTGTGTATATTCTTCAGCAGTATTATTTATTACAATTTTACTAACAGAATATGGTTCATTATAATATCCGCCATTAGAGAAAGCAGCATAAGCAGCAGCCATATCTAAAGAGTTAACACCTGTAAAGGCTCCTAGGGCATGGGCTTCATGAATTTTTCCATTTTCTATTTCAGGTTCAATTCCTAGCTTCTTTACAAATTCAATCGTTTTTGAATTATCTACTTGTTGGAAAGCTTTTAATGCGGGAATATTTCTTGATAAAGATAAAGCTCTTCTTGTAGTCATATTACCCATAAATTTTCCATCCCAGTTATTAATTCGTTGGCCAGTACTATAAGAGTATGGTTCATCAACGAACATTTTATAGTTATCATTTCCATCGTTATAACCGAAGGTAGAGGCGTTATTATATTCAATTAAAGGTCCATAGTCAAATAATGGTTTAGCAGTAGAACCAGGTTGTCTTCTAATTGTATCACTGGTTGCAAAGTTTAATGTATTTACCCCCGTTTTATTTCTTCCTGCACCAATTGCTAATATTTTTCCAGTTTCACTATCTAATACAGTAACACCACTTTGGATAACATCATTAACCCAATTATAGCTTTCACCATTCATAACTCTATTAAGACCATCTTGTTTATTTCTATCTAGATTAGTATATATTTGCATGGAAACTGTATATGGATTTTGGTTAATTTTATTTTCAACTTCAGCGACAACAGTATCAATATATCCTTGATATTCACTATTTCCGCTGATATCTGCTTCGTTGTTATAGTTAACAAGGCTTTCGATATTAATTGAACTAGCTAGCTCTTTTTCTTCTTCAGTAATATAGCCATGGCGTTCCATTAAGTATAGAACAGTGTCACGTCTTTTAGTAACGGCTTCAATATTTTCTTCATTGGTTGGACGATAAGTATTAGGAGCTTGGAACATGCCAGCTATAATACTAGCTTCAGCTAAATTTAAATTTTCAATTTCTTTATTGAAATAAACTCTAGCTGCTTGGCTAACTCCGTAAACATTTCCACCTAGGCCATGGTTATTAACATAGAATTCTATGATTTGTTCTTTCGTATAATTTTTTTCTAGTTTGAATATTGATAAATAAATATCTTGAAATTTTCTGATAACACCATTAAGTCCTGTTGCGATTGTAGATGTTAAACTATTTTTTACAACTTGCATTGATAAAGTAGAAGCACCACCAGCATCAGAATTGCCAAATATTTGTCCTACTGAAGCTCTTAAAAAACGAGGGGCATCAAAACCATTATGTTGAAAGAATCTAGAATCTTCTGTAGCAACTATAGCATCTACTAAAACTTCTGGTAATTGCTCATAAGTTACTTTATCTCGCATTTCACTACCAAGTTTAGCATATTCTTCACCATTTATATCATATAAGACAGTTGGTTCACTACTATTTAATTTTTCAGCATCAAATTTAGGATTAGATGATATTGCAATGTAAATCATAAAGATAATACCTGCTAGCATTACTAATATGCCAACAGAAAGTATAATAATTAAAATTGTGTTAACTATCTTTTTTTTCTTGGGTTTATTTTTAACACTATCTACTATTTTGGCAACACCTACAATAATTAAAATGCCAACTCCCATAAGTACTGTAAATAATAGTCCCAGAATAAAATATCCTACTATCATTAGTATAATAAACATACTTGCAAATATTAAAAATAATTTATTATCTTGTTTTGATTTAATTCTTCTTGTTTTTTTTGTGTTTTTAGGTTTGCTATTTTTATTAGTTCTTTTTCTAGCCATTTTTTACCTCCAAAAATTCATCTACTACAATTAAGTAGTCAAGTCTCGGACGATATTTTTCTTTTAATAGATACCCTTTTTTATTAAAAAAATATAAAGGAATAGATTTTCTATTATTCTCTTTAGTAAAAGAAAAAAGGTCCTCTGCTTTTAATAAATATGTTTTATTAAGTACACTAAAGCGTACAATTATAAAGCCGATTCCCCCATGCTTTGAAATATTTTCTAAATGTTTTAGTTGGTGTTTATGAATATTTGCTAGCGGGAAAGAAGTTTTATTTTTTGTTTCTTTGGCTTCAAAGTCAATATAATAGCCTTTATAGATACCATTATAGTCTGTAGTAGATGGTTCCATATAGAAAGCCTCTTTTATAGTTGAAGTTCTATCTTTCCTAAAATCTACTTTTGTAACTTTAATTGGTGTAGGTTTTTTATATATATATGCAAGGTCTTTATTTCTATAATAACTATTTGTTTCATTTATATCATCTTCTAAGGTCATACCGCGATGTGAGTAGTTAATTATTTGTTCATGACTTTTTTTTATCCCAGTAGGATAATTCATCTTTATCACCTATTAAAGATTATACTATATATTTTTAGAAATATCTATAATTATTATTTATTTCTAGTAATTTCGTTAATTTTTATTTGGAAGTCCGTTTTTTAAAAATAACGGAATTAAGTCTGATT
>ERZ827512.1838-NODE-1838-length-19002-cov-3.301367_pt1 | contig 19002 bp, 18 predicted proteins | sample MGYA00519916_ERZ827512 | MGnify/ENA primary metagenome ERZ827512 (study PRJEB31778, sample SAMEA3449335) | human gut metagenome | biome: human gut; feature: human-associated habitat; material: faeces | place: United Kingdom | collected 2010/2012 ... | reverse complement strand
GGGCGATGGGACAGGCGTTCTTCTCCCTCTCCGTCACGGGCAGCGGCATGATCGTCTACGGCGCATATCTCTCGAAGGACGAGGACGTCGTCGGCGTTTCACAGCATACGGCCCTGTTTGACACGATCGCGGCGGTCGTCGCGGCGCTCGTCATCATCCCGGCCTGCTTCTCTTATGGACTGGATGTCGGCGCGGGTCCCGGCCTGCTCTTCGTCACGCTGCCGACCATCTTGCAGGACATTCCGCTGGGGCAGCTTTTTGCCATCATCCTCTATGCGGCGATGATCTTCGCGGGCGTCAGCTCCTTGCAGAACATGTTCGAGGCCGTGGCGGAATCGCTGCTGCATAAGTTCCCAAAGCTCAGCCGCACGGCTGTCCTTGCGATCCTTGCGGTGCTCTGCCTTGGCTGCGGCATCGGCATGGAGACGATCGACAAATGGGGGCCGTGGATGGATCTTGTGTCGATCTATATCATTCCCATCGGTGCGACACTCGGCGCAGTGTCGTGGTTCTACGTAATGAAGAAGGACGAGCTGCTGGATGCGGTGAACACCGGGAGCAAAAAGCGGCGCGGCACGGCGTGGTACAGCATCGGGCGCTATGTCTATGTGCCGCTGGCCATCATCCTCTGCTGCGTGGCGCTGTTTATGAAAGTAGCCTTCTGAAATAGAAAAGCCCCCTCTGCCGGAGAAGTTTTCGGCGGAGGGGGCTGCATTTGTGTCTGTGTAGGGGCGGACGACTCTGTCCGCCCTTACAAGGTGCGATGGAAAATTTGCGAGGCATTATTTCCCGGCACGGCGGGAATAGAGGCGGGCAAGGCCGCCCTCGGACGTTTCACGGAACGCCCGGTTCATGTTGATGCCGGTCTCGTACATCGTGCGGACGACCATGTCAAACGAAATGGTGCGCGTGCCGACGAGCATGTGCGAGAGGTTCGATGCGTCGATGGCGCGCTTGGCGGCGACGGCGTTGCGCTCGATGCAGGGGATCTGCACGAGGCCGCAGATCGGGTCGCAGGTGAGGCCGAGCTGATGCTCCATGGCGATCTCGGCGGCATATTCCTGTTCTTCGATGGTCAGTCCCGTCAGCTCACCCATGGCCGCCGCGGCCATCGAGCAGGCCGTGCCGATCTCGGCCTGGCAGCCGCATTCCGCGCCGGAGATCGAGGCGTTGTGCCGGACAAGGTTGCCGAACAGACCCGCCACGCCGAGCGCCTCGGCGATCTTGCGGTCGGGCAGGTCGTATTTCTGCTGCATATACATGAGCACGGCGGGCAGCACACCGCAGCTGCCGCAGGTGGGCGCGGTGACGATGGTGCCGTTTCCGGCATTCTGCTCGGCAACGGCAAAGGCGTAGGAACAGACAAGCTGCAGTTCCCGCACCTGCGGCAGATCGAGCAGATGCGTCCGCTCATAGAGGTATTTGGCCTTGCGCTGGACGTTCAGCCCGCCGGGCAGGATGCCCTCGGCAGCAAGCCCATCTTCAATCGACTGGCGCATGACATGCCAGATGTGCTCCAAAAAGCTCCAGATCTCCGGGCCTTCGTTCAGTTCGACGTATTCCGGCAGCGATACGTGCCGCCACTGACAGAAGCGCGCGATCTCGGCAAAGGAATTTTCGGGATAGACCTCGGCGTCCGCGTGCTGCGCTTCGCCCTCGACAACGATGTCGCCGCCGCCGATGGATTCCACACGGATGCGCTGCGTCTCCTTGTTGTCCTGGTAGGCGATGAGGTCGAGCGTGTTCGGGTGCTTCATGTTGCCGGGGTCGACGGAAGCAAAGACGATCTTCGTGGGGTAGGGAGCAAGCGTGTCGACGAGGACGCGATCCGTCCCGTGGCCGACGCCGGTTTTGGCGAGCGAGCCGTAGAGAATGACTTCATAGCGATCGGCCTCCGGCGTCATCTCGCGAAACAGTTTTGCCGCGCGCTCTGGACCCATGGTGTGTGAGCTGGATGGCCCCTTGCCGACCTTATATAATGTACGGATGGACTGCATGGCAGATTTCTCCTTTGACTTGGTAGTTTCTGCGGGGTATCCCGGAACCGATTGGTTCCGAGATTCCCATGTATTATAACAGATTCCGACAGGAAATCAACTCATTTTGCGTGGTGCAGCGCCTCGAGCGACAGCTCGCCGGCGAGCTTGAACAGCGCGTCGGCCAATACCTGCGCCACGGGCAGACCAGCGTTTTCGGCCACGCGCTCATAAAAGCGCAGCGTGGCCGCGTCGAGGACAATGGGGATCGTGGTCATGGCAAAACTCCTTCCATTCAGTATCCCATCTTATGTCAGGGGGATTGACAGATGTGATACAATATTATAGTATGCAGAAAAGTAATTCCGAAAGGATGAGAATACGATGGCGAAAGAGAAAAAAGTAGAGCAGATCACCGATATGGAGGTCGATTTTGCCCAGTGGTACACCGACATCTGCCGCAAGGCGGAGCTGGTGGAATACGCGAGCGTGAAGGGCTTCACGATCCTGCGGCCCTATGGCTACGCGATCTGGGAGAACATCCAGAGCATCATGGACGCCGAGTTCAAAAAGACCGGCCATGTGAATGTGGCGATGCCGGTTCTGATCCCGGAAAGCCTGCTGAAAAAGGAAGGCGAGTTGGTCAACGGCTTTGCGCCCGAGGTGGCGTGGGTCACGATGGGCGGCAGCGAAAAGCTCGAAGAGCGGTTGGCGTTCCGTCCCACGTCGGAGACGATGTTCTGCGACCACTGGTCGCGCGTTTTGCAGACCTATCGAGAGCTGCCGATGCTGTACAACCAGTGGTGCTCGGTCATCCGCTGGGAGAAGACGACGCGCCCGTTCCTGCGCAGCCGCGAGTTCTGGTGGCAGGAGGGCCATACCATCCATGAGACTGCCGAAGAAGCAAAGGCCGAGACCGAGCAGCAGCTCAACTGCTACGCCGATTTCTTTGAAAACGTCCTCGCCATCCCGGTCGTGCGCGGCCGCAAGACCGACAAGGAGAAGTTTGCCGGCGCCGAGGCAACCTACACCGTCGAGTGCATGATGAAGGACCGCAAAGCCCTCCAGGGTGCGACGAGCCACTATTTCGGCGACAAGTTCTCCCGCGCCTACGACGTGACCTTCACCGGCCGCGACAATAAATTGCAGTATCCGTTCCAGACATCGTGGGGTTCGACAACGCGCATGATCGGCGCCGTCATCATGGCGCACGGCGACAACAACGGCCTCGTCCTCCCGCCGAAGATCGCGCCGGTGCAGGCCGTCGTCCTGCCCATCGCGATGCACAAGGAAGGCGTACTCGACGCCGCCTCGGCCGTGCGCGACCGTCTGGCCGCCGCGGGCATCCGCGTCAAGATGGACGACAGCGACAACTCCATGGGTTGGAAGTGCGCGCAGTATGAGATGAAGGGCGTGCCGGTGCGCGTTGAGCTTGGGCCGCGCGATATTGAAGCTGGGCAGTGCGTCCTCGTCCGCCGCAACGACGGCGAAAAGACCGTCGTCAAGCTCGAAGAGTTGGAAGCGGCGGTGAAGGAACAGCTGGAGCTGGTGCAGAAGGGCATGTACGAAAAGGCCCTGAAAAACATGCAGGAAAACACTTACGAGGCCCATTCCCTCGAAGAGGCGAAGCAGCTCCAGGCTGAGCACGGCGGCTTCATCAAGACAATGTGGTGCGGCGAGCTCGAATGCGAGCTGAAGATGAAGGAAGAGGGCGGCATGTCCTCCCGCTGTATGCCGCTGCAGCAGGAATGCCTCGACGACAAGTGCGCCATCTGCGGTAAGCCCGCGAAGCACTCCATCTATTGGGGCATTGCATACTAAAGTGAATCAAACGTCCCCGCCATCGAAAAATGGCGGGGACGTTTTTGTGCAGAAAGGGGTATCAGGAATTGTTGGGACGGACAGAAAAACTTTGAAGTGTCAGGCGTGGGCGGCGAGCCAGGTGCGGACGGTGTCGAGGTCGCAGCGTAGCAGCGCATAGGGGTCATCGCCGCGCTGGCACAGCGGGACGCGCCAGAAATAGTTCTCCAGAATGATCCAGCCGGTATAGCCGAGGCGGTCAAACTCTGCAAGGGAGCGGAACGGATCGCAGCTGCCCTCGCCGATGAGGTGAGTGCTGATCTGGTCGAAGCCGTCCTTGATATGAAACTCCGGAATGTGGTTGAAGATCGGCTCGATCAGCGACGGAGCGTCCAGCCCGTTGAGGGCGTGGGGGTTCTGCGTGTCGAAGTAGATGCCGTAGTTTTCACGGTTGACCAATTCGAGCTGGCGGAGCTGCATCTCGGCGGTGTTCTTCAGGCCTTCGTCGGTCCTGACCTCGCTCTTCAGGGCGTGCAGCGAGGGGACGTGGATCAGGGGCGCACCGAGATACTGCGCGGCGTCGACCGCTGTGCGCAGCGCGTATTCGACCATCTCGCGGTCGGACGAGCCGAGCGGCGCGGTCATCGCGTAGAAGTCGGTCAGATTGACGGCAATGCCGGTGAAGACAGTACCGTATTTGGCCTGCTCTTCCTTGTAGAGGTCGAGCGTATAGCGGTTTGCCAGCGGGAAGTTTTCTTCCACGGTTCCAAGCTTCAGCTCGACGGCAGCCAGGCCGAGATCCTTCAGCACGCGGCAGACGAGCGGGCCGCGCAGCGGCGTGGGCAAGGCCCATTCACAGATGCCGATTCCTTGAGCCTTCACGTGCGTTCCCCTCCATTCTGGAAACGACTGCGTCGTGCTGCTTTTCAACCCATGCCGGGTCGATGAACTTGGCCTCGGCCCAGCCCTCGAGCAGACCGGAGAGGATGAGTCCGCCGTCAATGCGGATGGAGATGCCGTCGATCATCCACGCGGCGTCGGAGAGCAGGCAGGCGACCAGATCGGCGGTGTCCTTTGGCGTACCGAGGCGGCCCATCGGGATGCCGCCGTTTTTCAGCGTCTCATGCGCCGCGCCCTCGTGCGTCCAGGTCGCGCCGGGGGCGACACAGTTGACGCGGATGCCATACGGCGAGAGGTCGATTGCGATGGACTGGCAGGCGCGCGTGAGCGCGGCCTTGGTCATGCCGTAGATGAAATCGTCCGCATAGGCGCGCTCGCCGCGCGAGGAGGTGACGCTGCCTACGATTTTCCGATGGCACATCGCTATTTGAGCGACATGAAAATCGACTTTTTTGTACGCCCACAGCCGGTCCACGACCGAACCAATGCGGAGCTGAAGCGGGACGCTTTTTGCTATGACGAGCAGCGGGACGCCTACGTTTGCCCACAGGGCAAATTCATGAGGCGAAATACCCTGCACCGCAGCGCTAGCGGTCTGTACTGGCTGTATCTGGCCGATAAACAGGACTGTCAGAGCTATCCGCTGCGAGAGAAATGCCTGAATAAGACCGATAAACGGGGCGCGCGAAAGCTGGAGCACAGCTACTTCCGGGAGGCCCGGCTGAAAAACATCAACAGGCAGCACGAGCCGGAATACCGGGAGGCGCTGAAGCTGCGGCAGATCTGGTGCGAGGGCACATTTGCCGCGCAGAAGCGCGACCACAATCTGACGCGCGTGTTGCGACGAGGCCTAGAGGCAGCGGAGGACCACTGCCTCTTGTCCGCGACCGCATTGAACCTGAAAAGGATGATCAAATATACAAAATGACGCCATAGGGCGTCTTTTTCTTCGCCTAAACGAGGATATATGTCACTTTGTCAACACGCCCAACATGGGCCGTACTTTGAATGGTTCGTCGGACGGGGACGAACCTGATACTTCGGTGATACAGATTTCCGGGACAAAGTCAACCGCGTTTTGGAACGTTTTGAAACATTCGGCTACATCTACAAATCCGGAGGGCGGATTTTGTCGAATATGTCCAAGTAAAGGCATAAAACCGGTCAGCCGGACGCGCCGCCCGTCTTTGTTGAAAGCTCCTCAGACGCGACGCGCCGCTTTTCCAACGGGAGGAGGGCCTTTTTCGGAATCCGCAGCTCGACCACGGCGCCGCCGTCGTTCCGCTGCTTCATCGTGCTGCGGAATTCGTAGACCACCACGGACGAGAGAATCCGGCTGCCCGCGCCGCTGTGCGCCTCGGCGCCGGGATGCTGCGCTGGGAAGCCGCGCCCGTTGTCGCGGTAGAGGATCACAATCTGCCCGGCCGCGTCGTCCTGCGTGACGCGGATGGAGACGGCGAGCGGGCGGCCAAGACGCTGGTTATGCTTGATGCTGTTGCTGACCAGCTCGTTGATGACCAGCGCCACCGAGACGGCCTTCGCATATGGGACGCGCACCGGCTCAGCCTCCAGTGTGGTCTGTGCGCAGTTTTGATAGAACTCGCAGACCGTGCCCGCGATCTCACCGATCTCGCAGGTGCTGCCGAATTTGCGCATCGTCAGCAGATCGTGAACGCCGGCGATACATTTGATGCGCTGAATCGCGCCGTCGAATGACTGTTCCATGCCCGTGCGGGCGGCCGGATCGCCGACGTTTGCGGGCAGCAGCTCCTTTTCCAGCTCCAGCAGGTTTACCACAACCTGCAAATTGTTTTTGATGCGGTGGTGACTCTCGCGCAGGAGGACGGCGTTGCCCATCAGCTGGGCGTTTTCGATGCCGATGCCCATCTCCTGCGCAATCCATTTGAGAATCATGCCGTCGCGCGGCGTACAGCGGTAGGAACCGGTGTAGTTGATCTGGAGCACCAGCGCCAGTTCGCCGCTGATGCGCACCGGGTAGCAGAGCACGGTCGTATAGGGCGGCGTCCGCTCGAACCAGCCGGCCTCGTTCAGCCGCTCGACAAGCTGCATCATTTTCTGGAACATGTCCACCGAGACGAAGCTGCTCAGCCCGCGGATGATCAGAAGCTCCGGCTTCTGATCAAAGATGCGCAGCAGCTCCACCATCTTCTGCTCGGTGATGGTCATCTGGCTGATGGTGCGCGAAGGGTCGAGTGAAAGGCCCGTCTCCTCCGTCAGCGCGGAGAACAGGCGCTGCCCCTTCTTCCCGCCGAGCTGGCGGAAGCCGAGGTCGGTGAGCACGTTGGCAATGACCGTCTGCTCCCGGTACATGCGGAATGTCCGCGTCATGAACGCTGCGCGCTGCACGGCATAGCGCCGTCCATTCAGCGCAATTTCACCGCTGTATGGCTCGTTTCCGGTCAGGATGCCCTGTAGTCCATCGAGATAGTCCGCGTTCTGCGAGAGCAGGACGTGTGTTGTGCCGCGCGGCTGTGTGTAGGTGAAATGGGAGATATGGCTGCCGCTCCGGCAGCTGACGTCTGAAATTTGGAACATATGCGTCTCTGATTACAGCAGCGTTTCCCGCGCGGCGATCATTTCGTGCGCCGCATCGCCGCCTGCACCTGCGCCTCGCTCGTCGGCCTCATCAGGCAGCCGTAGACGCACGGGATGTCCGCGCGGTTCATCAGCAGCTCGGAATAGTGGCCTGTGATGATGATGACGGGGATCATCCGGTCGAGACAGGCCTCGCGGATGACCGCGATGCCGTCCTTTTCGGGCATGTTGAGGTCGAGCAGCACCATGTCCGGCTGCACTTCATAGATGCGCTCCACGGCCTCGGCCCCATCCAGCGCGACACCGGCCACCTCATGGCCCATCTTTTCCGCGTAGCGCGAAAGGCTTCGGAGAATGAATGGCCTCATCCGCCGCAATCGCGGATCTCAGCTTTTCCATCGTCCGGTTCCCCTTTTGTGCGTTCCTTTGACCAGTGCGGTTTGTAGGTGTTGCATCAAAATAGCTTCGGGCAAGAAACAAAATAAATCAAAATAAACATACCGAATTTCCGCTGTCAAGTGGGGATTTTGCACCGCGCAATCGATTTTGCATGTAGGGACGGAGCACTGCCCCCGCCCGTCTTACATTTTTCCACCGCACCATGTAGGAGCCGATGCCGAGCGCAGCTGTTCGCGACGAAGGAGCGTTACAGATGCGGCCTGCCCCTTGCGGGTACTCATCGGTCCTTGCGGCAGTACAAATTCGCTGAAGGCTATTGCGTTTCGGATGCACATTCTGCCCACTACGGGTGCGTCTCGAGATACTGCGCAAGGATGCCCGCGGCGCAGGCGCAGAGCTTTGGACATGGACGTTTTTTGTAATATTCCGTGCTGCGGTCCGACGGCGGGACGTAGTTCACGTCCCGTCCGAGGCCCAGCAGCTCGCGGCAGATGATCGAGCCGTTCTGCTGCGCGAATTCTTCCGTCATCTCGCGCACCGCCTCATATTCTGCACGTTTGGCCTCTTTGTCCGTTGGATCGGCATAACCGCGCAGCAGGCCATAGGCCATCGCAAGGCCGCTGACGGCGCCGCAGGTGTTGCGTGTCCCGGCGAGTCCTCCGCCAAACGCCGAGGCCAGCTTCGCCGCCTCGTCCCGATTCATTTTTTCACAAGCAAATGCAAGGAACACCGCCTGTGCGCAGTTATAGCCCTCACGAAAAAGCTCCTCCGCCCGCTGTTCATAGTCCATCTGCTCTCATCCTTTCCAACGTAAATGTCCGCCCGCCGCAGCGGCGGCAGCGGCAATCCTGCCGCCCTTGCGCAATGCTCCGCACGACCGCGCCGCGGCGCAGATAACGGCTCTCCGCGCCGCATGTCTTGCAGCGCACGAGATAGCCGCACCCGGCGTTCTTCGCCTCCTGCGCGGCGGTCGTCCCGGCGAGGCGCTCCGGCTTACAGCCGATCCGGACACAAATGTCCTTCCAGACTGCGTCGTGCCCGTGGCGCCGCCCGGTCAGGAGCGCGGCGGCGGCATGGGCATATTCGTGCCGTGCGGTGTCGAGCATGGCGTCGTCGTCCGCGCGCAGGAAGTCCGCCAGGCGGATCTCCGTCGGGCGGTCGCCCCGGAAGCAGCAGACGCCGTGCTGCCGCCGCATCTTTTTGGAAAACGAGAGGCGGATGAGGCGCGTGTCGATGCCGAGATACCGGTCGAGCCGGTCATATTCTTCGCGAATTTCTTCTAAAGTCCACATATTTTCATTATACCATGCCGTTTGCGCGCTGTCACGTCTTTCGTGCTTGCCGCCGCGGCTTTGGGCTGATATACTATAGATATTCCCGAATTTGGAGGCGTATCATGCCGTTTTCGCGCGTCTATCTGGAGATCACCAACTGCTGTAACCTCGCCTGTTCGTTCTGCCCCGGCACAACGCGGCGGGCGGCGTTTTTGACCGTTGCACAATTCACGCACCTTGCCGGGGCGCTGCGCGGGCAGACGCGCTTCCTCTATTTCCACGTCATGGGCGAACCGCTGCTGCACCCCGATCTGCCGGAGCTGCTGGACATTGCGGGCAGGATGGGCTTCCGCGTCGTGCTGACGACAAACGGGACGCTCCTGCCGAAGCGGCAGCGCGAGCTGCTTGCGGCCCAGGCTCTGCACAAGGTCAGCGTCAGCCTCCATTCGTTCGAGGCCAATTCCGGCGTGGATATGGAGCATTATCTCGCCGGATGTACGGACTTTGGCCTCGCGGCCAGCGAAGCCGGTATCCTGATCGATTACCGGCTCTGGAACCTCGATGGCGCGGAGACGCGCGGCCGGAACGAACAGAACGACGCCATCCTCAACCACCTCCACGCCGCCTACCCAGGCAATTGGACACAAAATACGTGGGGCTGGCGGCTGTGCGACCGGACGTTTATCCACTACGGCGAAAAATTCGACTGGCCCAGCCCCGATGCGCCCGACCACGGCGAAGCCGGGACATGCCGCGCGCTGCGCGATCAGCTGGCCGTGCTCTGCGACGGGACGGTCGTCCCCTGCTGCCTCGACGGCGAGGGGCGCATCCCGCTCGGGAACCTGCTGGCGCAGCCGCTCGACGAAATTCTTGCCGCTGAACCTGCCCGCAGCATTGCCGCAGGCTTCGCGCTGCAAAAACGGCTCCACCCGCTCTGCCGCCGCTGCGGCTATGCGCAGCGCTTTCGATGAAAGCGTTGAAAGGACTGTAAAACGCCTCCCCTGCGTGAGGGGAGGCGTTTTGCATCATTGGATCAGGGCTTCTTCCTTGAGGCGGTAATATTTCCAATCAGCGAGCAGATCGAGGGCGGACTGCTGTGCGTCGGTCAGGGATGCAATCTCGCTGCCGTCCGCTGCCAGATAACAGCCGTGGGAGATGACCGGGAGCGTCCTGCGCAGATCTTCGAGCGTATCGAAATACGGGTCGAGTCCGGTCAGGCCGGTCAGCTCATAGACCGCCGCGCCGAGATAATTGCTGCTGACAACGTCCGGCAGCTCGAGCGCGTCAAAGTCGCAATACGGCGCGTAGGCTTCGTTCGCCCAGAGCAGATACGGCGTCTCATACGTTTCGATGATCTCGTCCGTGGAGCCGGTCAGGCCGGTGGTCAGCCCCAGCTCGCGGTAAACGGCGTAATCCTGCCCGAGCGTGGGGCGATGGTCGACGTAGAAGACGAGCAGCGTCGGCTCGTCGCGGGAATCGAGATAGTCGCAGAGCGCGGTGAGCATGGCCGTCGAATCGCGGACGCCCTCGAGATAGACGGAGAGCGTCTCCATTGAGGTGTCGGAGATCGAGACGGAGAGCGGCGGTTTTTCCGGCTCAAAGCCGTATTTCGTGTACGGGTATGCCTGATGGTTTTGGATCGTGACCGTGTAGGCGAAGAGCGGCTCCGCCGTGCTCAGGCGCGTGTCGAGGTCGGCGGTCAGGTGCGCGAGGAAGGCCGCGTCGGAGATCATGGTACCCTTTTTGTCAGCGTCTGTATATGTCTCGTTGAAGATGCGCTCGTCGACGCCGAGGTCGCGGTAGACATTGTCGCGGTTATAGAACCAGCTGTAGCCGGGGTGCATGAAATAGGTCTTGTAACCGGCGCGCTTGTAGACCTGCGGCAGGGCGTTGACCGCTTTGCGGATGACGCGGAACGAGGATGTGTTGCCCGGCGAGACCATATTGGTCTGGATGCCGGTGAGGACATCGAACTCCGTATTGGCCGTGCCCGCGCCGAAGTTGCTGACGACGATATGGCCGGATTTGGCGCGGCCGGAGGCGGCCAGCACATGGAAGCCGTGCGTCGGATTTTCCTCCTCGGTGTAGAGGAAGACGTCCTCGTCGGACAGATCGGTATACGCCTCGCACATGACGAAGATGACATTCGGGCGGACGGCGGGCGTCTTGCAGACCGCATCGTCCGACGCGGCGAGGGCCTTCATGTCCGCGCTGCTGTAGCCGTCCGGCTTTTCCACGGAATAAAGATTGTAATTGTGCAGAAAACAATAGGGGAAGCCGCAGAGGCGGAACACCTCGGCAACGTTCGTCTTGCTCATCTCATTGCCGCGCTTGTTATAAAAGCCGGTTTTCTGGTACACGTTCGGCACGGACCAGCAGAAGCCGCCGAGCAGCACGAGCGCGCCCGCCGCGCGGACATACCACCGGGGCTTTCGCGCGCGAATGAAATGCGCAAGGACAAAGCAGGCGGCACTGCCGAGCACGATGGCGATGAGGATGGGCCAGTGCAGGTCAAGCGTATATTCGCTCGCGGCGTTCATCGCCTCGCGCAGAAGCTGGAAATCGTCGGGGACGAAGGGGTCGTTGCGGCAGTCGGTCTTGACCAGATTGACATACGACATCAGGTTGACGATCAGGCTGCCGAGTCCTGCTGCTGTGAACGGATCGCCCGTGGCACACCAGCAGAGCAGGAGCACGACGCAGACCGGGAAACCGTTGAGCAAAAACAGCACTTTATCGGCCCAGAACACGGAAAGTGTTTCGGAAAGAGGGCCGGGCTGGATGGCGATGACGGAGAGCGAGCACAGGACGCACGCCGCCGCCAGCACCAAAACGACGCCCCAAGCCTGAAGCTCCGGGCGTGTTTTTGTGGATCTCATAACATCACTCCTTGATGCTGCGGACGAACGCCGCCTTGTCCGCGGACTTGAAATAGGCGGAGCCCGCGACGAGGACGTTGGCTCCGTGCGCGATGCAGACCTTGGCTGTCTCGGGGTTGATGCCGCCGTCGACCTCCAGCTCGCAGGTGGGGTTCTTTTCGTCAATGTAAGAACGGACGGCTTGCAGCTTCGGCATCAGGTCGGCCATGAACGACTGCCCGCCGAAGCCCGGCTCGACGGTCATGACGAGGATCAGGCCGCAGAGATCGAGGAACGGGAGGACGGACTCAGCCGGGGTCTTCGGCTTGATGGAGATGGCGGGCGTGACGCCGCAGCCCTGGATGATCTCGAGGGCTTTGCGGGTGTTTTCCGCGGTGTCGGCCTCGACATGGATGGTCAGGATATCGGCGCCGGCCTTGCAGAACTGCTCGACATAGCGGATGGGCCGGTCGATCATCAGGTGGACGTCGAGCGGAAGCTCCGTCACCTTGCGGATGGAGGCAACAACGGGCTGACCGATCGTAATGTTGGGAACAAAAATGCCGTCCATCACGTCTACATGAACATAATCGGCCTTTGCGGGCACCATCGCGCGGATATCGCGCTCGAGATTGCCGAAATCGGCGGAGAGAATGGACGGGGAAACCTTGGTCATAGGAAACCTCCTGTACGAAAAATGTAAGATCTTGCACCGCGCGCTGCCGCGCGGCATAGATATGAATATGCGGCGCGCGTCCCGGCAAGGCTCTCAAGACCCGCGCGGGCGGGATGTGCCGCTTAAAATAGGGGCTGCCCCGCGGCAGCCCCGGCGGAATTCGATTTCAATCTCCATTATACCGATTACGGCGGCGACTGTCAACGGCGCAAATCATGGAGACAACTCGGCGCAATGATTGACTTTCCGCCGGGCTTGCGGTACTATGATATTTGGAAAAATAGAGAGAAATCATATGTGTGTAAAGATGAGGGAAGGAACACCAAAGCATGGACAACGAAAAACAGAAACCGAGAAAGAAAAAGAAATCGTCAATTCCGATCTACGCGGTCGGGCTGGTGTGGATCTCCTATGCGATCGAGGGAAAGCTGACCAGTTTCGGCGGCGTGATCGGCTGCGCGGCGCTGTCGCTGGCGGCCTATTTCGTGCTCAAGCTGATTTTCCCAGACAGGATGGAAGAAGCGGAGAAGCAGCCGGAGCAGAAGCCTGCCGAAACGCAGCCCGCGCAGAAGCCGCAGCCGGAGCCGCAGAAGACGGAGCCGCAGGCGGCGGAGTCCACCGGAAATCCGGAGCTGGATGCAGTGCTCCAGCAGGGACAGGCCTCGGTGCGCCGGATTCAGGAGCTGAACGACGCAATCCCGGATTTCAAGCTCTCGGCGCAGCTGAAGCAGCTGGAAATTCTGACGCAGAAAATTTTCGACTATGTCAAGCAGCATCCGGAGAATGTCCGGCAGATCCGGCAGTTTTTGAACTACTATCTGCCGACGACGATCAAGCTGCTCGAGCAGTATGTCGTCCTGCAAAATCAGGGCATGCGCGTCGGCAACATCGACGAGGGCATGACGAAGATCGAAAACATGCTGGAAAAGGTGATCGCCGCGTTCCAGCAGCAGCTTGACAGCCTGTTTGAAAACGACGTGGTAGACATCACGGCAGAGATTCGCGTGATGGAGAAGATGATGGCCAGCGAAGGTCTGGCCGGTACGAATGATTTTAAGTAAGGAGAGACTGATATGGAAGAACATAAGATCCCAACATTGACGCTGACCCCCGATCTCGACGCGGCACAGCCCGCCGCAAAGGAGCCCGATCTGCTGGAAAAGGCCGAGGCCGCGCCGGAGGCCGGCCCGGACCTGTCCATGCTCTCCCCGGAGGAGCAGCAGGCCGTGACGGCGTTCGCGGGCCAGATCGACCTGACAAATGCCAATCAGGTCTTGCAGTACGGCTCCGCCGCGCAGAAGAACATCGCGGACTTTTCCGAGACGGCGCTCGCCAAGGTGAAGACCAGCGACATGGGGCAGATCGGCGACATGGTGGCCGGACTGCTCGTGGAGCTGAAAACGCTCGACGAGCCGGAGAAGAAGGGCATCGCGGGCTGGTTCGCCAAGGCAAATAAATCCATTGAGGAGACGAAGGCGAAATACTCCATCGCGGAGAAGAATGTGGATAAGATCGCGGGCGAGCTGGAAAACCATAAGCTGAAGCTGATGAAGGACGTCGAAATTCTGGATCAGATGTACGACCGGAATCTGGACTATTTCAAGGAGCTGACGATGTATATCCTTGCCGGCAAGCAGAAGCTGGCCGACGCGCGGAACACCGAGCTGAAGGCCCTGCGTGAAAAGGCGGAAAAGTCTGGCCTGCCCGAGGATGCGCAGGCGGCGAACGACTTTGAAAACAAGTGCATCCGCTTCGAGAAAAAGCTGCACGATCTCGAGCTGACGCGCGTCATCTCGCTCCAGACCGCGCCGCAGATCCGCATGATCCAGAACAACGACAGCCTGATGATGGAGAAGATCCAGACCTCCATCATGAACACGATCCCGCTGTGGAAAAACCAGATGGTGATCTCGCTCGGCATTGCCGACTCGCAGAAGGCGATGGAGGCGCAGCGCAAGGTCACGGATATGACGAACCAGCTGCTGCAAAAGAACGCGGACATGCTGAAAATGGCGACGGTCGAAACGGCGAAGGAATCCGAGCGCGGCATCGTCGACATTGAGACATTGAAATACACGAACCAGTCGCTGATCTCCACGCTGGATGAGGTGCTTCAAATTCAGACCGACGGCGCGAAGAAGCGGCAGGAGGCGGAAACCGAGCTGCGGCGCATCGAGGGCGAGCTGAAGCAGAAGCTGCTCGAGGCCCGGCAGGTCAATTAAAATAAGGAGAAACCATGAAATTCTTTCAAAAACGCGGCGTCGCCATCACGATCACGCTGATCCTGATCGTGGCGGCGCTGCTCATCGGCAAGCCGTGGGCCAGCTCCAACACGGCCACGGCCTCGGCTGCAAACAGCGATTATCTGTCCTACATCGCAGACGATGCCAACGCGCTGACGAACGATGCGCGCAGCAAGGTCGCGGACTATATGGAGACGCTGGACAACAAATATAACAGCATTGTCGCGCTGATGACCGTCACGGACACGGACGGCGAGAGGATGGAGGACTATGCCAAGTCTGTGTGGGACGAGGCGGAGTTTTTGGACAGCGATATGCTGCTTGTCGTGAACACGGAGACCGGCGAATGGTATCTCCAGCCCGGCAGCGAGATCGCCCCGTATGCGGACGCCTCGCTCGAATCGCTCTTCACGAACGACCTTGACAATGCCAACCTTGCCGACGGCGGCAAGTGGGCCACGGATCTCTACAAGGATCTGCTCAGCTGGTACGGCAAGACCATCCCCAAGGCAAGCAGCACGGCCGCGGCAGACACCGAGTATGTGCGGCAGCCCGCGCCGCAGCGCCGCAGCCTGTGGAAGACGATTTTGATCATTCTGATCGTGTTCTGGGTGCTGAAGGCGATTTTTGGCCGTTCGCGCCGGAACGATGACGACGACGATTACCGGGGCGGCAGCTCCGGCGGGTCCGGCGGCGGATTCTGGAAGGGCATGTTCTGGGGCAGTTTGCTCGGCGGGAGCCGCAGAAACCGCTGGCACACGCCGCCTCCCCCTCCGGGTCCGAGACCCGGCCCAAGACCGGGCGGTGGAAGCCGGGGTGGCTTCTCGGGCGGTTCCCGCGGCGGATTCTCCGGCGGCAGTCGGGGCGGCTTCGGCGGAGGCTCCCGCGGGGGCTTTGGCGGCGGCTCCAGAGGTGGCTTTGGCGGCGGTGGCTCCCGCGGGGGCTTCGGAGGCCGGAAGTAAATGGAGAGACGCTCAAATTACGACATCACGCGCGACCGGCTGGAGCGGGACTTCCTGCAATACGATCAGGCGGCGATGCTCCGCCGCGTCCCGCTGCGGCATGACGCGGACTACCTCTATCTGACGTTTCTGCGGCGGGAATACCGCATCGACCGGAAGACCGGGCGCGTGGAATGGTCGGATGACGGATTTCAGACTGCAAATCACGCCGGGCACGACGAGGTTGGCACGATCTTCGACTATCTCTGCTGCGCCGATCCGTCCGTGCCGCTGACAGGCGAGTATGTGTCCGTCAACCAGCTGGACGGCGTCGTCACCGGGACGACACTCGGCAACGATATGTTCGAGGATTGGGCGAAGCAATTCACCGGAAAGACTGCGGCGCTGGCGCAGGCGTGCGAAGCGCTCGGCGGCGAGAAGGAACCGGTCGGCGATGTGGCCTACCGCATCCCACTGCTCGGCAAGCTCGACATCATTTTGCAGTTCTGGGACGCGGATGACGAATTTCCGCCTGCGGTGCGCGTCAAATGGGATACGCACGTGCTGGCCTATCTGCGCTACGAAACGACATATTATGCGGTGAACTGCCTCTGGCAGCGGCTTTTGGAGCGGATGACGCCCTGAAAGCCGCCGCTTTTTCCACAAAACGATACACGGGAGAAACCGGATGAAAACACTGACGATCGGAATACTGGCCCACGTGGACGCCGGAAAGACCACGCTCTCTGAGGCGATGCTCTACCGCGCGGGGATGCTCCGCGCGATGGGCCGCGTCGACCACGGGGATGCGTTCCTCGACACGGACGCGCAGGAGCGCGAACGCGGCATCACGATCTTTTCCAAGCAGGCCGTGCTCGATCTGCCGGACTGCCGCTTCATTCTGCTCGACACGCCGGGCCACGTCGACTTTTCGGCGGAGATGGAGCGGACGCTGCAAATTCTGGACTACGCGATCCTCGTCATCAGCGCGACCGACGGCGTTCAGGGCCACACCTATACACTCTGGGATCTGCTGCGGCGCTATCAGGTGCCGACGTTTCTGTTTGTCAACAAGATGGATCTGCCGGGACTGGAGCGCGCGGCGCTGCTCGCGCAGCTCCGGCGGGAGCTTTCACCCGAGTGCATGGATTTTTCTGACTCGGACTGCATGGAGCAGCTCGCGCTCTGCGACGAGGCGTCCATGGAGCGGTTTTTGGAGACTGGTGCGCTCCCAGACACGGACATCGGCGCGCTCATCTGTGCGCGGCGTGCGTTCCCGTGCTATTTCGGCGCGGCGCTGCGCGACGAGGGCGTGGACGAATTTTTGCAGGCGCTTGCGCGCTATGCGCTGCCGCCGGAGCGCCCGGCGGCGTTTGCCGCACAGGTCTATAAGATCGCGCGGGATGAGAAGGGCGTCCGCCTGACGTTTTTGAAGGTGCTGGGCGGGACGCTCCGCGTGAAGGATGTGCTGCGCGGCGCGGACTGGGAGGAAAAGTGTGACCAGCTGCGGCTCTATTCCGGCGCGAAGTTCACGGCCGTCCCGGCGGCGGAAGCCGGGAGCGTTGTGGCCGTTGTTGGCCTGACAAAGACGCGGGCGGGCGAGGGCCTCGGCGCGGCGCGGGATGCCGAGCCGCCGAGCCTGCAGCCGGTGCTGGAATATGAACTCCGCCTCCCGGAGGGGACGGACGCGCAGCAGGCCTACGGGCGCTTGCGCGTGCTCGAGGAGGAGGACCCGCAGCTGCATCTGCGCTGGGACGCGCGGACGCGACAGATCCGCGTGCAGCTGATGGGGCAGGTGCAGCAGGAAATTTTGCAGAAGCTGATCGAAGCGCGCTTCGGCCTGCGTGCGGAATTTGACGCGGGCAGCGTCGTCTATCTCGAGACGATCGCGGAGCCGGTCGAGGGCGTGGGGCACTATGAGCCGCTGCGGCACTATGCCGAGGTGCATCTCCTGCTCGAGCCCGGCGAACCGGGCAGCGGCATCCAGATCGACACGATGTGCAGCGAGGATGCGCTCAGCCGCAACTGGCAACGCCTCATCTTCACGCATCTTCTGGAGAAGACCTATCGCGGCGTGCTGACCGGTGCGCCGCTGACCGACGTGCGCATCACGCTCGTGACGGGCCGCGCGCACCCAAAGCATACAGAGGGCGGCGATTTCCGTCAGGCGACATACCGCGCGGTGCGGCAGGGCCTGATGAAGGCGAAGAGTGTCCTGCTCGAGCCGTGGTACGCCGTCCAGCTTGACCTTCCGGCGGAGTGCGTCGGCCGCGCAATGAGCGACCTTGAGCGCATGGGCGGCGCGTTCGACCCGCCGGAGCAGGGCGAAACGATGAACACGCTGCGCGGGAGCGTCCCGGTGGCGCAGTTCAGCGATTATGCGCGGGAGTTCGCCGCGTATACCAAGGGCCGCGGACGTTTGCAGCTCCGCCCGGCGGGCTATCGTCCGTGCCGGGAGCAGGAGACCGTCGTCGCCGCGAGCGGCTATGACCCGGCCCGCGACATCGACGACCCGGCCAGCTCTATCTTCTGCACGCACGGCGCGGGCTTCGAGGTCAAGTGGGACGAGGTGGACAGCTATGCGCACCTGCCGCTGCTGAACCTCCGCCGCGCGGACGAGCCGGAGCCGATCGCCGCGCCGCGGAAGATCACGCGCTCGGTGGCCGACGGCGGCGCGCCGGAGCTCGAAAAAGAGCTGTTGGCCATCTTCGAGCGGACATATGGGGCCATCCGCCGCCGCGACATTCTGCCGATGCAGGCGCTGCGCTCCGACGACAAGCGCGAGCTGATCCGCGCGCTGGAACCGGCGGAGGAGTTTGTCCTCGTCGACGGCTACAACATCCTATTCGCGTGGGATGAACTGAAAGAGCTTGCAAAAAGCAACCTCGACGCGGCGCGGCACGTGCTGATGAACCTGCTCTGCAACTATCAGGGCTATCGCGGCTGCGCGGTGATCTTGGTATTCGATGCCTACAAGGTGCCGCTGAACCTCGGGACCGTGGAAAAATACCACAATATCTTCGTGGTCTACACGAAGGAGGCCGAGACGGCGGACAGCTACATCGAGCGCGTGACCTACGAGCTGCGCGGGCGGCGCAAAGTGCGCGTGGCGACGAGCGACAATCTCGAGCAGCTCATCATCCTGGGCCACGGCGCGGTGCGCGTCTCGGCCAAGAGCTTCCACGACGAGGTGTTCGGCACGAACGAAGAGATTCGCCGTATTTTACAGGAAAATAACCGAAAAAATCGCTGAGTGATCGGATTTCAAAAATAGGAAAGACAAAACCACCGGCCCATCCTGAAGTGACCCCAAAAAGTTAGACAATATTTTGAAGTAAAAATTGTTCAAGCAGCCGAAAGGGCTTGTTGTCTGTGAATT
>ERZ827512.1837-NODE-1837-length-19004-cov-5.409468_pt1 | contig 19004 bp, 16 predicted proteins | sample MGYA00519916_ERZ827512 | MGnify/ENA primary metagenome ERZ827512 (study PRJEB31778, sample SAMEA3449335) | human gut metagenome | biome: human gut; feature: human-associated habitat; material: faeces | place: United Kingdom | collected 2010/2012 ... | reverse complement strand
GCCCTTGATGCCGCTTGATATCGATTTCGTGTCTAACTTTTTGGGTTCAGATCAAAATCAGCCGCTCCTTTTAAGTTGCTTTTATTTTGTTCAGCCCATTATTTCGTCTATAGCGTCCGCGTATTCTTCTTTATCGCGCGCGCCGACAAGGCGGTTCATTTCCTGCCCGTCCTTAAAAAGAATAACGCAGGGAATGCTCATTATGCGGAAGCGCTTGGCAAGGTCTATTTCGTCGTCAACGTTTACCTTGCATATATCCGCGCGGCCGTCATAATCCTCGCTCAGTTCCTCTATGACCGGCCCGATCATGCGGCACGGGCCGCACCAGCTGGCCCAGAAGTCCACAAGCACCGGCCTTGACGCATTTATTGCCGCTTCAAAATCGGCTGAAGTAAGATGCTTTACCATTGTTCTTCCTCCTTTTGTGTTTATTCTTTTTTATTCTTTGCCTTCTTCGTTTACAAAGGCGGTCATTCGGGGCTTGAATTCGTTCATTTTGGCGAATTTCGGCTCCAGCTTTTTAAGTATAAGGAAGCTCAGCCCGCTCAGCGCAACGCCACCTATCGCGGCATATATCTCGCCAAAGCGGGAGCCTGCCGCAACGCCCAGTATAAGCCCTATTATGGGTATGCCGTACACTATGGCGCTGGCTTTGAGCACGGTGTTTGCATGCATGTCTATATACACCTCGTCGCCCTTCTTTGCGCCGAGAGTATTGTCCATTTCTATATCCGCCTCGTTAGAGCCAAAGCGGAAGCATGCGTTGCAATGGCCGCAGGCATCCGTTTTTTTGAAGCGCACAGTGGCCCTTTTGCCGTTCGCTTCAACAACTATGCCCTTTTGCCTTACGTCCTCACTCATCTATGTCCACCTTTATATGCAGCTCCTCAAGCTGCCTGTCCGTTACCGTTCCGGGCGCGCCCATCAAAATATCCTGCGCGTTCTTGTTCATGGGGAACGGTATTATTTCCCTTATGCTGTCCTCTCCCGCAAGCAGCATAACCATTCTGTCCACGCCAGGGGCTATGCCGGCATGGGGCGGCGCACCGTAGCAGAACGCGTTGTACATGGCGGGGAACTTTTTCTTCACGTCCTCTTCGCCAAGGCGCACAAGGCGGAACGCCTCTATCATTATTTCGGGGTCGTGATTTCGCACAGCGCCGGAAGAAAGCTCTATACCGTTGCAAACAAGGTCGTACTGCTGCGCGGTTATGGTGAGCGGGTCTATTTCGCCCGCGATAGCCTTCCTCAGCGTCTCCGCGCCGCCGCCGGGCATGGAGAACGGATTATGGCAGAATTCAAGCTCGCCGGACTCTTCGCCTATTTCATACATCGGGAAATCGACCACCCAGCAAAATTCATAGCGTTCCTTGTCCATATGACCGGGTACCAGCGCACCGAGCATTTTGCGCATGACTCCGGCGGTTTTCTGCGCGGCAGACTTTTTGCCCGCAGCTATGCCGATAAGCGTTCCCGGAGTGAGGCCGAGCGCTTCAACTACAGCATCGTGGTGCGGAGTCATGAACTTGGCGACGCCTCCGGCGAAGCTGCCGTCCGCCTCCACCTTGAACCAATAGGGCTTGAAGCCGGCCTGCACCTCAACATCGGCGCACAGCTTGTCTATCTGCTTTCTGGTAAGCTCGCATCCGCTGCACGCTATCGCCTTAACGCTGTTCCCTTCGGCAAAGGGCGCAAATTCGCTGCCCGCAACAAGCTTAGTTATGTCCTGTATCCTCAAATCTATGCGGTAATCCGGCTTATCCGTGCCGAACTGTTCCAGCGCATCGTTATAGGATATGCGCTTGAACGGCGCGGAGGAGGCCACGTTATACGTTCCGTATTTTGCGAAAATGGGCGGCAGAACGTCCTCTATTACGGAGAAAACATCCTCCTGCGAGGCAAAGGCCATTTCCATATCCAGCTGATAGAATTCGCCGGGGCTTCTGTCCCCGCGGGCGTCCTCGTCACGGAAGCAGGGGGCAATCTGGAAATACCTATCGAAGCCGGAGGTCATCAAAAGCTGCTTAAACTGCTGCGGCGCCTGCGGCAGGGCATAGAACTTGCCGGGGTGCTTCCTTGCGGGCACAAGATAGTCCCTTGCGCCTTCGGGGCTGGATGCGGTAAGTATAGGCGTGGTTATTTCAAGGAAGTTATGTTCAAGCATGGCCTTCCTGAGCGCAGCTATAACGTTGCAGCGCAGAATTATATTGTTCTTGACTTCGGGGTTCCTCAAATCAAGATAGCGGTATTTGAGCCGCTGCGTTTCGTCCGCTTCGCGGCTGCGGTTTATTTCAAAGGGCAGCTCGTTATAAATGCAGCGGCCCAGCACTTCTATCTTTTCGGGTACGACTTCTATTTCGCCGGTGGGCTGCTTGGCGTTCTTGCTTGCGCGCTCGCGCACGGTACCGGTAACGGAGATGGTGGATTCCTTATTGATGCCCTTTATAATGTTCATCATCTCTTCGGTTTCTATGACTATCTGCGTTGTGCCGTAAAAATCGCGCAGCACCACAAAGGCGAAGTTGCTGCCCACTACGCGGACGTTTTCCATCCAGCCCGCAAGCGTAACGCGCTCGTTCACGTTGCCGAGCCTAAGCTCGCCGCAGGTATGGGTTCGTGACTGTATCATTATCCTGTATGCTCCTTAATATTTATTCTGTATTTTTCGCTTTTCAGCTTATTTAACCAATTCAGCGGCCTTTTCGGCAAAGCCCTCTATGCCAAGCGCCGTCTCCGTGCCGTCCGCCATGTTTTTCAGCTTTATTACGCCGTTTTTGACCTCGTCCTCGCCTATCACGGCAACAAAGCGCGCTTTAAGCTTGTCTGCATACTTAAACTGCGCCTTAAAGCTACGGCCAACATGGTCGAATTCCGTCTTTACGCCGCGCTTTCTAAGCTCTCCCGCAAGCTTCAGTCCAACGTTCCTTGCTTCGTCCCCAACGGGTGCAATGTATATGTCCACAAGGTTGGGTTCGGGTATGGGGTTGAAGCTTTCCGCAACCAGCAGCAGCCTTTCCATGCCCATGCCGAAGCCGACGGCGTTCATCTTCGGCCCGCCAAGCTGCTCGATTAGTCCATCATACCTGCCTCCGCCGCACACCGTGCCGGTATACGCGCCTTCGGTAGAAACAAGCTCAAACACGGTTTTTGTATAATAATCAAGCCCGCGCACTATCATGGGATCAACTTCGTATTCTATGCCCAGCGCATCAAGGGAGACTTTAAGTTCCTCAAAGTGTGCCTGACATTCGGGGCAAAGGTAATCAAGCACCTTGGGTGCTGCCGCGGCTATTTCGCCGCAACGCTTTTCCTTGCAGTCCAGTATTCTGAGCGGATTCTTTTCATAGCGCGTTTTGCAGGTTTCGCAAAGCTCATCGTAATTCGCTTTAAGATATTCCTTCAGCGCGGCGTTATACTTTGGCCTGCATTCGGGGCAGCCTATGCTGTTTATTTTGGCCTTTACGCTCTTTATGCCAAGCTCGTTCAGTATGCTTATAGCAAGGGAGATAACCTCCGCATCCGCGCTGGCCCTGGGCGCGCCGAAAACCTCCACGCCGAACTGATGATGCTCCCTCAGCCTGCCCGCCTGCGGCTTTTCGTAGCGGAAAACGGGGCAGTAAAGATAGAACATCTTTGTGGGCTGCGCGTCGGCAAAAAGCTTGTTTTCAAGGAACATGCGCACAGCGCCCGCCGTGCCCTCCGGCTTCAGCGTTACGGAACGGTCTCCCTTATCGGTAAAGGTATACATTTCCTTTTGCACAATGTCCGTTGTGTCTCCCACGCCGCGGGCAAAAAGCTCCGTATGCTCCAGCACCGGCGTGCGGGTTTCGCGGTAGCCGAATTCCGCGCAAGCGCTGCGCATAAGCTTTTCGATATACTGCCATTTGTAGCTTTCCTTAGGGGTAACGTCCTTCATGCCCTTAGGCGCCTGAATCTGCATAATACACCTCTTTCATATTTCCCTTATAAAAATAGGGTCCTCCATCCTTAAACAGGGACGGGGAACCCGCGGTACCACCCTTATTGAGCATAATAAAATGCTCCGCTCGCGCCCCGTAACGCGGGGCAACCGTCCGCCATTTCCTGCGGAAGGCTCATAAGACGTCCTTCACCATATGCCCTGTTCGCGGCGGCTTCCAGCCACGGCCTGCTTTCTCTTGTGCGAACGCAATACGGCTACATCCTTATTCATTGCCTATCAAATTATATAATAGCATCACTAACGCCGCTTGTCAACGCGCGTATGCCGCTTATATGCCGATTTTTCTATGTTATTCGCCCTTCTCTGCGGCCCTGCGCCTGAGCTCCTCCTCGCGCTCCTTTTCAAGCATCAGCTTTGAATAATCAACAAAGCCGCGCGGGTCGTCCACCCACAGCCTTTCCATATTGTAATACTCCCTTTCTTCGGGATAGAATATGTGCACCAATATGCTGCCGAAGTCAATAACTATCCAGCGGCCTTCGCTGTATCCTTCTATGCGCCTTACGCTAAGGCCCATTCCTTCGGCCTTTTCTTCAATTTCGTCGCAAAGCGCCTTCACCTGCGCCGTTGCCCGGCCGGAGCATACCACAAACCAGTCCGCTATTATGGTCCTGTCCCCAACGTGTATGGCCATTATGTCCTGCGCCTTTTTATTATAAAGCGCGTCGCATATCATCATCGCCTGGCGGCGGATGTTTTCTTCGTCCTGTGCATCTATCGCGTTAAAAAATTCGCTCATTTTATGTCTCCTTTATTATTTTCGGTTTCTCTTTTTATTGCCTGCCTTATCATAAGGGATTCGTCCGTCGGGTCTATACCCCGCGCAAGCAGATGGCCTATTGAGTTATTCATGGTCATAAGCACCGCGCCGTTAAGATCCTTCTTCGCCATGTCCCTCAGCTTGTCAACGCCTTCATACGTCCGCGTGAACTCTGCTTTATCCGCAACGTATAATATTTTATCAAGCTGCGTCATATTCAGCCTGCCGAAAACATGGCAGCCTATTGCGTTTATGATTTCCTCATCCGCAATGCCGAACTCCCTCTGCGCCCGTATCGCCCCCAAGGGGCCGTGTAAAAGACCGGGCGCACGCTGCTCCTCGGCATTTGGCGTATAGCCGTATTCCTTGGCAAGCCGCAATGCGTCCTCGTCGCCAAGCTTTGCGCAGTCGTGCAGCAGCCCTGCTATGCGCGCCTTTTTGCCGTCCGCGCCCCATATTGCCGCAAGCTCCACGGCGTAGCCCATTGTGCCTATAGAGTGGGCAAGGCGCTTGGGCTTGGTGTATTCCGCAAGGCGCTTTTCATAAGAAAGAATATCCTCGCTTTGATATAAAAGCCCCGCGTATATACGCTCCATCACGCCGTAGGGAACAAGCTTTGCAATGCCTTTCGCCATGTTCACGCGGCGGCGTATCTCGGTTGACGATATATCAGGCCCACAAAAATCCGCCATGCGTATGCGCGCGCCGTAGCGCCGCCTAAGCTCCCGCGCTGCTTCGTAATCGCCCGCGTTGTCCGGCCGCCCAACAGCTATTATGCCCGCAAGTGCGAATATGGTTTCAGGCCTGCTCCATTGGTGCAATGTTTTTAGCATGTCCGCGCCTACAATAAGATGCAGTTCGTCAACGCCGTTATACAGCCCCATCAGTGTATCCGCCATGTAGCTCACGCCGCCGCGGCGAATTTCATCATCGCACGCAATAAGCCCTTCCTCGCCCGCAAGCGCGGCACGGGTAAGCTCAAACCGTTCTTTTGCATCCACGCCAAAAGCGATGCTTTTATGCGGCGGATCGCCCGCCACCATAAACAGCACCCTGTCAAGCGAGAAACGCCGCCTGACCTCGCGCGCAATATAAATATGTCCGTTGTGCGGGGGATTAAAGCTGCCCCCCAATATACCGATTCTCATTGAATTTATTATACACTACTATTCCTTGGTAGTAAACCGCGAATAATCGCCGCGCACTATGGGAACAATCCATAAAAAAGCAACAGGGGGAATTAAACATGAGCATTGGTAAAAAAAGAACGCTGAATGCATATTACAAGCGCCGCTTTTACCGCGGGCGCACGGCCTTTGCCCGCGCTGCGGACTTTATTGCGCTAAGGATAATATTGCTTATTGCATGCTATCTTTGGTTTTCGTTCAACGTGGAAAGCATTATCGCCGCCGCTGTGCTCACGGCAGCTGCTGTCGGGGCCATATCCGTATTTGCCGAGCTTGTAAAAAGCGTGCGGCTTGAAAAATTCATATTGCGCGAAAACGCCCGCCTTTCAAAAAAGCTGTTCAGCGAAAGCCTTGTGCTTATGCCGCGGAGCGAGTTTCTGGGCATAGTGCGCGAATACATAAAATGCCACGGCAAGGAATTTGCGGGCGAAAGCCTTGTGTATACCGCGCAGGCGCTTTCTCCCGTGGATGAAGAAACGGTGCTTTGCGCCTGCCGCGCGGCAAACAGGCGCGGCTGCAAAAGCCTTTTCATATTCTCCTCCGCCTCTGTGAGCCAGCCGGCGCGTGACATCGCCGCGCGTTACGATGGGCTGAGCGTTGCCTTTATATCGGGCGATATGCTCGCTTCCTGCGCCAAAATGCCCGACGATAACGCCGTAAGGCAATATATATTGAAACAGGCGGAGCAGAAAAAGCAAATAAAAAAGCAGAGCGTATCCACGGCCATAGGCCGCGGAAGATGCGCGCGGTATCTGCTTGTTGCCGCGGCGCTTTTCGCACTCAGCTTTTTTGTAAGCTATACGCTTTATTACAGGATGCTTGCCGGCGCATGCGTAAGCCTTGCCGCGCTCAGCTTTTATGCGGCGCATTCGCCTTCCGCCGCACCGAAGGATGCTTAACGCTGCGGCGCTCAAGCTTTATATCAAACATAGCGTTTAAGGGAATATAGTCGATACCGCCGTTCACCGCCGCGCGCAGCACAAATTCGCCGCCGGCATATATAAGGCATATCGGCTCTATTTTTTTCGCGCGGCCAAATGTCCGTATCGTCAAGGCAGGCGGCGGGAACGTAGCTTAGCTGCTTTTGGGCGTCTATCGCCAGGGTTATGGTTTCTATCGCGGATCTCAGCCTGTTTTGTGCGCCGTATGTGCGCTCTATCCCGGCCGGGCTTTCAAAGTTCACGCTCTGCGTTTTTGCTATGCCCTGCCTAAGCCTCTGCGCCGTAGCCTCGTCCATAAACGGCGCGCAGTCCAGCGCAAGCATTATAAGCCGCGCATCCTCCGCCGTGAACGGGCGGTCGTTTGCATAATACCCGCGCGTGGTGCTTTCTATCTTCCAGCCCATGCGGTTCAGCGCGGCAACGTCGGCATATATGCTGCGCCTGTTTGCCGCAATGCCATGCTGCGCAAGTATAGCGCAAAGCTTGCCCGCACTCAGCGGATGCTCTTCATCCGTATATTCATTCAGCGCCTTAACAAGCGCAATAAGTCTTTCCCGTGCGGCCATGCTTTACGCCCCAAGTCCGATATAGCCGAAGCACAGCAGCGCCTGCGCCGGTATATATGTTATCATCACAGGGAAATTCGGCCGTTCAACATCGCGCACGAACATGCAGCGCGCAAGTATTGTGTCCGAAGTCAAGAACAGCATTGACCCAAGCGTTATCAGCGCGGCGTAAAACTGCCCTTCGCCCGAATTTATCCGCGCCACAAGGTTCACCCATGCAAAAACATTAACCGCCGCAACTATGCTAAGATATACGGGCATGAGTATGCGGAGCTTTTTATCATCCACATGCTTTTCAAGCCTGAAGCTCATGTATGCTACAACGGCTATATACGCCGTCATGAACACCGCCGCCGTTATAAGGTGCGATTGGGTTGCGCCGGGGGTGCGGCGGAATATGCTAAGCGCATACAGCCCATGCCCAAGCGTAAAGCTAAGTGCGCCGGGTATAAAGAACTTGTCGTTCTTTTCCCATATTAGCAATATATCGCCCGCAAGGCCGCATATAAGCGCCGCCAGCACCGCACCGTCCACAGGCTTTGCCGCGCACGCATAGCAAGCGGCAAGCGAAAGAAGCAGCAGCGGCTTTGTAAGCTTTCTTGGCGTATGCATGCCAAAATAGCAGAAGAACAGATGCGCTATGCTCAGCAGCGTAAAATATATTATAAATCCAGTCATATCCCGTCCCCCTTGCGGCGCAGTATTTACGTTTTCTTTATACGCCTTATAATACAACACACTCGCTTGCCCCGTAAAGCGATATTGATAATACTTCAATGCGTCATAAGCAAAGTGAATGTGAAAAAACGTTTTTCGTGGTTTTCATATCATTTTTTATGATATACTATTATGCGAAAAGATAAAAGATAAACAAAGGAGGAGATATTTCATGCAGTATTCGCGTGAGGTTGAAGAGATGTTTTGCGTGGCAAAGGGCGCAAAGCACGACCCCGCACCCATTCCCGAGGAGGGCAAATGGGTTAAAGCAAAGGAAATTACGGACATATTCGGCCTGACCCACGGCGTGGGCTGGTGCGCGCCGCAGCAGGGCGCATGCAAGCTGACGCTGAACATAAAGGGCGGCATAATTGAAGAAGCGCTGGTGGAGACGATAGGCTGCTCCGGCATGACGCATTCCGCTGCAATGGCGGCGGAGATACTGCCCGGCAAGACCATATTGGAAGCGCTCAATTCCGACCTTGTGTGCGACGCCATAAACACCGCCATGCGGGAGCTGTTTTTGCAGATTGTTTACGGCCGCAGCCAGAGCGCGTTTTCGGACGACGGCCTGCCCGTAGGCGCCGGGCTTGAGGACCTTGGCAAGGGCTTAAGGAGCCAGATAGGCACCATGTTCGGCACAAGGAAAAAGGGCCCCAGGTACCTTGAAATGGCCGAAGGCTATGTGCTTGAGATAGGCCTGGACAAGAACAACGAAATAATAGGCTACAAATTCGTAAACCTTGGCAAGATGATGGACGCCATAAAGAAGGGCGTTGAGCCGAACGAGGCTTTCCGCTCCAACATAAACACCTATGGCCGCTTTGCCGAGGCGGTAACCGTTATAGACCCGCGCAAGCAGTAATATAAGGAGGCGTAAAGATGGTCACTTTTGAAGGATACGAAAGAAGAATAGATACCCTGCGCCCCGTGCTTGCAAAGTATGGGTTCGACGGCTTTGAAGCATGCGAAGCCTTCACCAAGGAGCATGGCGTAGACGTGCGCGGCATAGTGCAGGGCATTCAGCCCATAGCATTCGAAAACGCGGTTTGGGCATATACCCTCGGCGCGGCGATAGCGCTGAAGAAGGGCGTTAAGAGCGCGGCGGAAGCGGCCGAATGCATAGGCGAAGGCTTGCAGGCGTTCTGCATACCCGGCTCCGTTGCCGATCAGCGTAAGGTGGGTCTGGGCCACGGCAATCTTGGCGCGATGCTGCTTTCCGAATCCACGCATTGCTTCGCCTTCCTTGCCGGACACGAAAGCTTTGCCGCGGCGGAGGGCGCAATCGGCATAGCCCGCACGGCGAACAAGGTGCGCAAGGAGCCGCTCAAGGTAATACTCAACGGACTTGGCAAGGATGCGGCCTATATAATCAGCCGCATAAACGGCTTTACCCACGTTGAAACCGAATACAACCAGTACACGGGCGAGCTTACCATAGTAAAGACCACCGCTTTCAGCGACGGCGACCGCGCGAAGGTGCTCTGCTACGGCGCGGACGACGTGAACGAGGGCGTTGCCATAATGCGCCACGAGAACGTGGACGTATCCATAACCGGCAACTCCACCAACCCCACCCGTTTCCAACACCCCGTTGCGGGAACATACAAAAAGTGGTGCGTTGAAAACGGCAAGAAGTATTTCTCCGTTGCCTCCGGCGGCGGCACGGGCCGCACGCTGCACCCGGACAACATGGCGGCAGGCCCCGCCAGCTACGGCATGACGGACACGATGGGCCGCATGCATTCCGATGCGCAGTTCGCCGGCTCCTCCTCCGTACCGGCTCATGTGGAAATGATGGGCCTTATCGGCATGGGCAACAACCCCATGGTCGGCGCAACCGTGGCCGTGGCGGTGGCTTGCGAAGAAGCCCTCGCCAAATAAACCCGAATAAATCCACCCAAAGCCCGCAGGAAGCTGCGGGCTTTTTCTATATGCCGCGGCGCTTTTCCGGCCTTCGCACTGTGAAATTATTTCACTACATCTCCCGAAAAATTTTAAATAAATATATTTCAGAATTGTGCAAATTGTGTAAGACTTTTGGTCGATAAATGTGGTAATGTGTATATATTCTTAAATCCCTCGGAGGTATCGTATGAAGGCTTTAGTATGTGAAATGTGCAATAGTCCACACCTTGTAAAGAAAGACGGTATGTATGTCTGCGAGAATTGCGGCACGCGATACACCGTTGAGGAAGCAAAAAAAATGATGATAGAAGGTTCTGTTGACGTAAGCGGCAGTACCGTAAAGGTCGACAATACCGCTGCCATAAAAAACTACATGGCAATGGCAAACAATGCCTACACTTCCGGCAATAAAAGGGAAGCGGAAAGTTACTGCAATAAAATAATCGAAATTGATCCAACCAACTATAAAGCATGGTTTCTAAAAGGAAAAGCGGCTGGTTGGCAGTCTACATTGCGTAACATCAGAATTGAAGAATCTATAAATTGTTTCACAAAGTCCATTGATAACGCGCCCAAAGATAAAATCGAAGCCATCAAAAAAGAAGCTGCTTCTGAAATTTCTTCTCTCTCCATAGCGCTTATGGGCTTGTGCTGTGATAACTTTGCAGAACATCCCTCCGAGGACAACAAAGCGGATATTTTAAACAATTTGCATTATGCAAAAATTTGCTCATTGCTCTTACTTAGCAAATGTGGAGTAGAGCCAACAGAATTCTATAAAGAAGTGGCAACAATGATGAATACGGCCGTTTGTACGGCTTGGGAAAATGTAATTACTGAAGATTATCAGCACTCTGAGCATCCCTCAAAATACACTTGGGAGCAGTTCAAAACCCGTTGCGCTGCATGCATCCTTATTCTCAAATCAGCAATTGATTTGTCTGACGATGACAATCAAGCCGATATTCAGCGATATAAGAATCTTATCCACATTACCACTAGATTAGTCTACTCTTGTTCATACAAATATGGTCAATATGGCTGGAATAAGGAATATTCTTTGGCAGATGAATCACAGAAATATTTCATTGATGCAATCATGGAATATCACAGCAAAATCAAGGAAATTGATCCATCTTATGAGATTCCTCAGCGTCCCTCTCAGAATTCAGGCGGCTGCTATGTTGCAACCGCTGTTTATGGCTCGTATGATTGTCCTCAGGTTTGGACGCTTCGCCGTTATCGTGACTATACTCTTGCCGAAACATGGTATGGCCGAGCGTTTATCCGCACCTACTATGCCATCAGTCCCACACTTGTAAAATGGTTCGGCCATACTGAATGGTTTAAAAAAATGTGGAAGGGTACGCTTGACCGCATGGTGAACAACCTAAACGCGGAAGGCGTTGAGAATACACCGTATAAGGATAGGCAGTGGTAAAAGCCTTATCATCACACTTTTTAACCTGCATCAAACACACTTATGTGTTTGAAATAAATAAAAGGAGGAACTGGTGTATGCGTATAATATTTTTTACGCTTCATCTGGCCCTCTTAGCCTTGTAGTGGTTTAAATCCACTACAACAGTTAAGGGAGCTAGGACCCATTCTTGGGTCGATGTCGCGATAAACATATTAGAAACTGTTATAACTTTTTTTAATATAATATCCGGCATATCTTCCTTTAAGCCTTAATTTAGGCTTAGGAGGGCTGCTGTTTTAAGCAGCCCTATGAATTTATAAGTTACTTTCTCCTTACTCCGCCCCATTCACCATTTCGGCAATATCGCTAAAGCTTTCGCCGGTAACATGCTCGGCGACGGCGAAGCAGACGTTCAGGCCGTTGAAGCCGTTTGTGTGGATGAGCAGGGCGTCGCGGGTGGCGGGATCGAAGCAGACAAGGGACTTGAAGCCGCCGTTGTCGCCCCAGTGCCATATGCGCTCGTTGTAAAGCCCCCAGCCAAGGCCCCACTCCACGCCGTTGCCGGCGCAGTTCCTTACGGAGCGCACACGCGCGGCAAAGTCAGGCTCCTTCAGTATGTTCAAAAGGAACTTCGGATAATCGTCAATCGTCACATAAAGCGAAAACGCGCTGTTCGGCTCCATGCCCATGGAATGCCGCGCCGTGGTGCGCTTTGGCTCCGCGTGCCCGTTGACGTCAACCGTGCGGGCAAGGGCATTGCGCATTGCACCCGTCCAGATAAGCGCCGCCTTGTCCATGCCGAAGGGGTCGAGCAGGCGCTTCTGCATAAGGTCGTCAAGCCGCGTGTCCAGCCGCTTTTCTATTATGGATTGCAGATAATAATACCCCATGCCGGAATAGCTGAAGCCGTGCTTGGGCTCAAAATAAAGCTCCATCGGCAGCTTGCCCCAGTTGGGCAGACCGCTTGCGTGGCTCATAACATCCTTTGCCGTTACGCATGCAAAGCGCGCATCCGTGCAGGGCGTCCATGCCTGCTCATATTCACTCAGCGGCCTGTCAAGGTCTATTACGCCTTCATCCGCCAATTCAAACACCAGCCTGCCGAAAAACGGCTTTGTGAGCGATGCGGCCTCAAAATAAGTTTCGTTCGATACGGGTATGCCGCGCTCCGTGTCCGCAATGCCAAGGCATTGGCTCATCACAAGCTCGCCGTTTTTTATGAACGCCATCGCAAGCCCGGGCACATGCTCGCGCTGCATATTCTCCTGTGCGATGGCTGCCGCGCTTGCAATTTCAGTCAAATAGATATTCATAACTTTACCTCTCGTAAACTATTTCCCCGCCCACTATCGTCATAACTGGCAGTATATCACGTATCTCCATCGGGTCGCAGGTGAAAATATCCTTATCAAGCATCACCATGTCCGCCATGAAGCCGGGCTTTATGCGCCCCTTTTCGTTTTCCATAAACTGGGCGTATGCGCTGCCCGCGGTATATGCATCGATGGCCGTATAAACGTCCACGCACTCCTTGGGGAAGAAGCCGCCCTCGGGCCAGCCGTTTTTATCCTTTCGGGTAACGGCGGAGTATATGTTGGGGAAGGGGTTGCAGTCCTCAACGGGGCAATCCGTGCCGTAGGACACCTTGGCATTGAGCCTCGCCATGGTGCCGAACGCATATGACGTGGAGGAAAGCTCCTCTCCGCAGCGGGAAATAACGGCATGCATATCGTAATCAAGGAATATGGGCTGATACAGCGCAAGTATATCGTCCTTCACAATGCGCTCAAGCAGCGGCATATCGGTTATCTGGCAATGCACAAGGCCGTGGCGCAGCGGGTTTTTGCCGCCGTGCAGCACGGATTCGTAGCACCGCACGGTGTCCTCTATGGCCTTGTCGCCAATAACGTGGGTAACAACCTGTATGCCCGCTTCGTCCGCCATGCGGCACATTTCAAGCATCTCCTCATCGTGCGTGGCCTCCACGCCGTAGTTGCCGGGATCGTCCAGATATTCATGGCGCATAGTGGCTGTCCTTCCGCCGAGGGAACCGTCGCGGAACAGCTTCAGCGGCCCGAGCGTAAGCCACGGGTGCGAATAATCGCCGTGGGCAAATTCGCCCTCTACAAACGCCTTAAATTCCGCAGGAGTATGATAGCACACCTGATGATGATACCTAAGCTTTGCCCTGCCGCCTTCAAACACGCGCCTGACGAGCGGGAAAACTATTTCCGGCGCGGCGGAGGTGCCTGCATCGTTGGACTGCACGCTGGTAAGGCCGTGCGCGGCGGCGTAGTTCATTGCGTCTATAAACATGGCCTCGAGCTGCGCTTCGCTGTATTCGGGTATTACGGAAAGTATTTCGCCGCAGGCGTTTTCGGTAAATACGCCGCTTGGGTAGCCGTCCGGCTCCAGCTCAAACGTGCCGCCGGGGAACTGCGCGGAGCCTGCCTTTAGCCCCAGCAGCTCTATCGCCTTTGTGTTTGCAGTAACTATATGGCTGCATATACGCTCAAGCACGATTGGTATTTCGGTTGAAATTCTATCCAGATCGTGCCGCGTGGGTATGCGCTTCTCCCCTTCAAACATGTCCTGGTTCCAGCCAACGCCGTGTATCGCTTCGCGGCAGCGCTCGGGATGCTCCTTCATGAACGCCTTTGCGCGCGCTATCATTTCGTCTATTGATTTTACGCCGTTTATATCCACCTGATAAAGCCCCGCGCCCATCATGAGCAGGTGCATATGGCTGTCGTTAAGGCCGGGTATTACCGTGCGGCCTTCGCAGTCTATTATCCTTGCGTCCTTGCCCGCACGGGCGAGTATTTCTTCATCCGTACCAACGGCGGTTATTATGCCGTTTTCCATAGCCGCCGCGCTTTGGAACACGCCGCGCTCAACATATATTTTTCCGTTAATAAGTGCAGTTTTCATTTTGCCCATATCCTTTCTTTATCTTTCGTAAACGCATTTTCCGTTAACAAATGTGCGCAGCACCTTCGCTTCAAGTATCTCCATATCGGTGCAGTTCACAAGGTCCGTATCCAGCACTATAAAGTCCGCATACATGCCTTCCTTTATTTTGCCCTTTATGTTTTCCTCGCCCGTGCAGTACGCGCCCTGCGCGCTGTAGCAATACAGTGCCGTTTCCCTATCCAGTATCTGCTGCGGCAGGAAGGGGCCGCTGCCGTTAAGATCGCGGCTGGTAACGGCGCAGTATATGCCCGGCAGCGGGCGGAAGGCTTCCACGGGGCAATCCGTGCCGAAGGGCGCATGCACGCCAAGGCGTATGTAATCCGCCCATGCATAGGACGTGCTGCCAAGCTCCTTTCCCACGCGGTCGTAAACAATATGCATATCGTAATTTATGAACACGGGCTGAATGTATGCAATAACGTCCAGCATTTTGAACCGCTCCACCTGCTCCTTATCGGTTATTTGGCAATGCACTATGCCGTGGCGCGGATGAAGATGCGGCATTTCCAGCCGCGCATTCTCTATTGCGTTAAGGCACATTTCAACCGCCCCGTCGCCGATGGCGTGTATTATGGCGGGCATATTATGGCTGTGCGCGCGCAAAACGAGCGAGTTGAGCTCCTCCTGCTCATATATTGCAATGCCGCGGGTGGTGGGGTCGTCCGCATAGGGCTTGCGCATGTATGCCGTGCGCGCGCCGAGAGAGCCGTCGCTCAATAGCTTTACGCAGTTTATTTTGAATGTGCGGTTGCCGAAGCTGTCGTCAAAGCCATGCTTATCGAAAAACTCGTCCATGTCCGCATGGGTGGGCAGCAGCGCCTGCTCCGCCATTCTCAGCTTAAAGCGACCTTTCTCCGCCGCCGTGCGCAGCAGCGCCATCATTTCGTATGCGTGGCCTTCGGGGCAATATTTGAAATCGTCGGACTGTATGCTGGTTATGCCGCATTCAAACAAATCCTTCTGGCAGTCTATCATCATTTCAAGAAGCTGTTCACAGCCGGGCATGGGCAGGCGCGCCTTAATGTCGTCAAACACGCCCTCCTTTATTACGCCGTTGGGCGTGCCGTCGGGATAGGTTTCGGCATATACGCCGTATTGCCCCACGGTATCCTTATTTATGTTCATCAGCTCCATGGCCTTTGAATTCATAACGCCTATATGGAAGCAGGCGCGCATTATAAGTATGGGATATTCCGTTGTTATCGCGTCCAGCTCCTTTGCCGTGGGGAAGCGCTGCTCATCGGTAAAATAATCGTGGTTCCAGCCCTCGCCGGTGAGCCACAGGCCAAGCGAGGGGTCGTAATCCTGCTCGTAGGCGCGCCGCATACGCGAAAGCACTTCCTTGAGCGATGTGCAGCCGTATAGGTCAACGGCGGTCTTTTGGGCGCGAACATAGTGCAGATAGTGCATATGGCTGTCGTTAAAGCCGCTCATTACGAAATTGCCGCCGCAGTCTATTGTTTCAAGCTCCTCCTGCGGATGCGCGTTAAGATAGGCCTCCGTCTCCTTTTCGCTGCCTACGCAGGCAAAAAAGCCGCCTATCACAACCGCCGCCTGAGCATGGGGACGAGCCTTATCCATGGTGGCAATGTTTGCGTTCTTTATCCAAAGGGTCATTCAGGGTAAACCTCCCGTTTGTATTCACGTGTTCAATTATATATTATATTAAATCATCACACCAAAACGCAACGGCAAAAATGTTTATATATGACTTTTGGCCAAGCTGTATTGACAATGCGGGCTTTTTCCAATAAAATGTGACGTGGACTACGATGCGGAACAGTAATCGTTTCCCGCGGGCAAAGAGAGCCCCCGTTTTGCTGAAAGGGGGAGCCGCGGTGCGGTGAAGCTCGCCGCGGAGTCTGCCGCGGCAATGCGCGGCGCGTTCCTCGCGTTACAGGGGGCTAAAGCGGGCGGTTTATGCCGCCAAGCGGAGTGGTACCGCGGAAAAATGTTCCGTCTCTTGCAATATAAGAGGCGGCTTTATTTTTTATACAAAGCATGAAAGGATAAAAACCGATGTCAGAGCGCTACGAACACGACCCGATAGAGCTGAAATGGCAAAAGCGCTGGGAAGAAGCGCATTGCAACGAGGCCAAAACGGATTACACCAAGCCCAAGTTTTACGGGCTTATCGAATTCCCCTATCCTTCCGGCCAGGGGCTTCACGTTGGGCACCCGCGCCCGTTCACGGCAATGGACGTTATTTGCCGCAAGCGCAGGCTGGAGGGCTACAACGTGCTGTTCCCCATGGGATACGATGCATTCGGCCTGCCCACGGAGAACTACGCCATAAAAACCGGCATACACCCCGCCAAGGTGACGGAGACTAACATTGCCCGCTTCCGCGCGCAGCTTAAAAGGCTGGGCTACTCCTTCGATTGGTCCCGCGAAATAAGCACGGCGGACCCGGAATACTATAAATGGACGCAGTGGATTTTCCTTAAGCTTTACGAGCACGGCCTTGCCTACAAGGCGGAAATACCCATAAACTTCTGCACCTCCTGCAAGGTTGGCCTTGCCAACGAGGAGGTCGTGGACGGCGTATGCGAACGCTGCGGCGGGCAGGTTATACAGATGGTACGCAGCCAATGGATGCTCAAAATAACCGAATACGCGCAGAAGCTTATAGACGACCTGGACAAGGTGGACTACATTGAGCGAGTTAAGACGCAGCAGCGCAACTGGATAGGCCGCAGCGAAGGCGCTGAGGTGGACTTTATAATAGCAAACACGGACGATAAGCTGACCGTTTACACCACCCGTCCGGACACGCTCTTCGGCGCGACATACATGGTAATAAGCCCCGAGCATCCATATATAGACAAATATAAGGACAGGATAACCAACTGGGACGCCGTTGCCAAATACCGCGAGGAGGCCGCCCACAAGAGCGACTTTGAACGCGGCGAACTTAATAAGGAAAAGACCGGCGTTGTGCTTGAAGGCGTGAGCGCAATCAACCCCGTTACCAAGAAGGAGATACCCATTTGGGTTTCCGACTATGTATTGATGAGCTACGGCACGGGCGCAATAATGGCCGTTCCCGCGCACGACACGCGCGACTATGAATTCGCAAAGACCTTCAATCTGCCAATAGTAGAAGTAGTTGCGGGCGGAGACGTCAGCAAGGAAGCATACACCGAATGCGAACACGGGCGCATGGTGAACTCCGGCTTCCTTAACGGTATGGAGGTGGCAGAGGCCAAGAAGGCCATTGCCGATTACCTTGAAAAGGAAGGCATAGGCCACCGCAAGGTGAACTATAAGCTGCGCGACTGGGTATTCGCCCGCCAGCGTTACTGGGGCGAACCGATACCCCTTGTAAAATGCGAAAAGTGCGGCTGGGTTCCCCTTCCGGAGAGCGAACTGCCGCTGAAGCTGCCCATGCTTGACGATTTCTCCCCCACGGACGACGGCAGTTCCTGCCTTGCCCGCGCAAAGGATTGGCTGCACACCACCTGCCCGCATTGCGGCGGCCCCGCCGTGCGCGAAGCAGACACCATGCCCAACTGGGCGGGCTCCAGCTGGTACTTCCTGCGCTATACAGACCCGCATAACGACAACGCCCTTGCTTCGCCAGAGGCGCTGAAGTATTGGATGCCCGTTGACTGGTACAACGGCGGCATGGAGCACACCACGCTGCACCTGCTCTATTCCCGCTTCTGGCACAAGTTCCTTTACGACATCGGCGTTGTGCCCACGCCCGAACCGTATATGAAGCGCACCAGCCACGGCATGGTGCTTGGCGAAAACGGCGAGAAGATGAGCAAGTCCCGCGGCAACGTTATAAATCCGGATGATTACATCAAGGAATACGGCGCGGACGCATTCCGCATGTACATAATGTTCATGGGCGCGTTCGATCAGCCCATCCCCTGGAACACGCAGGGCACCAAGGGCTGCCGCAAGTTCCTTGAGCGCGTATGGCGCTTGCAGGACATGATAAATGATGAGCAGGGCGTGCGCGACAGCGTGAAGGCCAGCTACCACGCCACAATAAAGAAGGTGAGCGAGGACATAGAGCGCATGAAGTTCAACACGGCGATAGCCGCCATAATGAGCTTCGTGAACGATATTTACGCCACCGGCAGCATAACGCGTGACGAGCTGAGGACGCTTTTGATACTGCTGTTCCCCTTCGCGCCGCACATTGCGGAGGAAATAAACGAAGCTGCCAAGCTCGGCTCCCCCATATACGAGGCGCGCTGGCCCGAATATGACGAGAGCGCACTGGTAGCGGACAGCGTGGAAATAGGCGTGCAGATAAACGGCAAGGTTCGCGCCCGCATAATGGTTCCCGCCAACGCCGCTAAGGAGGAAATAGAGAAGCTTGCGCTTGAAAGCGCCGACGTGAAGCCCTTCACCGAAGGCAAGACCGTGCGTAAGGTGATAGTTGTAAAGAACATAGTGAACATAGTTGTGGCCTAAACGCCGCATAGGATTAGGGGGACGGATTGCCGTCCCCCTTTGTTTTTTATACTGCCCCTCTCCCCTGCACACTATCGTCACTTGCGTCACATCGTCACAAACAGGCTAATTATCTA
>ERZ827512.1833-NODE-1833-length-19073-cov-23.845304_pt1 | contig 19073 bp, 13 predicted proteins | sample MGYA00519916_ERZ827512 | MGnify/ENA primary metagenome ERZ827512 (study PRJEB31778, sample SAMEA3449335) | human gut metagenome | biome: human gut; feature: human-associated habitat; material: faeces | place: United Kingdom | collected 2010/2012 ... | reverse complement strand
CCGGCGGGCGGCCTGCGGCCCGAACCAGCCCCTGCCGCGAATTTGCCCGAAGCGGAGCCATCTGCCGCCGATTTGGCGGCTCTGCCCGATGCGCGGGAGTTGGCCCTGCCCCGCGCTATCCCGGTTCTGGCGGCAGCCGGGGAGGACGATGAGAGTGATAATGACGATGAGCTCACCGCCCCGCCTGTCACCCGCAACCTGGCGGAAGAGAGCGGCAACACCCGCGCCGCCGAGGTGTTGACCGGCCCCCGGGCCGCTTCGCAGGTATATGTGCCGGAATACATCACCGTGCACCTGGGGGCTCCCAATGATACCTCCGCCCGCAATGTCACTGTCAGCTTCCGGGATTACATCAAGAATGTCGCCTCCAGCGAGATCTATCCCACCTGGCCGGAGGCCGCCCTGCGGGCCAATATCCTGGCGCAGATCACCTTTGCCCAGAACCGCATTTTTACCGAATGGTACCCCAGCCGCGGCTACAATTTCAATATCACCAATAATACCGCCTACGACCAGTACTTCGTCTACGGGCGCAATATCTTTACCAATATCAGCCGCCTGGTGGATGAACTGTTCGATCAGTACATCCGCCGCCGCGGCGCGGTCAACCCCATCTTCGCGCAGTACTGCAATGGCACCACCGTCACCTGCGGGGGCCTTTCCCAGTGGGGCACCGTTGCCCTGGCCAATAACGGCTACACGCCGCTGGGCATTCTGCGTTATTACTACGGCGATGACATCGTCATTGATACCGCCACGGTACAGCGCCGCATCACCTCGTCCTATCCGGGGTCGCCGCTTACCGTTGGCAGCAGGGGAGAGGATGTCCGCACCATCCGCACCTGGCTCAACCGCATCCGCCGCAATTATCCGGCCATTCCCGCCATCAGCACCAGCGGCGATATCTACAATGCCGAAATGCAGCGTTCGGTGCAGGCCTTCCAGCGCATCTTCAATCTGACCCCCGATGGTATTGTCGGCCCCGCCACCTGGAATAAGATCGCCTATATCTATGTAGCGGTCATGCGCCTGGCGGAGCTGGGCGGCGAGGATATTCCCCTCCCGGCCGAGCGTCCCAGCGGCACCCTGCGCCGGGGCAGCAGCGGAGAAACGGTGCGCCTGGCGCAGTACTTCCTGCGGGTCATTGCCCTGTACGATGATGAGATTCCTCCCATCACCATCGATGGCTCCTATGGCCCGGCCACCGAAAACGCCGTGCGCGCCTTCCAAAAGATGCAGGGCCTTACCGTGGATGGCATCATTGGCCCCGCCACCTGGAATGCCCTGTACGAGCGCTTCCTCGGCATCACCCAAACCACCGGTCTGGCCGTTACCTACCCCGGCACCCCATTGAGAAGCGGCAGCCGCGGGGATAATGTCCGGGTGGTGCAGGAGTACCTGAATACCCTGGCCCGTGCCTATCCGCTGCCCCGCGTCACCGTGGATAGCATCTACGGCCCCGCGACCGAAAACGCTGTGCAGGCCTTCCAGCGGCTCTTTGGCCTCACCGCCGATGGCATTGTGGGTCCCCGCACCTGGGAACGCCTGGTGGGGATCCGCCTGCTGCTGCGGTAGGTTTCAGCAGGGTCCGGGGTCAGGGCCCGCAGGGCGCCCCGGCTTCGCCGGGGCTGGGGGCTTCGCCCCCTACGGCCTTCCCCTATGGGGGACGGCCGGCCCTGCGGGCCCCATTCTGCACCTCGCGCTTTCCCGCAAAGACCACCAAAAAGGCCCGCTGCAAACCACAGCGAGCCTTGTCTTTATATCATTCAGTTTTCTTCGGTGGGCGTTTCCTCGGCTGCCGCGGCCGCCAGCTGCGCCGCCAGCCGGTGGGTCATGCGGCGCAGCCGCCGCCCCGCCAGGAAGCAGAGTCCCAATACCAGCACCGCCAGCGCCGCTATCCCCGCGATGCCGAAGCTCGCGCCCTCCACAAAGAGCAAACTCAGCGGATTGGCGGTATTGCACAGGGTGTTAAATTCCCCCGCGCCGTAGGTCGCCGCGTCCATGGCCTTGGCCGCCGCCGTAAAGAGATAAGTCAGCAGTGTGCCGCTGTACAGCATGACAATGGCGCTGATGAGCCCGGTCACCAAACTGCGCAGCAGGCAGCCGCCGCTCATCGCCGTCACAAAGATCATTAGGTACAGCAGCATGGCCACATCGCCCTGGGGCAGCACCAGGTTGCCCGGCAGTACCGCCGCCAGCGCCACCGTCACCGGCACCAGTATGATGGCCGAAAGCAGCGTAGTGGCATTGGCGGTGCCCACTACGGCGTTCACCGCCACATTCAGCGGCAGCCGGCCGTGACAGGTCTTTCTGGCCGTCAGCGGCTCCAGCACCGAGGCTGCCGCGCGTCCGAATACCCGCAGCAGGCGGGGCAGGGCAAATAGGCACCCGGCGGCTACCAGCGCAAAGGAGACCGCGTCGTAGAGGGGCAGCCCAGCCGCCATGCCCATGATAAAGCCCAAGATCAGGCCCCACAGGCTCGGCTCCAGCAGGAAGTTCCCCCGGCGGGATTGCTCCAGCGAAACACGCCGGTCCCGCAGACCGGGGATCAGATTGATGAGAAAATTGCAAAGCCACGCCAATGGGGCCGTCCCCACGGCAAAGCTTTGGGTAAAGGTGATGTGGGATGTCCCGGTCAGCCGGCTCACCGGTGCGGTAAAGACATCCGCCAGGATGATCTGCAGCACAACCATCAGCAGGGCGGCCGTCAGGCCGTACCACATTTCGCCGGTCAGCTGCTGCACCAGTACCCCCGCAAAGGCCGCCTGCCACAGGCTCCACAGGTCCATATTCAGCACACGGGTCACCCGGCAGGCCAGCATCAGCAGGTTCAGCAGCACGGCGCCCGGCAGCACCCAGTACAGGATATCACTGTTCAGTGTCACCTCGGCCGCTTTCTGCCAGTGCAGGTTGGTCGCCCCGGTGGAAAGGGAATAGGTATCGATCATGGTATTCACCAGCGTCACTAGCTGGCCGCTCAGTGTGCTGATGAGCAGCTGGATGGCCACGGTGCTGCCCAGCACCGCCAGCGCGCACTGGCCGGAGCGCTGAACGCCCGCACGGCTGGCCAGCCCCAGCAAAAAGAAGAATACCGGAATGAGCAGAAAGCTGCCCAGCCCGCTTACGATATCATAAAGGGAATGGAGTATATCCAAGGTTGTACCTCCTTTGGGGGAATGCCCGTCCCAACCATTATAACCGGGGAATGTGACGATAGTATGAAGAAAAAGCATAAAAACCCAATATATTAGCCTACTTATTTTCCCATACCGGCGGCGTAAAGTCAAGCATCGCATTGCACTGGCTGGAGATTTATGGTATCATAAAAGAAAAAACTAGAGGAGGAACCATCATGGAAGAACTCATTCTGAACAATATCCTTGAAACACTGAGGGAGATCCAAAGAGAAATGGAGCGCCAGACCGAGCTGCTGCAGCGCATCGAGCAGAACACAAGAGACTGACCCCCGCCCCGGCGGGCGGCCGGAACCGCAAAAGGGAGCCCCCGAAAAGAGGCTCCCGCTTTTCTTTTTTTCAGCCCTGCGCCGCCATCTCACGCAGCCAGCCATACAGCGCGGCATCCTTCCCGCAGTACCGGTGGTTCCCCACCGTCAGCCACAGCGTGCCGTCCTCCATGCAGTACAGGATGGTCTGTGCCTTCCGGTCATCAAAGAACACGGTGATGTGCTCCATGTATAAGGTGGTGGAGCCGGAGGCCCGGATATTGAACTTCACCCCGGCCAGCCGTTCGGCAAGGGCATCGCTTTCCCCGGCGGTCATCGGGCGGCTGCCCCCGTCACATTGCAGGGACTCCGCCTGGCTGTGCGGCAGCCCGGTAATGGGGAAAAATATCGCCCCCAAGTACACCATAGCCGCGGCCAAAAGAACAAGTGCGGGCAGCCATTTTTTCATGGTGCTTTCTCCTTTTCGCTTATTTTTAATGCAGCAGCCAGACGAGATAGCGAACGATCAGACAGATCATCATCGGACCGAACCGGAAAAAGCCAAGCGGCTGCGCTTTCTCTTCGGATATTTTTTTGACCTGCCGAAACCAAACCTCCGAAAGTCCTGCCAGCAGTACGCCTGCTGCCCAGTACCAAACCGTTCCGCGAAGATCATGGGTAATCATCCCCCACGCAGTAAAGGTGACGAAGCTCAATACAAAAAAGATAGTGTATCGGGTTGCTTCAGACATGTTGTTTTCTCCCCTTTTGCAAAGCGTTTTTTTGCTGCTTCCATTATAGCAGGGAACCGTGCGCCCCGCCATTGGCGACTTCCACATTTTTCCCACCCTGCGTTTGGCAGTAATGCCTTCACCCTATATAACGGCCCACGGCGGCATTTTGCAACAGCTTCCTTGACATTTTTTTTGCGCTATTGTAAGATGGGAAAGGTTTCATCTTAAATCATTACGCCGCTGTGGCGGAACAGGCAGACGCAAGGGACTTAAAATCCCTCGGTGGCAACACCGTACGGGTTCGATTCCCGTCAGCGGCACCACAAAGGGAGCATCCACCAGCCGCAGGTTGGTGGATGTTTTCTTTTTGGCTATGACGCTGGGAATCGAACAGGGCGGCGCACCGCAGTGCGTAAAAAAGCTGCCGGCGGCAGGTTTTTTAGCCCGCGGGTAGATTCCCGTCAGCGGCACCACAAAGGGAGCAGCCACCAGCCGCAGGTTGGCGGCTGTTTTCTTTTTGGCTATGACAGCTGGGAATCGAACAGGGCGGCGCCTGCAAATTTCCTATCAGTGTGCCCCGCGGCCCTTGACAAATCCCCTCCCTCCGCCTTATAATACTTTGGTAAATAGCACAAACGGCTATGACAGGGTCAGTTTTGTACCGCCGCCCCCAGAGAGAAAGCCCCTGGCTGAAAGGCTTTCGGCATCCCGGTGCATCACAGCCGCCCCCGAGCCATCGGCGTGAAGAACGCCGGCGTCCCCGGTGCGTTAAACCGGCAAAAAGCGGCAGCGTCCTTTCGGCGCTGCAAACTGGGTGGTACCACGGAAGATTTGGCTTTCGTCCCTACGGCTTCGTAAAAAATGAAGCAGGGGAGGAGAGCTGTTTTTTTGTGTTCTCACCCTTACCAAAAGAAAGGAATCAACCCACTATGAAATGGACAGGACTCAATGAACTGCGCGAAACCTTCCTCGAATTCTTTGTCAGCAAGGGGCATACCCGCCTGCCCTCGGCGCCGCTGGTGCCGCAGGATGAGGCCAGCCTTCTGCTCATCAATTCCGGCATGGCCCCCCTCAAGAAATACTTCACCCGGCAGAAGTTCCTGCCGAACGGCAGCTTCCGCGCCACCAGCTGCCAGAAGTGCATCCGTACCCCGGATATCGAAAATGTAGGCAAGACCGCCCGCCACGGCACCTACTTCGAGATGCTGGGCAACTTCTCCTTCGGCGATTACTTCAAGGAGGACGCTACCCGCTGGGCCTGGGAATTCATCACCGAGAAGCTGGAGCTGCCCGTCGATAAGCTCTATGTCTCTGTTTACCAGGATGATGACGAGGCCTATGATATCTGGACCAAGCGCCGCGGTGTCGCCCCCGACCACATGGTCCGTCTGGGCAAAGAGGATAACTTCTGGGAGATCGGCTCCGGCCCCTGCGGCCCCTGCTCCGAGATCTACTTTGACCGCGGGCCCGAAAAGGGCTGCGGCCGTCCCGATTGCCATGTCGGCTGTGACTGCGACCGCTATGTTGAGTTCTGGAACCTGGTATTCACCCAGTTCAATTCCGACGGCGAGGGTCATTACACCCCCTTGGAGCACAAGAACATCGATACCGGCATGGGCCTGGAGCGCCTGGCCTGCATCATGCAGGGCGTCGATAACCTCTTCGAGGTCGATACCGTCCAGAACATCATGAAGAAGATCTGTGAGATCGCCGGCGTCACCTACAAGCAGGATGAGAAAAAGGATGTTTCCATCCGTGTGGTCACCGACCACATACGCTCCACCGTCTTTATGATCGGCGACGGCGTTGTCCCGCAGAATGAGGGCCGCGGCTATGTGCTGCGCCGCCTGCTGCGCCGTGCCGCCCGTCATGGCCGTCTCCTTGGCGTCCGCGAGCCGTTCCTGTATAAGGTCGCCGATACCGTTATCCACGAAAATGAGAGCGCCTATCCTGAGCTCGTCCAGCGCCGGGACTATATCGTAAAGACCATCCGTGTGGAGGAGGAGCGCTTTGCCCGCACCATCGATGCCGGCCTCGATCAGGTCAATTCCATCCTGGAAAAGCTGGCCGCCGAGGGCAAGACCGTCTTCTCCGGCGAGGATGCCTTCCGCCTGTATGATACCTTCGGCTTCCCCATCGATCTGACCCGTGAGCTGTGTGAGGAGCGCGGCATCACCGTGGATGAGGAGGGCTACAAGACCCTGATGGAGAAGCAGCGCACCATCGCCCGTGAGGCCACTGCCCGCAATGTCGGCGATGTGGCCTGGGTCGAGGATGTCCTCAAGGGCGTTGAGGGTGGCGAGGACTTTGCCGGCTACGAGAGCCTGACCGCCGAAAGCGAGATCCTCGGCATCGTCTATGAGGGCGAGCGGGTCGAAGCCATCGGTGAGGGCGATGCCGCCCAGATCGTGCTCACCCGCACCCCCTTCTATGCCGAAATGGGCGGCCAGGTGGGCGATAGCGGCACCATCACCTGCGGCGAGAATGTCTTTACCGTCACCGATACCCGCAAATCCGGCTCCGGCCACTTCATTCATGTCGGCACCGTTACCCACGGCACCTTCCAAATGGGCGATACCGTCACCGCCGCCGTGGATGAAAACCGCCGCATGAACATCATGCGCAACCACACCGCCTGCCACCTGCTGCAAAAGGCACTGCAGGAGGTCCTGGGCGATCATGTCCATCAGGCCGGTTCCCTGGTGGATGATAAGGTCTGCCGCTTCGACTTCAGTCACTTCTCCGCCGTGACCCCCGAGGAGCTGGAAAAGGTGGAAGCCCGTGTCAACGAGCTGATCCTGGAGGCGAACCCCGTCACCACCACCGAAATGCCCATCGAGGAAGCCAAGAAGATGGGCGCTATGGCCCTCTTTGGCGAAAAGTACGGCGATACCGTCCGGGTGGTCAATGCCAATAATAAATCCATCGAGCTGTGCGGCGGCACCCATGTGGATAATACCGCCAAGCTCGGTCTCTTCAAGATCCTCAAGGAATCCAGCGTGGCCGCCGGCATCCGCCGTATCGAGGCCGTGACCGGCCGCGGTGTGCTGGAATACATGGCGGAAAATCAGGCGCTGATGAATACCGCCGCCCAGAACCTCAAGCTGGGCAGCCCCGCCGAACTGCCCCAGAAGACCGCCCAGGTCATGGCGGAGCTGAAGGCCAAGGAAAAGGCACTCTCCGACCTCGAAAATAAGATGGCGGCCAGTGCTGCGGCTGATCTCTTCAAGAACGCCGTCACCGTCAAGGGCCTGCAGGTCGTCACCGGGATGCCCGGCGAAATGAAGCCTGATGCCCTCCGCCTCATGATCGATGAGGCCCGCGGCAACCACCCCGATGCCGTTATCGCTTTGGGCAGTGTATTCGGCGGCAAGGGTACCATCGCCGTGGCCTGCGGTACGGAAGCCGTGAAAGCCGGTGTCAACGCCGGTAAGCTCGTCCGCGCCCTCTGCCAGCTCACCGGCGGCAATGGCGGCGGCCGCCCCGATAGCGCCATGGGCGGTGCCGGCGATCCCGAAAAGATCGCCGAAGCCCTCACCCATCTGCCCGAACTGATCTGATTTTTTGCGGCGCCTTTTTGCGGCGCTCCTCCGTGGAAAGCACCCCCGGCGTCGTCGCTGCCCTTGACAGGCATAAGTACGATTTCATCGTACAACAGCCTGCCTGCGGGCGCTTCTTGCCGGGAGCCCTCTCCCTCCGTCGCGCCCGTCCGTTTTTCCCCAGTTCCATAAATCCCCGGAAAGGAGTATTCTCTCATGTGTGTTTTCTGCAAGATCGCATCCGGCGAGATCCCATCGAACAAGCTGTACGAGGATGATAAGGTCCTCGCCTTCTATGATCTCGATCCTCAAGCGCCCACCCACTTCCTGGTCATCCCCAAGGAGCACATCGCCTCCGCAGCCGAGATCACCCCGGAAAATGCCGGGATGGTGGCCCATATCTTCGCCACCATCGCCCGCATCTGCGCCGAGCATGGCTGGGAAAGCTACCGTGTGGTGACCAACTGCGGTGAGCAGGCCGGCCAGACGGTGCAGCACCTGCATTTCCATGTGCTCTCCGGCCGGGATATGACCTGGCCCCCTGGCTAAACCGATCGCATTTTCCTGTCCCCGCTTTTCGGCGGGGACTTTTTCTTGCAAATGCCGCCGCGCCATGATATAATTTATCCAGATTTTCGTTTGATGGGGAGAGGGAACATGGCAAAAACCAATAGAAAAGAATCCAGAAAGATCTACGAGGGCTATAAAAAACGCCAAAGACTTTGGAACACTATTTTCATCGTCTTCTTTGCCGTCATCGGCATCGGTTCTGCAGTGCTCAATGGCACCATGGAGCTGGATCCGCAGATCGTCATTGGCAAATACGAGTTTACCTGGTTCCACCTGGTCATTCTGGCCGTCCTGGTGGTGCTGCTGGGCTTCGGCATCGTGGCGCTCAAACGCGACAGCAGCGAGGAGCAGCAGGAGATCTACCGCCAGGAGCGCGAGGAAGCCATCCGTCTGCGGCAGGAGGTCATGGCCGAGCGCAAGCAGGAGATGCAGGATGCCTACAATGCCATGAAGCGCCGCCGCGCCGAGCGTCTGGCCGCCCAGGGTATGGCCCCCACCGCCGCTCAGGCCGATGTGGTGGATGCCGTGGAAATGGTGGAGGCCGTGGAGGCCGAGGCCGCCGAAGCAGTGGAGATGGCGGAGCAAGCCAATGGCGAAAAAGAGGAGAAAACCTCTTGACATCGCCGGCCGAAAGGACTACAATAACCGCATAAATCCCAAAGCGTTATGAGAAAAGTTACCCGCGCCCCGGCACTCCTGCCAGAGAGCGGACGGCACAGGCTGCAACCGTCCGCAGGAGAATGAGGAATTGCGGACCGCCTTTTCCAGCGCGGTGCCAAATCACCGCCGGCCCGGCCCCGTTACCCGCCGCAATGGAGTGGACCGTTTTACGGCCCGATCCGGGTGGAACCGTGGGATATTTTGTCTCACCCCGGCTGTTTTCTTCGCAGGAAGAAAGCAGCCGTTTTTATTTTCCCTTTTTCGGCGGCGGTGAAAACCGGCGCTGGCTGTGTCGGGGGGTCGCCATACATCAGTCCGATTTCATCGGACAAGAGTATGCCGTCACCCGCCTCCTTGCCATCGTCCGATTTTCCCTCGCCGCCCCTTTGGGATCTTCCGCATCAATTCATCAATGACCAGAAATGGAGGAAATTTATCATGATCAAAATTACCCTGAAAGATGGCTCGGTCAAGGAGCTGGCCGCTCCCCAGTCCATCGCCGATTTTACCAAGGATCTGAGCATGGGCCTGTACCGCAATGCCTGCTGCGCCCTGGTGGATGGCAAGGTCGCGGATCTCTGCGATCTGCTGGACCACGACTGCGCCGTGGAGATCCTCACCTTTGAGGATGAGCAGGGCCAGCGCGCCTTCAATCACACCGCTTCCCACATCCTGGCCCAGGCGGTGCAGCACCTGTTCCCCGGCGCCAAGCTTGCCATCGGCCCCGCCATCGAGGATGGCTTCTACTACGATTTCGATGTCCCTACCCCCTTCACCCCGGAGGACCTGGAAAAGCTGGAGGCCGAAATGGCTGCCATCGCCAAGCAGGATCTGCCCATTGAGCGCTTCTCCCTGCCGGTGGAGGAGGCCAAAAAGCTGATGGCCGATCAGCCCTATAAGCTGGAGCTCATTGAGGAGCACGCCGGCAAGGGCGAAGCCATCGCCTTCCGCCGCCAGGGCGATTTTACCGACCTGTGCGCCGGCCCCCACCTCATGTCCACCGGCCCCGTCAAGGCGGTCAAGCTGACCAGCTGCACCGGCGCCTACTGGCGCGGCAGCGAAAAGAATAAGATGCTCAGCCGTGTTTACGGCTGCGCCTTCCCCAAGCGCAGTATGCTGGAAGAACACCTGGCCCGACTGGAGGAAGCCCGCCGCCGCGACCACAATAAGCTGGGCCGTGAGCTGGAATACTTCACCACCGTTGATGTCATCGGCCAGGGCCTGCCGGTCCTGCTGCCCAAGGGCGCCCGGGTGGTCCAGCTGATGCAGCGCTGGGTAGAGGATACCGAGCAGCAGCGCGGCTACCTCCTCACCAAGACCCCCCTGATGGCCAAGCGCGAGCTCTATAAGATCTCCGGCCACTGGGATCATTACCTGGACGGCATGTTTGTGCTGGGCGATCCCCACGATGAGACCAAGGAATGCTTTGCCCTGCGCCCCATGACCTGCCCGTTCCAGTACCAGGTATTCCTCAACCGCGCCCGCAGCTACCGCGATCTCCCCATGCGCCTGGGTGAGACCTCCACCCTGTTCCGCAATGAGGATTCCGGCGAGATGCACGGTCTCATCCGTGTGCGCCAGTTCACCATTTCGGAGGGCCATATCATCCTGCGCCCCGATCAGCTGGAGGAGGAATTCCGCCACTGCCTGGAGCTGGCTAAGTACTGCCTCGAAACCGTCGGTCTGCTGGAGGACTGCACCTTCCGCTTCTCCCAGTGGGATCCCAACAATACCGAAAAGTACATCGGTACTCCGGAGCAGTGGGATGAGGCCCAGGGCATCATGGGAAAAATCCTCGATCACCTTGGCATCAAGTACACCATCGGCATCGATGAAGCCGCCTTCTACGGCCCCAAGCTGGATATCCAGTACAAGAATGTCTTTGGCAAGGAAGATACCCTCGTCACCATCCAGATCGACCAGCTGCTGGCCGAGCAGTTCGATATGTCCTACATCGACCAGAACGGGCAGAAGGTGCGGCCCTACATCATCCACCGCACCTCCCTCGGCTGCTACGAGCGCACCCTGGCCTACCTCATCGAGAAGTACGCCGGCGCCCTGCCCACCTGGCTTTCTCCCACCCAGGTGGCCCTGCTGCCCATCGCCGACCGTCACCTCGACTATGTCAATGAGATCAAGAAGGCCCTGGAGCAGCGCGGCGTCCGCGTGATGGTGGACGACCGCAACGAGAAGATCAACAAGAAGATCCGCGACAGCCAGATGGAGAAGATCCCCTACATGCTGGTCATCGGCGACCGCGATGTGGAAAACGGCACCGTTTCGGTCCGCTCCCGCAAGGACGGCGACCTGGGCGCCATGGCCCCCGCCGATTTCTACGCGAACCTCACCGAGGAGATCGCCACCCGCGCCCGCTGATCCGAACCCCCTACAAACGGCAGGCTCCCACCGGGCCCGGCGCCTTCGGCGCCGGGCCCTTTTGCACCCCTCCGCAGGCCCCTGCAAGGGGCAGAATCGGGCCGCAGGCAGGGCCGCCCTCCGGGCGGCCTCAGCGGGCTTCGCCCGCTGGTTCCGGCTGCGCCGGAACGGCCTGCGGCCCGCCCCTTTTTGCTAAATTTGCGGCTTGCAGCGGCCTGCTGCCGGCCCCGGCCCCTCACCCAGTTTTCCCCCAACCGTCACATTCCGTTTACAAAAGCAACAAGAAATCCCCCGCCCATGGTGGTATACTGGCAGCATCGGCAGTCCGCCCTTGGCTCCCCCCAAAAGCCCCGGGCTGGACAAAACCGTAAATCTTTGCTATAATACTAAGCTGTGTTAATACGCAAGGAAGGAGGATGCCCCATGACGGAAGAAAATAAGAGCCTTCAAACCCCGCAGAATGAGCCGGAACCCGAAGCCGAGCCGGTGGATACCGCCGCTGCCATGCAGTACTTCGAGGCCTCGGAAGCCGCCGCGGAAGTCGGCCGGGAGATCCTCGCTTCCCGCAAGCCCAAAAAGCAGAAGCAGAAAAAGCCCAAAAAGCAAAAGAGTCCTGTACAGCAGGAACCCGAAACTGCCCCCGCCCCGGAACCCGTTGAGGAACCGGCGGAGCAGCCCGCTCCGGAAGCGACGGAAACCAACGGCTGGCAGCCCTCCCAGCGGGAGGAACCCGCCGCGGAGCCGGCAGCCGAGCCGGCCCCTGCCGAACCACAGGAATCCCCGGAATCCCAGGAGCCAAAGGCCCCCAAGAAGCCGAAGAAAAAGAAGAAAAAATCCCGGCCGAAGCAGGGGAAGAAAGCCCCCGCCAAGGCAAAGAATGCAAAGCCCAGGGAAAAACGCCCCACTTTGGCGGAATCCTTCGAGAGCATGGAGCGCGGCTGCGCCTACATCGGCATGCAGCTGCTGCGGGAATACTATGCCATTCGCCGGGGCATCGGTCATGTGTACGGCCGTGTCCGGGCCCGGGTGCCCATCCTGTGGCGGAGCCTGCGCTTTAAGGTCGTCCGCCGGACGGAGCACTTCGCCGATGAGGTGCTGTTCCCATACCGCATCCTGCACGATGAAACAGCCGAGCTGGCCGCCGCCCTGCGGGATAAGACCCCGGAAGGGAAAGCCGGCCGCCGGGAGGCCTGGCGGGATTACAGCCGGGCAGTTGCCCGCCCCTTAAACCGCATCGCCAATTTCTTTGCACCCATCTTCGGCCTGGCCATTCTGGCCGGCGCCATCGCCTTCTTCAATCAGTTTACCTTTGCCCTTCGGGTGGAGTATAACGGCGAGTCCATCGGCTACATCGCCCAGGAAAGCGACTTTTACGAGGCACGGGATGCCATGCTGGCTCGCCTCATCAATGAGGAATACATCCCGCCGGAGGATACCATCCCCACCCTTTCTTTGGCTGTTGCCAAGGAAAAGGACCTCCTAACCAAGGAAGAACTCACCGATGCCATCATGCGCTCCTCCGGCAATGAGCTGGTGGATGCCTCCGGCTTCTATCTCGAGGGCAAGTTCCTCGGCGCCTTGGAGGACGGCAATGAGTTTCTGCTCTACATGGATAAGGTGCTGAATAACTACCGCACCGGGGAAGAGCACGAAACGGTGCAGTTCACCAAAAATATCCGGCTGGAGGACGGCGTTTATCCCGTTAGCTCGCTCATGACCGTTTCCAATCTGCAAAGTTACCTGCGCAGCAATAAGGAGCTGCGCCGCAGCTACACCGCCCGCCCCGGCGAGACCATCGAAGCCATCGCCAAGCGCTACGGCCTGACGCTGGAGGAGATGTACGACCTCAATACGGAGCTGGAGGAGTATCTCACCGCCCTGCGGCAGCAGCAGCTGGGCTACGATCCCGATTCGGTCATCCTGCCCGATTCCGGTACCCCGGCCGAGGAGTGGAACGCCCGGCTGGAGGATATTTCTGTCAATGGCGAAACTCCGCTGGAAACCGCCATCAATAACGGCATGGTGCTGTATATGGGCCTGCTGTACTGGCCGGAGGACCTGCCGGACGGCGCCGCCGAGGAGCTGGCAGCCGCCGCTGGGGATAACAATGCCCTGTACCGTCTGCAATATGGCATCACCGATGAAACGGCGGAAGCCCCTGCCGATGAGGCCCCGACGGATGCCGCCGCCGATAATACAGCCGATTCGACCGATCCCGCCACGCCGGCGGAGAACGCTGAAAGCGGCGAAACAACCACCGGCACCCCCATGCAGACCATCAGCCTCATCCCGTTGGAGCAGGTGCCACTGCAGGGCGATGAGGAACTGCTGGTGGTGCAGATGGATGTGGAGCTGGGCATCCAGGTGACCCGCCGGGAAACCTATATGGCCAATGTCCAGTTCGGCACCACCTATCAGGATAACAACAAAAAGCCGATCGGGGATACCAGCACCATTTCCGCCGGTATTTACGGCCAGGATGAAGTGGTGGCCGATGTCACCTACATTGACGGCGTAAGAGTGGGCGAAACGGTGCTGAGCCGTACCCGCCTCAAGGACCCGGTCAATCAGGTTATTGCCCGCGGCACCCAGACCATTGATGACTATTTTGCGAGCACCGGCGGCCGGTTCATCTGGCCCGCCGATGGCGGCTACTTCTATGGCTCGCTGGGCAGCTACGGCGGCCACACCGGCATGGATATCGCCTGTCCCCTCGGCACCACGGTCCGTGCCTCCAAGGCGGGTACCGTTACCACCGCCCTCAATTACGGCTGGAACTACGGCTATGGTAAAACGGTGGTCATCAACCACGGCTACGGCCAGATCACCCGCTATGCCCATATGTCCAATGTCATTGTTACGGTCGGCCAGTATGTCAAGCAGGGCCAGGTCATCGGTTACAGCGGCAGCACCGGCAATTCCACCGGTCCGCACCTGCACTTCGAGATCCGTATCGATGGTGTCATCAAGGCGCCGGAGAACTATATCGGAAAGGTTTACAACCGCTAAGCCAAAGAAAAATACAAGCCTTACAGTCCCCCCAACGGAGTACTCCGCTGGGGGGACTTTTTGGGGGAAAGAGGCAAGGCCCCAGTGTTTTGAGGGAAGCCTCCCCCAAAATGAGCTGCGGCAGGTTGGGTGCTATTTTGCCGTCCTACCGGTGAGCTGCCGGAAAGGGAAAACTTTACTGCCCCGTGGCAGTGATGGTAATCTGCAGGGTCAGATCGGCGGCGGGGGCGGCCCCCAGAGCATAGACGGTTAGGGTGCCATTGGCATTGGCAGCGGTAAGGGCGGTGACCCCGGCCTCCTGCAAGGCCATCAGCTGGGCGGCGGTGGGATGCAGAGCCACCAGCGAACCAGCGGTCAGTCCGGCCAAAGCGGCGGCTTGGGAATAGGGTTCCTCGGTACTCCATCCGGCAGCGGTAAGGGTGATGCTCCCCAAAGTAATGGCAGCTTCGCCGGGATCGCCCTTCGGTCCCTGAGGGCCGGTCTCACCAGTGTCGCCCTTTGGCCCTTGGGGGCCGGCTTCGCCGGGAGCGCCGTTTTGGCCGTCTTTTCCGTCCTTACCGTTGGTGCCGTCTTTGCCATCCCGGCCGTTAAACAACCCTGCATCGGCATCAGTCCGGAGGGCATCTGCCACCGAAACGGCGGCTTCCACCTTGGTAAGCAGGCTTTGGACGAGGGTGGGGGTGGCTTCAGTGGGGGTATTTTCCTCCGGCTGGGTGCCGGTGCATATGGGCCCCAGCAGGCAGCTGACTGTCGGCAGGACCATTTTCTCCCCGCGGGTGCCGTATACCCCCACACGCAGGTACTCGCCCGCACGGGTGAGACATTCCCACGGGATGAAGCACTGGTTATCCTCCCCCAGCAGGCAGCTGACGCTGACGGTGCCGGCGGTGAAAACGGCGGTGCGATCAAGGGCGGCCCACTGCGGGGAGAAGCGGAACCGCACCGGGACGGCCTGTACCATACCGGTGGTGAGAAGTTCATTTTGGGCCACGGTGATGGCGGCCCCGGTGACTTGACAAATGATCATAAATTTCCTCCTTGTGATAAGATCCCCTGCACTAATACGGCAAAATGGCCGCTTTTTTGCATGTGAAAGGTTAATATTTCACTTTTTTTAATGGAAAATTTACAATATTGGAGGAATATGGGCTGATTTTACATAAAGATTGGGCTAATGAGAGAATGATTTACTGGAAATATAAGTTTGTTTCGCGGGACGATTTGCGGCCACCTGGCGGCGAAAGCCTCCCTTGTGTAAAGGAAGGTGGCGAATGAAATAAGCCGGAGGGATTGATGGCACAAATTATGTCAAAGTTTCATCTCGCCTGGCGGCGGGGCGAGGCCTTTTGCAAGGCTTGGTGAGCACGCCTACCCGGCGGGGGGCTACTTTTCTGTGATGAAAAGTAAGAAAAAGAGTTTTTAGGTCAAGATTGTGGTCGCCTGGCGGCGGGGTGGAGCCACCGGAGGGTGACGGCCTGTACGGCTCGCCGCCGGGGCGTTCCTTTTGTGCGTACAAAAGGAACCAAAATACGCTTGGGGCTGTGCCCCAAGACCCCCTTGCCGCTAAGCTGCGGCTGGATACGAACGATGCTTTGGCATCGTCCGTACGGCGCCGCAGATACGCTCTCAAGGTGCCTGCGGCGCATTTTTATGTGAAGTTTCTGCAAACCGATAGCAGGAAGTCATTCTGCCGAGCCTACGGGTTGAACAAGCAGCTATTGGGACAGACGGCCCCTCCCCCGCAGCGGGGGAGGGGGCAGGGGGAGGGGGCAGATGCGCCTGCGGCTACCTTTGGAGCGCATCTGTGCGCAGTACGGATTTGGATTTTTCGGCTGAGAAAAATCTAAATTCGTAGCCAGCACAGCTAAGCGTCAAAGGGGTTTGTCAAGGGGGGATCTGTCCCCCTTGACCGTGTTTTGGTTCCTTTTACACGAGTAAAAGGAACGCCTCCGCGGCGAGCGGTCCCGGAGCGTGGGCTAAACGGTGCTTATAGGGTGCCGCAGGCGCATCTGCCCCCACCGCAAGGCGGCAGGGACTGAGACTGGCCGAAGCGCTGGGCGAATAGACAAAAAATTTATGTCGTTTTTACAAAGTATGGTATTTCGCCTTGACAAAGGGACGATGGGGGCGTAAAATAAAACGGAATAATTGTAGATACTTTACAAATTATTTGTTCAATTACCCCCTCCCCCGCAGCGGGGGAACTTTTACGATACATTCATAAGAAAGGATGGACCCTGACCAATGGTAGAGATGAAACTGTGGCTTGTGATAGTCGCAGCGGTAGCTCTCGTACTGGTTGCCGGAGTCGTCGCCTTTTTTCTGGGCGTTAAGTATAGAATGAAGGTTGCTGAAGCAGAGCTTGGTTCCGCCGAGGAGGAAGCCAAGCGTTTGATCAGTGACGCCATTAAGACCGCCGAGAGCAAGAAAAAAGAGGCACTGGTAGAGGCAAAAGACGAGATCTATCGCATGAAAAGCGAAGCCGACCGTGAAGTGAAGGAGCGGCGCAGCGAGGTGCAGCGGCAGGAACACCGCCTGCAGCAGAAGGAAGAAAACCTCGATAAGAAGATCGATAACCTGGAGAAAAAGGAAGAGGCCGTGCAGCGCCGCCAGGCGGAAGCCGATGAACGCCTGCAGGAGGTCGAGCAGATCAAGAAGAGCCAGTTTGAGATGCTGGAGAAGGTTTCGGGCTTTAGCAAGGAGCAGGCGAAGGACTACATGCTGCAGATGCTGGAGAACGAGCTGACCCACGAAAAGGCGCTGAAGATCACCCAGTACGAGCAGCAGCTGAAGGAGGAGAGCGACGAAAAGGCCCGCGAGATCCTTTCCACCGCCATCCAGCGCTGCGCCAGCGACCATGTGGCAGAGGTCACCGTTTCGGTGGTGCCGCTGCCCAATGATGAAATGAAGGGCCGTATCATCGGCCGTGAGGGACGCAACATCCGCACGCTGGAGAACCTGACCGGCGTGGATCTCATCATCGATGATACCCCCGAGGCCATCACCCTTTCCTGCCACGATCCCGTGAAGCGCGAGGTGGCACGGCTCTCCCTTGAAAAGCTCATCCAGGATGGACGCATCCACCCGACCCGCATAGAGGAAACCGTGGAGAAGGCCCGCCGTGAGGTGGAAACTAAAATCAAGCAGGACGGCGAACGGGCAGTTATTGAGACCGGCGTACACCACCTGCACCCCGAGCTGATGAAGCTGCTGGGCCGGATGCGCTACCGCACCAGCTACGGCCAGAATGTGCTGGAGCACTCCATAGAGGTGGCGAAGCTGGCGGGCAGCATGGCGGCCGAGCTGGGACTGGACCCCACCCTGGCACGGCGTGCCGGTCTGCTGCATGATATTGGCAAGTCCCTGACCCACGAGATAGAGGGCAGCCATGTGGCCATTGGTGTGGAGCTGGCCAAGAAATACAAGGAAAGCCCCGAGGTCATCCACGCCATAGAGGCGCACCACGGTGATGTGGAGGCCAAGACGGTGGTAGCCTGCCTGGTTCAGGCGGCGGATGCCGTAAGCGCGGCCCGTCCCGGCGCGCGGCGTGAAAACCTCGAAAATTACATCAAGCGGCTGGAGAAGCTGGAAGCCATCGCAACCTCCTTTGAGGGTGTGGAGAAATCCTACGCCATCCAGGCGGGACGCGAGATCCGCATCATCCTCAAGCCGGAGGTCATCAGCGATGACCAGATGGTCATTGTGGCCCGTGATATCGCCAAGAAGATCGAGGAGGAGATGGATTATCCCGGTCAGATCAAGGTGAATGTGGTGCGGGAGACCCGCGCTGTGGATTACGCCAAGTAAGCCGAAAAGTAAACCGAAAAAAGAAAAAGCCCTCCGCAGGGGAAGCCTTGCGGGGGGCTTTGTGCGTTTAGGGGGAGCGCGCGGAGGGGGAGAGGGCGGGCGCAGCCCCGGCGGCGGAACCGCCGCAGCGGACGAAGTTCGCTGAAACCGTCCAGAGGACGGTTTGGGCTGCGCCCGGTGCTGGGATGCAGCAAAAACCGGAAAAAGACAGGGAAAGGACGGCCCAAATGGGTGGAAAACCCGGCAAAGCACCGGGCGGGGCAAAGCCGCGTAATATAAAAACAGACCCGGGCGCGGGCAGTAACCGGCGCGGGGGTCATGTAGGGGGCAGGGGGAGCAATCTCTCTGCCCCCGTAGTGATATTACAGCAGGGCGGCGCGATAGGCGGCCACCAGCTGCGGGAATGAGGTGCGGGCATTGGCAGCGGAGGGGCTGGGCAGCCCGATGGCGGGCAGACCAGCTTGGGGCTCCACCAGGCGGCGGTAAAGCCGTGCGGCGGTGCTGCCGGTGGCGGCAATGCGGGTGATGCCCGGATACCGGCACAGCAGGCCGGGGATATCATTGGGGATGGGATCCCGGATGGTGCTGTCCGCGGCGCCGGTGATGGTACAGCTGGCCAGCACATCCCACAGGGCCAGACCGTGGGAGAGCAGCAGCTCGGCGCGGCCCTCGCTGGTCTTGGGGTCCTCCTCGCCGTACAGGGCCGCGATGACCGGCCAAAAGCGGTTCTGCGGGTGGGCGTAGTAAAAAGTCTCCGCGCGGCTGCGGGGACTGGGCATGGTCCCCAGGATGAGGGTATGGCTTTCCGCTGTGATGAGCGGAGCCAGCGGATGCAGAACAGTTTGCGGCATAGAGGGACCTCCGGTGGGTGCAGAGTGCAGGGACGGCCCGGCGGGCCGCGGCGCCATGGCGCCGCGCGGCGGCCTGCGGCCGCCG
>ERZ827512.1830-NODE-1830-length-19109-cov-6.917393_pt1 | contig 19109 bp, 18 predicted proteins | sample MGYA00519916_ERZ827512 | MGnify/ENA primary metagenome ERZ827512 (study PRJEB31778, sample SAMEA3449335) | human gut metagenome | biome: human gut; feature: human-associated habitat; material: faeces | place: United Kingdom | collected 2010/2012 ... | reverse complement strand
CTTTGCTTCTGTTCTTCAGCAGTAAATCCCTTGCGGGATTAACTGCACAAGAAAGCAGACGTTCCTTTTTCCTCTCTAACTCTTAACCGCCCGCATCAGTTCTTTCAGCTCCGCGTCAAAAGCGGGATCGGAGGCAAGGCGTTTTTCAACGGTGTCGATAGAGTTGATAATTGTCGTGTGGTCGCGGTTGAACTCCCGTCCTATTGCGGGAAGCGAGCGGTCTGTCATCTTTTTTATGATATATACAGCCACGTGACGGGCAGAGGCAATGCTGCTGATACGCTTGCGGCTCTTCATATCCTCGACCGTAATGTTGTAGTGCGACGACACGGTGTGAAGAATCTTGTCGATCGTCACGTTGACCGGCTCTGAGCCGACCATTTTGTCGGAAATACAGCGCACGGCAAGGTCAAGGGATATGTTCTGCCCCGACAGCTTGTTTAGCGCGCCGATCTTGTTTACCGCACCCTCAAGGTTTCTGACGCTGTCGTTTATGTTTTCGGCGATGTAATTCACAACGTCGTCGGGAATGTCAACACCGACCGCCTCCGCCTTCATTTTGATTATCGCCGCTCTCAGCTCAAGATCAGGCAGCTGGATATCGGCGGTAAGTCCCGAATCGAACCTTGTTCTCAGCCGGTTTTCAAGTGTCTTTATATCCTTTGGCGGCCGGTCGGAGGTCAGGATTATCTGCTTGTTGTTCTTGTAAAGCTCGTTGAAGGTGTGGAAGAATTCCTCCTGAGTCGAGTCCTTTCCGGCGATGAAATGAATGTCGTCGATAAGCAGAACGTCGGCCTTCCGGTACTTTTCCCGGAACTCCGGAGTGATGTTCCGGTGGATCGCATCGATAAGCTGGTTCGTGAACTCCTCGCCGCTTACGTAAATAACCCTGTAATCGGGATAGTTCTTTGTGATCCGGTTGGTTATCGCATAGAGCAGATGGGTCTTTCCGACGCCGGAAGGACCGTATATGAACAGCGGATTGTAGGAATTCACCGGAGCATCGGCAACGGCAAGCGCCGCGGCATGGGCAAACCTGTTGGAGCTTCCGATGACGAAGTTTTCGAACGTGTACTCCCTGAATGCCGACGGGACGGATGCCTTGTTCTGCGTCCTCTGCTCTCCGACCCTGACATAAAAGTCCTTTGCGGGATCAACGTCAGCCGATTCAAGCCTTGCCGCCTCGGTCATCTTCTTTTCGAGGTTCCTTTCCTTCTGACCGGAAACAACAGAAACGGTTACGGGATAACCGAGAATGCCGCTCATGACCTCGGTAAGCTGTTTTGTGTACCGGTTCGTCACAACATCCCGTCGGAAGTCGGTTTCGGTGGTAAGCACCACGGAATCCTCCGTAACAAGCGTCAGCTTCATGTCGTTGAACCACAGGTGCATCATGGTGTCCGGAAGTTCACATACCCGTTGAATTTCCTTCAGTGCAAAGGACCATATTTCATTGAATTGTTCAGCATCGAGATGTGTATCCATCGGTGCCTCCGGTTTCTTTCTTTATGTATTATTATATTAATATAGTTAACTATAAGTATATCACATTTCCGGAACGATTTCAAGAGCCGGAGTTAAAATTTACGACACAGAGTATTAATATTTACAATTCGGAGAATTTTTCTGTACCCGGTATAAACCCGACTCTCCGGTATAAATATTATACCGTATCAAAGTGCTTTTGTCGTCCCCTCTTTTTCCCCTGCGGCAGACCGAAAAAAACAGTGCGCCGACCGCGGCGGCTGACGCACTGTTGTCATTATGTGAGTTAAACGTTTACCGGCAGAACATATTCAAAAATCGTACAGACAAAAACCCTGTCGAATATAATATAATTCTTCCCAGTACACTTCTTTGCTACTTTCTTTTAAAGAAAGTAGACGTTTCCCCCTCGTTTTCCCCTCGTTCTCCTACACCCCGTTGTCCACGCGGACGATCACGCCGTTTTTGAACAGACCCTCGTAAACTCTGCCGGCAGCCCATTTGTAGGTGCCCCAGCCGTTCATCATGTTGTTCTGAAACTCGCCGGTGTAGACGTCGCCGGAGGCCCATGTATAGGTCCCGGTTCCGGTGCGTACGTCGTTTATGAAGGTTCCCTCATAGACGTCGCCGTTTGCAAAGACGAACCTGCCGTTACCCGACTTCACGTCGTTCACGTAGGTGCCGGTGTAGGACGAACCGTCCGACCAGGTGTATTTACCCTCGCCGTGCTTGGCGTTGTTTTTGAAATAGCCCTCGTAGACAGAACCGTCCTTGGCGCGGGTGTACTTTCCGTAGCCCTGCTTTTTGCCGTCAACAAACTCGCCCTCGTAGATATCCCCGTTGGAATAGGTGATGGTCCCGGTCCCGGTCTGACGGTCGTTGACGAAATCGCCGGTGTACACGTCCTTGTTGGCATTTGTCATTCTGCCTTTGCCGTTGCGCTGGAGATTGATAAGCGCGCCCTCATAGACCGAGCCGTTGCTGTACGTGACGGTTGAGGTCTTGATATCGATCACGGCGGTTTTCCCGTCGGAGTAATAGAGCCTGCCGGAGACGGGGAAGCCCTCACTGTCAACCCTGCCGAAAAACTTGATGTAGCTGCCGTCGTCAAAGCTCTTTTTCAGGTACCGGATCCCGGAAATATAGATCGCGACAAATGTAACAATGACGAAAAAAACCGACACAAGAAACGCCGTCGTGACGACAAAAGCGGTGCTGCGGTGCTTTTTCTGCCGGTATCTGCCGTCGCTGCGATAATTCATACCGTTTGTCATAATGTTGTCCTTTCAGAAAAGGGAAGAGTTCAGGATTTCGGAGCGTTGATTGCGTTTTTCAGCATCTGTATCAGGTCGGGAATGACCGTCATCATGATAAATGTCAGCGCAATGAACATAACGATGGCAATTACAACGGTGATCACCGACGAGCCGTCGGGATTGTAGGTCACCTCCGCCCGGTATGCGCAGTCCTGCGGGATGTAGTACCTTGCGGCAGCTCCGGCTTCGCCGCCTTCAGCGGTTTTTACCACCTTTCTGAGGGTCGTTCCGTCGCGGAGCAGAAATTTCAACATCCTGCTTTTTCCGAACCCAAGCTCGTCAAGGGTCTTTGCCGACCCCTCGGAGTGGATTTTGTCATCAAGCAGCTTTTTTACCAGCTTTCCGATGACCTGCTTGTTGAAAAGTACGACGGTCGCGCCGATTATCAGCCCTATAAGCATAGGGTAGAGTATCGCGGCAAGCGTCGGATTGTTCTGAATCAGAATGTCGGAGAATGTCATAGTCAATATCTCCTTTTTTGGTATTCTTTATTCACTTTGGATTTCCCTCTGAGGGGAAGGCTGATTATTGTTTTTTACTTTATAACATCCACCCCGACGTACTTCTTGAGTACATCCGGGACGTTGACCGAGCCGTCGGCGTTCTGGTTCTGCTCGACAAGCGCGGGAAGAATTCTCGATGTCGCAAGCCCGGAGCCGTTGAGGGTGTGCATAAGCTCGATCCTGCCGTCGGCGCGTCTGACACGCATCTGACCGCGGCGCGCCTGATAATCGCGTGCGTTGGAGACGGAGCTGACCTCCTTGTAGCCGTGCATCGACGGGATCTGTATCTCAATGTCGTAGGTCCTTGCCATGGAAGCCGAGCAGTCCTCCGCCGCCAGCTTGACGGTGCGGAAGTGGAAGCCAAGACCCTTCACAAGATTCTCCGCATTCGCCACAAGCTCGTCAAATGCCTCGTCCGACTTTTCGGGAAGGGTGTACTGTACCATTTCGACCTTGTTGAACTGGTGACCCCTGACCATTCCGCGCTCGTCACTTCTGTAACTGCCTGCCTCACGGCGGAAGCACGGGGTGTAGCTGATGTATTTTTTCGGAAGCTCCTCTTCGCTCAGTATCTCGTTTCTGTGGAGTGAGACAAGCGCGGCCTCGGCGGTCGGGAGCATATAGTGAACCCTGTCGTCGGTCGGATTTGCGATCTTATAGACCTCGTCGGCGAATTTCGGGAACTGTCCCGCGGTAAAGCCGCACTCGTACTCAAGCATATGCGGCACAAGCATGAACTCATAGCCGTTTCCGATGTGGAATTCGATGAAATAGTTGAGAAGCGCCCATTCAAGCCTTGCGCCCATGCCGGTGTATATCCAGAATCCGCTCCCCGCGAGCTTTGTTCCGCGCTTGTAGTCGATAAGCCCGAGATCGGTGCAGAGATCGACGTGATTCTTCGGCTCAAAATCAAACCTGTGCGGCTCTCCGAAATAGCGCAGCGGCTCGTTGTTTTCCTTTCCGCCGGGCTTCAGGTCGCGGTCGGGAAGGTTGGGAAGCCCCCACATAAGGGAGTTGTACTCGGCTTCCACCTTTGCGATCTCCGCGTCGTTTTCCTTGACCTTATTCGACATTTCTTTCATCGAGGCAAAGATGGGAGCCACGTCGAGCCCCTCCTTCTTGTACTGCGGAATGAGCTTCGTCGTCTTGTTCTGCTCTGCCTTGAGCGCCTCGTTTTCGGCGATCTTCGCCCTTCTTTCGGCGTCAAGCGCTATGATCTTTGCAATTTCTTCCTTGGCGTCTCTGCCCTTGCAGGCAAGACGGGCAATTACCTCATCCGGATTTTCTCTGATATATTTTATGTCAAGCATGATTTTTTCCTTTCGCGGCTCTGCCGCAATTGATTATTCGTCAAAAATGTTGTCTCCGCAGATGTCTGCAACTATGTCGCCAAGCTCCGCGTCGTCGGCAAAGTGTATCTCGATCCTCGAGTCGCCCGCCGATTTTTTTATAGTCACCCTGTGTCCGAGCCGCGCGGTCATTTTTTTCGCAAGCTCTGCGGTGTAATCGACCGGGACCCGTCCGTTTTCAAGGTCATCAAGCGCCTTTGCCTGCTGTGCCATCTGCTTAATACGCCGGAGAGCCACCTTTATTGCCTTTTCTGTCTCCCTGACCGACAGCGACTTTGAAACGGTGTTGAGCGCCAGTCTGACCATCTCATCCTTGTCATGCACCGAAAGCAGCACCTTCGCGTGTCCCGCAGAGAGCTGACCGGTCTTTACAAGCTCCTTCACACCGTCCGGGAGATCGAGCAGCCTTGTGGAGTTCGCAACCGCGCTCCGGCTCTTTCCGACCTGCTTTGCGACCTCCTCCTGCGTCATGGAGTATTCGTCCATTAATGACCTGTACCCCGCCGCTTCTTCGATAGGATTGAGATCCTCGCGCTGTATGTTCTCGATAAGCGCGACCTGCGCTGCCTTCGAGTCGTCAAGCTCTTTGACTATTACCGGTATCTCGGTGAGCCCCGCCATTTTCGACGCTCTCCACCGTCTTTCTCCGGCAATTATCTGATATAACCCGTCAGTCCCCGCCGAGCGGACGACAATTGGCTGTATCAGACCGTGTGTGGCTATCGAATCGGCAAGCTGCGACAGCGCCTCCGGATCGAATTCGCGCCGCGGCTGATCCGGGTTCGGCTCTATCTCCGATATCCTCAGCATCGTCACGTTTCCGCTGTCCTCTACGCTGTTGTCTATAAATATCGCATCAAGCCCGCGTCCTAAGCCCGTGTTTTTGTTCTTTGGCATTTTTCTGAACCTTTCTTTTTGGGGGGAGAGAACGTCTACTTTCTTGTGCAGTTAATCCCGCAAGGGATTAACTGCTGAAGAACAGTAGCAAAGAAGCGTACTGGAAAGGATTTATTCATGGGTTCTTAGCATCCTGAATAATTTCATCCCTGTCGGTACAGCCCCGAAAATTAACCCTTTGACAAAAGTTTTTTGGGGGGGAACGTCTACTTTCTTTGAAAGAAAGTAGCAAAGAAGCATACTGGAAAGGATTATTCATGGGTTCGTTAGCATCCTGAATAATTTCATCCCCGTTCGCAAGCCCCATCAATAAATCCCTTGACAAAAGTTTTTTGGGGGCTTGGGGGCTTTTTTTCAAAAAAGCCCCCAAACGTTCTCCTCTCCTCCTCCTCTACATTCTCTCAATAATCTCGTCTGAAACCTGATCGTAAGCCTCGGCACCCTTGCAGTGCTTGTCGTAGTACATGATCGGTGAGCCGTAGCTCGGCGCCTCCGAGAGCTTTACGTTTCGGAGGATAGTTGTCCTGAACAGCTTTCCCGCGTAGTATTTTTTAAGCTCGTCCATAACCTGCATAGAAAGATTGAGCCGGCCGTTATACATTGTGATGAGTATGCCGAGAATCTGCAGACCGGGATTGTAAAGCCTTTTGCAGGTCTTGATTGTTGACATCAGCTGAGACAGACCCTCAAGCGAATAGTACTCGCACTGCATCGGAACGATAACACCGTCGCTTGCGGCAAGTGCATTGACGGTGAGAATACCGAGGGAAGGGGGGCAGTCTATAAAGATGTAGTCGTAGCTGTCCCTGACGAGGTTGAGCGCATTTTTCAGCCTGTGTTCGCGCTTGTCAACGCTTACAAGCTCAAATTCCGCACCCGCAAGGGAAATGTTCGCCGGCATGATAGCCAGATTCTTGAATTCGGTGTCAACAATACAGGATTCTGCGGTGGCTCTTCCGATAAGGACATCGTAGGTTGAGAGCTTCATGTTTTTCTTGTTGATACCCACACCGCTTGAGGTGTTGCCCTGCGGGTCAAGGTCAACAAGCAGGACACGTTTGCCCTTTGAACCGACAGACGCGGCGACATTTACAGCCGAGGTCGTCTTTCCGACGCCGCCTTTCTGGTTGGCGAAAACAATAATTTTTCCCACTGACTTTCTCCTGAATTGAATTTGATAGTACTTAATATTATAGCAATTCCGCATCCGGATGTCAATAGGAAAACGCAAAGTGGGGAAAAAGAGGGGAAACCGGAGGGACAACCGAAATAAGCCGCAGACAATTGTTCCACGTGGAACAAAGCGCCGCCCGAAATGTTCCACGTGGAACAATCTTAAACCGCAGTCCGGCACGGCAGATGTTCCACGTGGAACAAAAATCCCCTTGAAAAAATCAGGAGGATAGTAATTTCAGTTAACGTCAGACCAGCTGACGATCCCGTACTGTGCTTTTATGTCGGTAAAGTCAAACCGGAATTTCGGAGTGTAGCCCGGCAGCTTCATCTCGGTGCAGAGCGCGTCACAGAACATACGGTAGCCGTTTGTACTCGGGTGAATACCGTCTGCTGACAGAAGTGGCTTGTAGACAAAGTCCATTTTGTCCATTGCCTGCCGAAAAATCTCCGAATAGAAGATGACCGGCAGCTTTTTTTCGGCGGCAACGCGGCAGACGATGTCGGAAATCTGATTCATCCGCGGAATGTACTCGTTGGTCGGAACGCCGTCGAGAATCGTGTCGCATTCAAACAGATACGGCTGGACAAGAATGATCCGGGCATGAGTTTTTGCCATCAGCTCGTCGATAAGGCTTCGGTACTCCTTTTCGACCGTTTCGATCGGTGATTTGTCAAACCATGCGTTGTTTGTGCCGATGTTTACTATCAGATAGTCCGGGTCGAGGTCGTATACAAAGCTCTGAACCGCGTCATGCAGATGCTGAATCCAGTACCCGGAGTGACCGGTGTTATAGATCTTGATATTGTCCTCCGGAAAATTTGTCTGTATGAAGTCGTTGAACATAGTGACGTAGTTGTCTTTGCCGAGGTCGTTCGGGTCGGATCGGTCGACTCTGTATCCGTCGGTAATCGAGTCGCCGGTAAATACGACGGTGGAATTTTTAAGAAGTCCGCTTTTTCCGTAGATCTCGTCTGGTGTGGTTGTTGATGTCATGTCCGGTGTTACCTCGTTTCCGGTGTTATTTGTGCCTGCTGTGGGATTATCAGCGCCGCCTCCGGTCGAGCAGGCGGAAAGGACTGCGGCGATAAGTATTGCCGATACGAATTTCAGGTAATTTTTCATTCTGTTTCGCTCCTTGTCATTTTTATGCCGGCACTTATAATTGTAATCGTTCCGCTCCCGAAAGTAAACGGTAATAATCCCCGCAAACATTGAAAAAATCACATCGTGCGGAAGAACGTCCGAGAGCTTTTCCCTCATCACCCTTAAATCTCTATCGAAAAAAGGGCTGTCAGAAACCCGGTCTGAGTTTCTGACAGCCCTTTCAATTCCGAAAAATTACGGGATTTATGAGGTTTTCTTATTTGCCGAAATATCTCTTGAGAAGTCCGGCGAATGCCTTGCCGTGGCGGGCTTCGTCGCGAGCCATCTCATGAACGGTGTCATGAATAGCGTCGAGGTTGAGAGCCTTTGCGCGCTTTGCAAGGTCGGTCTTTCCTGCGGTTGCGCCGTTCTCGGCTTCAACGCGCATTTCAAGATTCTTCTTGGTGGAGTCGGTGACGACCTCGCCGAGAAGCTCCGCAAACTTTGACGCGTGCTCTGCCTCCTCAAGCGCTGCCTTCTCCCAGTAGAGCCCGATCTCCGGATAGCCTTCTCTGTGAGCAACTCTTGCCATTGCAAGGTACATTCCGACCTCGGTGCATTCGCCCATGAAGTTGGCGCGGAGGTCGTTCATGATGTCCTCCGGGGCGCCCTGAGCAACGCCGACAACGTGCTCGGCAGCCCATGTCACTTCCTCGTCCATAGCCTTGAACTTGGAAGCCGGAGCCTTACATACCGGGCACTTCTCGGGAGCCGCATCGCCTTCGTAAACATAGCCGCATACAGTACATACAAATTTCATGATGAATTACCTCACTTAAAAATAAATTTCAGATTTGATTATTATCTTTTTCGGCTTCCGCCCGGCATTCGGGGCAGAGTCCGGAAAATTCCACATAAAATCTCTCGACGGTGAAGCCGTTTGAGTCAGTGATCCCGGTGCGCAGATCGGCGTCGGGGTCAGCCATTTCGATATCGGCGACCCTTCCGCAGACGCGGCAGGAGATGTGCCAGTGCTTTCTTGTCCCGTACTCGTACCTTGCGGGGCATCCGGGAGCGTAGACCCTCTGAGCATTGCCCGCGTCGCACTCTCCGGCAAGAACACGGAAAACCGTTGCCTGACTGATCGACGGATAGGATTTATGAACCTCCTCGTAGACCATTGCCGGAGTCGGATGGTTGCAGAGCCGGTGCAGGGCTTCAAGGATTATTGTCTTTTGGAGCGTCTGACGTTTCATTTTTATATCCTTCCGTTTCACTATCAATATTATATCTCAATTAAGAGCAAATGTCAATAAGAAAATCAGAAAAATAAGCCTGAATATTGCGCGAGTAAAGTGAAATTTATGAACCAGAATGCACAGATCAGCTGACTCAGCCTTCACCATTGAGCGGAAGGTGCCGGGTAGTTCCGTTTTCGGAAGCGTTTTGCGGGGGAATGCTGAGATCCGGCGCTCTCTTATACAAACCGTCGGAAGAGCGGGCGTACATGGATCCGCTGACCGATATCGGCATAATCGTACCTGCCCCGGTATACATCCATATCGACAGCGTTATTCTCTTGACAAAGCCTTTTTCTCATGTTATCATAATATCAAAACATGGTTAACTGTCTGCTTCTGCCTCCTTTTGCGCAGAATCATCAAGTTCAATTAATTTATAAGATACCATGTCATGACAAGGAGCCGCGTGCTTAAGGTCAGCGAACCGGGCTGTCTCCCCGGTCAACCCCGAAGGGCTTCCGCCGTCATAAAATCCCTCCCTTGTCGTAACCCGGATTCCCTGAAAAAAATAACTCCAGAAAGTCAGGCAACAATATGCTGTTCGAAATACCCTCATCCTCATCTCTCTCCGGCGCGGCGCTGGCATATCTCGGCGACTCGGTGCTTGAGCTCATCGCAAGACAGTATCTTCTCTCCACCGGCGTCACGGATGTCGGAAAGCTAAACTCCCTTGCGCTGTCATACGTTAAAGCCACCGCCCAGAGCGACGCTATGGAAAACCTCCTCCCGGTTCTCACCGCCGAGGAAGCCGCGGTATTCAGGCGCGGCAGAAACAGCCACAGTATCGCCATTCCGAAAAGCGCAAAAGCCGGTCAGTACCGCCGCGCAACCGGAATGGAGGCGCTTTTCGCGTGGCTTTACATCAACGGCAGGACGGACAGGATGAAGGAGCTGTTCACCGTCGGCTTCATCGGTGAAAACGGGGAGGGATAGTTTTTTTGGGGCTCTGCCCCAAACCCCGCCTCTTTCTTGAGAAGAAAGAGGGGAAAGAAGGACTGGGAAAGAATTTCATTGGCAGATTATAAAAAATTCCGGACAGGTTTTTTCGACCTGTCCGGTGATTTTTTCGGAGAGAAGCGGGGATTCTCGGTTTTTGGCTTCCGGAGTGCCCCGGAAGGCGCAGATGAAGCTGCGTGCAAAACGCTTTTCAGTCCCCGAAATCCTCCTCGTGCTCCGCGAAAAAGTCTCTGTACACCCTTACGCCCTCAAGGTCGGTCCAGGACGGCGCGACGGTGACCGGAACGGTGTCGAGGTCGTATATCTTCGCATACCGGAGGGAGAGCAGGAACGGGGAGTGGGTGGAGATTATGAACTGGCAGCAGTGACTTCTTGCGCAGTCCTCGATGAAATATTTCAGCCGCATCTGGTTGCCGGGTGAAAGGCTGTTTTCCGGCTCGTCGAGGAGATAAAGCCCGCCGTCGGCTATTCTGTCAACGAAAAAGGCAAGCGCGCTTTCGCCGTTTGAGCGTTCCTCGGCGTTGCGGCGGAGATTCGCGCGGATATACTGCGACTGGGTCGCGGACTTTTTCCGCATGGAGTGAGCCTTCTTCCACCTGTCGTAGTCTTCAAGCCCGGAGAGGTTGTTCGGCTCTTCATTCCGGCGCTCGGTTATGTACTCGCCGATCAGCTCCGCGCGGCGGTCGTCTATGCACTGATTCAGCCGGCGGATATCAAGGACACGGTCGAAAACGTCGTCGCTTGTGATTATCCGGCTGTTATCCGAAATCTTTCCCGACAGGCTGTACCGGCAGAGCTCGGTATAATCCTCAAAAAAGTCGCTCCGGTTGTACGGTGTTTCGCGCGGGAGGGACAGTTTTTCGGAAATTATGTTGAGAAGCGTGCTTTTCCCGCAGCCGTTGTCGCCGCAGAATATCGTGATATCGGAAAATTCAAGCTCCGGGACGCCTCTTCCGGGGAAAAACAGGAACGGATATTTCGTCTGATACACCGTGCGGAAGTTTTTCGTCTTGTAGTCGGGATTGACCGGCGGCGGGATGAAGAAGAACTCCTCCTCGTCATCGGTCGGAATGCGGAAGGATTTCAGAAAAATCATATTTGCATCCTCATTTTCGGCTGAAAACCGGTAATTCTGACTGAATTATATCATATTTCCGGCGCAATTGCAAGATAAATCGCTGTCTTTTGCCGTCAGCTCTTGATTTTTGCCGCGGATTGGGATATAATAAACCGTAAACAACCGTAATCGTAATCATGGAGGAAATAATGGCAAACGAAGAATGTACGCACGACTGCTCCACCTGCGGGGCTTCCTGTGCGTCAAAAAAAGAAAGTCTCATTGAGCCCTGCAACTCAAAGAGCAGCATAAAGAAGGTCATCGGCGTTGTCAGCGGAAAGGGCGGCGTCGGAAAATCGATGGTCTCCGCAATGCTTGCCGTCGCAATGAGGCGCAGAGAGCAGAATGTCGCGATACTCGACGCGGATATAACAGGTCCCTCCGTCCCGAAAATGTTCGGCATACACGGACCGGTCAACGGCGACGGCGAGGGGATCCTCCCGGCGGAGACAAAGACCGGGATAAAGGTCATGAGCCTCAACCTGCTCCTTGACGACGAAACAACACCCGTCGTGTGGAGAGGTCCCGTCATCGCGGGAACGGTGAAGCAGTTCTGGACAGACGTTTTCTGGGGCGATATAGACTGGATGTTCGTCGATATGCCTCCCGGAACCGGCGACGTGCCGCTTACCGTGTTCCAGTCGATCCCGCTTGACGGAATCGTCATCGTCACAAGCCCGCAGGAGCTGGTCTCCATGATCGTCTCAAAGGCGGTCAGAATGGCGTCGCTTATGAACATCCCTGTCCTCGGAATCGTTGAGAACATGAGCTATCTGAAGTGCCCCGACTGCGGCAGGGAAATAAAGCTCTTCGGCGAATCCCATGTAGATGAGGTCGCAAAGGAATACGGGCTTGACGTCCTTGCAAGAGTGCCGATCGACCCCGCGCTTGCAAACCTCGCCGACAAGGGTGCAGTCGAGCTTATGGAGCTTCCCTGCGCGGAAGAGGCTGCGGATAAGATCGAAGCGAAGGTCAAGGGATAAGAGTGCATAGCTGACGGGAGAGCGCGGATATACCCCCGTGCTCTCCCTCAGACAGAAAACCTTAATCACCAATTTCCTTTTTTATTCTTCTTTCTCCCTTCTTTCTTCTCAAGAAAGAAGGCGGGGTCTGGGGCAGAGCCCCATCTGATAATCCTATGAACTCAAAACTGATTGAAAAACCGATAATACAGTACCTGATTCTTACCGCCGGGACGCTTGCGATGTCGGCGGGGATATACTTTTTCAAGTTTCCGAACGGCTTCTGCATGGGCGGGGTCAGCGGAATATCGATGATACTCGGAGCGATAGCGCCGAATTTCTCTGCGGGAACTGTCATGCTGATGATAAACGTCGCTCTGCTTATCGTCGGGGCGATAGTTTTCGGGCGGAATTTCGGTATAAAGACCGTGTACTGCAGCCTTTTGCTGTCGCTTTCGCTGTCGGCGCTTGAGATAATCGTTCCGATGAAGGCGCCGCTGACGGACGAGCCTATGCTGGAGTTCGTCTTTGCCGTCATTCTTCCCGCGCTCGGGTCGGCGGTGATATTCAATCTCGGCGGGACTACCGGCGGGACCGACATTGTCGCAATGATCCTGAAGAAATACACAAGCATACATATCGGCGCGGCGCTGTTCTGCGTTGACGCGATAATCGTTGCCTGCGGATTCTTCGTTTTCGGCATAAAGGCGGGGCTGTTCTCGGCTCTCGGTCTGCTGTCGAAGGCGCTTGTCGTTGACGGAATGATCGACAACATCAACATCAGCAAGTATTTCTTCATAATCACCACCCATCCCGACGAGGTCTGCCGGTACATAAACGACAGCCTCCACAAAAGCGCAACGGTCTGGCGCGGTGTCGGCTCCTACACTCACGAGGACAGGACGGTTATCCTTGCCGTTATGACAAGATCGCAGGCGGTCAGCTTAAGAAACCACATCAAGGCTATCGATTCACACGCTTTTGTCGTGATATCCTCGACAAGCGACATAATCGGCAAGGGGTTCAGGGAGGTTACTTAGTGTATGAATAAGAAACGCAGGGGGATTTTTTGAAAAAAATCCCCCTGACCCCCTTAAAACTTTTGAAAAAGGATATATTATTGATGCCGTCCGGTGTGGGCGGTTTTTTTGATTTGGCGACAGAGATTTTGTGACTGCGTCGCCAATAACCTCTTTTTCTTTCTCCGCAGAAAGAAAAAGAGGGAAAAAGAAAGCACGCTCAGGGGACTGCGCCGCGAAGTGAGATTCATTATGTCGCCGCCGGGAAAGCGGCGACACAATGAACTCAATGCGGCTACGCCCCCCGAGACCCCCCAAGGAACGGGCAAGCCGGGAGCGGCAAGTGACAGAGATGGGGTACACAGAGGAGAAAGTTTCCGTATTCGGGGCAAAACGTGTTTGTTCGGCGAGCCGCGCGGCACGATTCCGCCGCGCTACACCTCATCACCGCCTGCGGGCGGAGCTTCCCCTCAAAGGGGAAGCCAAGGATAGTTCGCGGCAGGATGTTTAACAGTCCGCACTCCGACCTGTCCGCGTTGTGCGGCCTGTACTGAATCCTCCCCGCTGCTTCCACATGCGGTGGTGGTGTCGCTACTCACAGCGGGGGTCAAGGGGGCATCCCCCTTGCAGCTCTTTCTTTTTTTAGTTTTTCTTTCTCCGGAGAAAGAAAAACGGGTAGGCGGTGAAGCAGTTATATACCCTCTGTCAGAAATCTGAATCCGACAGAAAGCCCTCCCCTTTGGGGAAGCCAAGGGCTGCGGGATCAGATCACGCAGACAATATATCTGTACCACACAAACCGGAAGAATCCGAGTTTTTCCTTTGCGCCGTCCGAGAGATACCTGAGAAGCACGCCGGCGGCGCGCTTGTCGGCTTCCGTCATTCCGCTGCCGTAGATCTGCCTTTCCGCGGCGGAAAGAGCATGGCGGGCTGTATCGCCGAGCATCTCTGCCGCGCGTGCCTCAAATGCCGACGGCAGCTCGTTCCTTCCGGGGCAGATCCCGTAAACACCGAGCATCCGGAAGATGAGCAGGCACAGGAGCTTTCCGTCGCCCTTTCCGTTAAGCGCATCGGAGATCAGCTTTTTCCGCTTTCCTGTCCGGGCAGAGCTTCGCTTTGCAAGCATCAGAACAACGACGGCAAGTGCGGCAGCCGCGAGGACTGCTGTCAGAATTCCGCCGACGTTTTTCCCGGACGGCTGACTTCTGCCGGGGTCGGAGGTGACCGGCGGGTCGGTCGTTCTGTCAACCGTCGCCGACGGCTGAGGAGGCCTTGTCCGGTCGTCGGATTCGGATGAGGCAGGGGGGGAGGAGGTCTGCGGGGGCTGGGTCGTGTCGGGGACGGTGCTGCCGGCATTGCCGATGTTCTGTCCTCTGTACGAGAAGCCGGGGGTTGCCTCGTATACCATCCAGCCGAAGCCGTCGAGCCACACCTCGGTCCATGCGTGAGCCTTTTTGTCGGTTACGGTGCAGGAATAGGGATAGTCGCCCTTTGCGGCTTTGAACTCGTTTGCGATATAGCCCTCAACGTACCTTGCCGGGAAACCGAGGCGGCGCATCATGAGGGTAAGAGCCGTTGCGAACTGTACGCAGTAGCCCTCCTTCGAGACAAGCAGGAATTCAGCCACCGGGTCGCCGGTGGTCGGGGAGGGCGGGTCGATATTGTACCTGTAATTTTCGGCAAGGTACACCGAAAGCGCCGTTGCGATATCGTCGGCTGCCACGCTGTCGGCTGTTCCGTAATAGCGGAAAAGCGTGCGCGTCCCGATTGTTCCGATGAGGCCGACAATATCGGAGGATCCCGGATCCCGGACTTTTTCCGATTCGTAAAAGAGCCCGAAATACCGCTGTGCGACCTCGGAGGTGTCGAGAAAGTCCTCAAGAATGCTGTCTGCCGCCTGCGGGATGTCGTTCTGACAGTACTGCTGACGGACAAAGGCGCTCAGGGTGTCCTTCAGAACGGGTTCATCGACCAAACCGTAGTCCCCGTTGCTCCTCCGGTATTCTTCAAGCACGCGGTGGAACAGGTCGCGCTCGGCACTGCTTCTCGGCGCGGTGATGAGGACATCCGCCTTGAAGGGAGTCCTTGACGACAGGTCTTTTTTTGTCATCAGTATCCCGTCGCCGACCCTTGAATATTCAAGGGGAAACAGTTTTCCGTTCATGTCAAACGGTCCTGAAAGCATGACTGACGGCACGGGGATGTATTTTGTGCGGAGCTTCGGCACGACCGAAACCTCACAGCGGATCATTCCGACAGACGAAAGCGCAGGGCTGCCGTCTCCGTGTCCGTTGTCAAACATATCGGACGCGAATGCCCACGTCCTCTCCTCCGCGGTGATACCGCCGGAAAGGCCGGTCCGGGGAACCTCCCATGACGTTCCGTTGAAATATCCGCCTATCCACGTTCTGAGATAGAGCGCGGAGTCGGTGCCGGAGTACACCTTCATTATTTCCCTGCCGGTGTAATGATGTCTGCCGGCAGCGGCGGAGCGGTTATTCAGGTAGTCGGAGGGATATGCCCCGTCAAGTATTGATGTATCGCCCTCGGCAAGGCGGGTGACTATCTCGCGGAGGTATTCTATCGAGTCGGCAAGCCCGCCCTCGTTTTTCCACGGCGCGTTCATTGACGCCGCGGGGACGGCAAGCATGATCGACGAGGCAAGAAGCGCGGCAATGCCGGGATAGCCCGACATTCTTACGTCTCCGGTGCGCTTTTCACTTATCCTCATTGCCGCAAGCGCCGCAAGAGAGGCGATTATCAGCGATATTCCTGCATTTCCACCCGGCATATTGTATATGAACACCGGCGTCAGCACAAGCGCGGTAAATACCGAGACGGCAAACAGCCGCGTCTTTTTCCGCGTGAAGAGGCAGAACACCGCCGCCGAGAGAAACGACACGAAGTACATCGCCGCAAATTCCGAATATACAAATTTTTCGCTCGTTTCAAGCGGAAGCGTGACGTAGCCGAGGCTGTCGATGGTCTCCATGAACAGGTTCCACACCGAGGCTACGCCGCTTGCAAGAAAACGCAAGGCTCCCTGTCCCACCCTGCCCGCAAACAGGACGGCGGAGAACACGGCAAGTCCGGAGATAAGTATCACAGCTCCCGCGACAGTTCCCTTTTTCGGGCGCAGAAGCAGGTAAAACGCCCCGCACCAGAACAGGGACAGCAGGAGGATCAGAAGAAACGGAAAATCACGGCAGACGGATTCGGCAACGATCACGGTTATTCCGAGAGTGCCGCAGAGCGCGGCGGGAAATTTCATTGCCCCGGCGAACCTTCTGCGGGTCTCAAAGGAAATTTCGTCGGCGGTATTATTCTTTTTCATCGCATTCCTCCGTTTTCCTGTCGGGAACGGTCACCTTTATGCCGGAGGCGCGCGTCCTGCGGCAGAAACCGTCAAGGGCAAGGCGGTATTTCTCCCTGTCGTCCCCGGAATAAAGAACCGAGAGGTCGCAGACGCACACCGACACTCTTCCCGCACCGAGAAGGGCGGCGGCATCGGTTATGTAAGCCGCGGTTTTATCCGGGATGAAGGAGGTGACAAAGAGGAGCGAGCTTCCGAAAGCCGAAGCCGGCATCCCTGTCACCCCGGGGGTGCAGGACGAAGCGTTCACTCCGCAGATCTCCGCGGCAAGCCTGTCGGCATCGGCGGGGACCGCAAAGCCGAGCGACTGAGCATCCTCCCGGTTGATGACAAGCTGTCCGCCCTTGCCGAGCGCCGCCGATTCGCGGACTGCGGCAAGAGCCTCCGCGGCGATTCTGTCCGCAGAAAATGCGCGCGCGTATTCCGGGAAATGCTCCGGGCAGCCGCCGCCGAAATCGGAGAACACGGTGACGGCGCGGCTGCTGTCGGAGACGTATTTTCTGACCTGAAGCTCGTCGGTTTTTGTCGAGAGCTTCCAGTGAACGGTTTTTATGCTGTCTCCGGGGAGATACTGTCTTATGTCGCCGGATTCCGACCTTGTGCCGGAGAGGATGCTTTCGTTTGTCTCACTGCTTTCGCTGACCGGCGCCGCTCCGCATGGGGGAAGCCTGTCCGGAAGGACGCTGACTGTTACCGAGGCTCTGACCCTCCGCGCGGTGCGGAAGATTCTGAACAGGCTGTAAATGCGCACGCTGTCGGTGCCGACGGTGTATTTTCCCATAAAGTCGAATTTCACCGGGATCCCGGCATTCGAGACAGAAAACGGGGGGAGAGTGACGCATTTTCTTCCGGTAACGCATCCGGCGGAAAACGCGTCCGGCAGGGAAATGTCGAATTCCGCGCAGGAGACGGGGATAATGCCGGTGTTTGTTACCGAAAGCGAAACCGCCGCCGTCCGGTGTTTTTCAAGGGTTATCTCCGGGGACAGCGGTTCGACCCTGACGTGCCGCGCCGATATGAAAAGCAGTATCGCGTCAACAGCCGGAATGCAGATGACGAAGGCATACGTCACCGCCGACACCGACGAGCGCAGCGCCTGTGTGAATATAAGACAGGACACAAGCAGGACAAGGTAAATCAACGCGCCGCCGCAGAGACGGAGCCTCGGAGCAGGGAGCTTCTTTGCCGGCGCGCGGAGTTTTCCCCTGCCTGTGTATTTCTCGGCGGTCCTTCTCATATGCCGAAGCCGCGCCGGATCTGGGCATAGGGAACGGCTGTACTCTTCAGCACCGCGTCAAGCACGGTGACGGCGTCGATTCCGGCGGCGGCTGCCTCTCTTGACATTGTGACCCTGTGCGCGACCGCCTCGCTGAACAGGTCGGCTATATCGTCCGGGACGACGTATGCCCGGTGATGAAGCACCGCCCATGCTCTTGACAGCCTCATAAGCGCCACCGACGCGCGGGGGCTTGCGCCGAGGGAAAATTCGCTCCGCATTCTTGTTGCCGAGACAAGGGAGACTATATATCTTTCGATCTCGTCGGAGACGGTGACCTTTTCGGCAACGGCGCGGAGCAGCTGAACCGCGTTCTTTCCGACCGGCCGGACGGAGGTTATCGGGTCGCCGTTCAGCCGGCGCTTCAGGATCATAATCTCCTCCTCCGGGGTGGGGTAGCCCATTTTTATTCTGAGGGCAAAGCGGTCGAGCTGAGCCTCCGGAAGCGGGTAGGTGCCGACAAAGCCGGCGGGGTTCTGGGTCGCAATGACGGTGAAGGGGTCGGGGATGTCGTAGGTGACGCCGTCAACCGTTACCTGCGTCTCCTCCATTGCCTCAAGAAGCGACGACTGGGTTTTCGGCGACGCGCGGTTTATCTCGTCGGCAAGGAGGATGTTTGTGTTGACAAGCCCCTCGCGGAACTCAAAGCTCTCGGTCTTGCGGTTATAGATATTGAAGCCGGTGATATCGGATGCCATGACGTCGGGGGTGAACTGTGCGCGCTTGAACGAAAGCCCCGCCGCCTTTGCCACCGATGCGGCAAGCGTGGTTTTGCCGACACCGGGAACGTCCTCGATAAGGATATGTCCGCCGGAGATCATCGCGGCAAGAATAAGAGCGGTCTCGCGGCGTTTCCCGGTGATGACCTTTCCGACCTCGTTGAGAATCGAGTCGGAGATCCCGTAGACGGCTGAGTATTCGGTTTCGGAGAGAAATTCGGATGACATAGGGGTATTCCTTTCGGGGGGTAATTTTTTGTATCTTTGGCTTTCGCTCTGAGGGAGGGCTGACTGTCGGGGATTTGATTTGGCGACAGAGGTTTTACGACTGCGTCGTCGCCTATCCGTTTTTCTTTCTCCGGAGAAAGAAAAACTTAGAAAAAGAAAGAGCTGCAAGGGGGATGCCCCCTTGACCCCCGCTGTATGGGGGAGACACCACAACCGCATGAGGTATCGGCGGGAAGGATTCAGTACAGGCCGCACAACGCGGACAGATCAGAGCGCGGACTGTTAAACGTCTTGCCGCGAACTGAATAGCCTTCCCCTCCGAGGGGAAGGTGGCGGCGGAGCCGACG
>ERZ827512.1827-NODE-1827-length-19141-cov-2.761710_pt1 | contig 19141 bp, 18 predicted proteins | sample MGYA00519916_ERZ827512 | MGnify/ENA primary metagenome ERZ827512 (study PRJEB31778, sample SAMEA3449335) | human gut metagenome | biome: human gut; feature: human-associated habitat; material: faeces | place: United Kingdom | collected 2010/2012 ... | reverse complement strand
AATAATTGGTTCTTATTCCTGTAAGGAGAAAGATATTTGGTTTTTACTTGCTTACGGTCGCAAGGTAGTATCAGTGGGGTTTCCTAAGTATGATTTTTTATCTATGCATAGTAATTTATCATTTGTTATGCAACAGTGGCTTTCAGCTTTATCATTTTATTCAGTTTATAAATTGCTGGGTGGTTTTGGCTTATTTTTATTGATAGTTTTTGTTAATATTTTAATAATGTATTTTTTATATAAGTTATGTAATTTGTTAAGTGATGGAAAGATATTTAATTCAGTAATAACCACTTGTATAATAGATGTCCTTTTACAAATATTCTTTTTAACACCGCGACCTTACATTTATAGCTTATTACTATTTATAGTATTGATTTATCTTTTAGAATTATTCTTAAAAGAATCTAGCAAGAAGATTTATTTGCTACCAGTAGTGTCGTTATTACTAATTAATTTTCATGCTTCGATGTGGTTATGCTTTTTCGTCTTTTCTCTTCCATTCTTAGTTGAATTTTCATACTTATACTATAAAAAGAAGGATAAAAGATTATTTACTTTGATTATTGTATTAATAATTTCCTTTTTGGTAGGATTAATAAATCCTTATGGAATAAAAAATATGTTTTATTCGTTAACATCTTATGGAGTTTCAATTATAGATGAAGAAATTGTAGAAATGTCAAGATTTACTTTTAAAGAACCTTTATTTATATCTAATGTTAGTTTTCTAATTACTTTTCTAATTACTATGTTTTTAATGTTAAAAAATAAAGATAAAATATCAATTTCACAGTTTTTTTTGACCTTTGGAATAAGTTATATGGCCTTTAGAAATTTTAGAAATGTTAGTATTTTTTATGCCTGTGTATTACCATTTTGGAGTAAGTATTTACATTTTAAAGAAGGAAAGACTTATACTTTTCCATTAAAGTTGTATGTAATAGTAGGTGTAGTTGCCCTGCTATATGCTGGTGTGGAAATAGCAAATCATGATTATACATTAATTAACGTTGATCAAAAATATATTGATTACTTAGATAAAAATGCTACTAAGGATGTAAAGATATATACAGATTATGATAATGGTTCATGTTTTGAATATGCTGGTTATCATCCATACCTAGATGGTAGGGCTGAAATATTTTTAAAGTCTAATAATAAGAAAGAAGATATACTTGCTGAGGCTTTTAATATTGGAAAGAAAACAACTGATTATAAAAAGTTTTTAGCTAAATATGATTTTGATTATATTTTAGTAGAACATAAAGATTACTTTTCTGATTATATGAAAAATAATAAAAATTATAAAGTTGTACTAAAAGACAAAAAGAAAAAATTGTATAAGAAAATAGTGGAGGAATAAAATATGAAAAGAGAAAATTATATATCATGGGATACTTATTTTATGAGTATTGCTAAACTATCATCATTAAGGAGTAAAGATCCTTCAACACAAGTAGGAGCTTGTATTGTAAGTAGTGATAATAGAATATTATCAATTGGTTATAATGGAGCACCAAATGGTTTTGATGATGAAGACTTTCCTTGGGAAAGAGAAGGTAAACCAATAGATACTAAATATATGTATGTTTGTCATGCTGAGTTAAATGCTATATTGAACTTTAGGGGAAATAAAAGAGATTTAGAAGGATCTAAATTATATGCTTCATTATTTCCTTGTAATGAGTGTGCTAAAGCGATAGTTCAATCAGGAATAAAAGAAGTAATATATTTAGATAATAAATATAAAGATACAGACGGTTGTATTGCTTCTAGGAGATTGTTTGATACCTGTGGAGTAAGTTATCGAGAGTTTAATAAAGATGTCGATAAAATTACAATTAATCTTAATAATTAACATAAAATACCTAGGAGGGAAATATGTTAGATAATTTAAAAATTGGAGAAATAGTAAATTCTAAGGAGTTTATCTTTGAAAATAAAGATATAAAAGAAAATGATGATGTTTATCAAAGAATAAATGGAAAAAGTTATCAAAAGAATGATGATATATCACTTGATGATTTAACTTATATTAAGATGTTACATTATAATTATGATGGTGATGTAGTAGTAGGTGAGATGATTGTTAATAAAGTAATAATTGATGAAGTACGAGAAGTATTTTCTAATTTATTCTTATTAAAGTATCAAATCAATTCTATGCGTTTAATAGATGATTTTTGGGATAAAGATGGTGTAACTACTGATAGAAATAGCGTTGCAAGTAATAATAGTAGTAGTTTTTGTTATAGAACGATACCTAATAGAACTACTTTATCAAATCATGCTTATGGACTTGCTATTGATATTAATCCATTAGATAATCCATATACACCAAGAAATAGTGATGGAACATTTGATGATAGTTTATTAACTGATTATGAGAAGAGTTTATTGATTGATAGAGAAGAAAAAGCCAAAGAGAATAAACATATTATTACTCTTAATGATTCTATTTGTAAAGTATTTGATAGTGTTGGTTATGAATGTGGAGGAGTATGGCCATTACAGAGTGATGAATGGTCTTGTGATTGGCAACATTTTGAACCAAATGAAGCGAAGATGAAAGAGATAAAAGAAAGAATGTCAAATGTAAAGAAGAGTAAGACTTTATAAAAGAAGTTACTCTTTTCTTTTTGTAAAAAAACTATTGACGAACGTATATTTGATAATTATAATATAGATAATTCATAAGAAATGGGGAAAAATATATATTAACTGTTTATAATAAAGATGAGGAGGAAAGATATGTTTGAATTAGTATCAAAATTTAAACCAAGTGGAGATCAGCCACAAGCGATAGAAAAATTAGTTAAAGGAATAGAATCTGGAGTAAAAGAACAGGTATTACTAGGTGCTACAGGAACAGGTAAAACTTTTACTATGGCAAATGTTATTCAAAGAACCAATAAACAAACTTTAATACTTGCACATAATAAGACATTAGCAGGTCAGTTATATGCTGAGATGAAGGAATTATTTCCTAATAATCATGTTTGTTATTTTGTAAGTTATTATGATTATTATCAACCTGAAGCATATGTTCCTAGTACTGATACTTATATTGAAAAAGATTCATCCATAAATGATGAAATAGATGAATTGCGTCACGAAGCTACATCTTCACTTTTAACTTATAAAGATACTATAGTTGTAGCATCAGTATCTTGTATATACGGTATTGGAGAAGTAGAAGAATATCAAAATAAAATGTTAACTCTTAGTATAGGTGATGAAATTGAAAGAGATAAAGTTCTTGCTAAACTAGTAGAAATGCAATTTGAAAGAAATGATTTTGACTTTCATCGTGGAACTTTTAGAGTAAGAGGTGACATAGTGGAAATAATACCAGTTAACCAAGATAAAACTGGTTATAGAATTGAGTTTTTTGGTAGTGAAATAGATAGAATAAGTGAAATAGACGTTTTAACAGGAGCAATTGTTACTAATAAAAAGACAATAAGTATTTTTCCTGCTAGTCACTTTGTAGTGAGTGATGAAAAATTAAAAGCTGCTATTAAAAGAATAAAAAGTGAATTAAAAGAACGATTAGAGGAACTAAAGAAGGAAAATAAATTATTAGCAGCAGAAAGATTAGAACAACGAACAAATTATGATTTAGAAATGTTAGAAGAGACCGGTTTCTGTCACGGAATAGAAAACTATTCTGCCCCAATGGCTGGTAGAGAAAGAGGAGAAACTCCAACCACATTAATGGACTTCTTTAATGATGATTATTTACTAATTGTAGATGAATCACATGTTACTTTACCACAGGTAAGAGGAATGTATAATGGTGACAGGGCTAGAAAGATGAATCTTGTCGATTATGGTTTTAGGCTTCCGAGTGCCTTAGATAATAGACCATTAAAATATGAAGAGTTTGAAAAGAAGATAAATCAAGCAATCTACGTATCAGCAACACCAGGAGATTATGAACTTCTAAAAACAGATGGTGAGTATGTTGAACAAATTATTAGACCGACAGGTTTACTTGACCCTACTATCGAAGTAAGAGGCTCAGAAGGACAAATTGATAACTTAATAGAAGAAATAAGACTTAGAAAAGAAAAAAATGAAAGAGTTTTAATTACAACTTTAACGATTAGAATGTCTGAAGAACTTACCAATTATCTAAAAGATGTTGATATAAAAGTAGCTTACCTTCATACGGAAATTAAAACTTTAGAACGTTTACAAATAATTCATGACTTAAGAATTGGCAAATATGATGTAGTTGTTGGAATAAACCTTTTAAGAGAAGGAATTGATATACCAGAGGTGTCATTAATAGCTATCTTGGATGCTGATAAAGAAGGCTTTTTACGAAGTGAGCGAAGCTTAATTCAAACGATAGGTCGTTGTGCTAGAAATAAAGATGGTCACGTTATTATGTATGCTGATAAAATAACTGATAGTATGCAAAAAGCAATTGATGAGACAGCAAGAAGAAGAACTATTCAAGACAAGTATAATAAAGAACATAATATAACTCCTAAAACTGTCGTTAAAGAAATAAGAGAAGTAGTAAGTAATGTAGATAAAGCTAGCAAGAAGAAAACTAAGAAATTAACTAAACAAGAAAGATTAAACGAAATCGAAAGAATAGAAACAGAAATGATGAAAGCTGCTAAAGAATTAGACTTTGAACGCGCAATGGAATTAAGAAATATTCTATTTGAAATGAAAGTTGATACTCAAAAATAATAGTTTAATTTAGTACTAGTGTGGTACAATAAGATTATAGTGAGGTACATATGAAAGAAAGAATACTAAAGATATTAAAAGAAAAAGGAAAAAGTTTAACAGTCTTTGAATTAGAAGAAGAACTAGGTACTAGTAACTTAGAAGAATTATTATCTATTTTAAATGAGATGGAAATAGAAACAAGTATTTATCATACTAATAAAGATAAATATATGTTATTTGAAGATAGTCACTTATTAAAAGGATATTTACACTCAAATAAAAAAGGCTTTGGTTTTGTAGATATTGATTCATTAACTGAAGATGTTTATATTAGTGCTGATAATATGAATGGAGCTATTCATGGTGATTATGTAATTGTAGAATTAACTTCTAAAAAAGATTTAGGCCGTCTAGAAGGCAGAATAATTAGAGTATTAAAGCACGAAACTAATACTTTTGTTGGAGAAATTAACTTTTATAAAAATGTTGGAAAAGTAAAATTGGATGAAGATAAAGTTAATTTAGAAATATTAATAAGTAAAGAAAATTCTTTAAATGCTGTAGATGGTCATAAAGTAGTAGTAGAAATAATTAAAAGAATTAGTAATCATCAAGCAGAGGGAAAAGTTTTAAGAATTATTGGACATAAAAATGATCCTGGTGTTGATATTTTGTCTATTGTGGAAAAATATCATATAAATAGTAGTTTTCCGGAGGAGGTAGTAGAGGAAGTAAAAACTTTACCAATGGAAGTATCAGAAGCTGATATGAAGGGAAGAAGAGATTTACGTGATAAAGTAATTTTTACTATTGATGGTGATGATACAAGGGATATTGATGATGCCGTTAGTATAGATAAAAAAGAAAATGGTAATTATGTATTAGGTGTTCATATAGCAGATGTTTCATACTATGTTAAAGAAGGAAGCCCCCTTGATAAAGAAGCAATGGATAGGGGAACATCAGTTTATCTTGTAGATAGAGTAATTCCAATGTTACCGCATGAGTTATCAAATGGTATTTGTTCTTTAAATCCTAATGTCGACCGTTTAGCAATAAGCTGTGTTATGGAGTATGATAATCAAGGAAAATTAGTTGATTATGATATCTTTGAAAGTGTTATTAAATCAAGGAAGCAAATGACTTATAAAAAGGTTAATAGCATAATAGAAAAAAATATTGTTCCAGAAGGATATGAAGAGTTTGCTGATGATTTAAGAACAATGGAAGAGTTGGCACAAATTTTGAGAAAAGCAAAGACCAAACGTGGTTATATTGACTTTGATGTTGATGAACCTAAAATATTAGTAGATGAAAACTGTAAACCAACTGACGTTGTATTAAGAGAAAGAGGTCTTGGTGAAAATTTAATAGAAGACTTTATGATTGCTGCTAATGAATGTGTTGCAAGCCATATTTTCTATATGAATTTACCATTTATCTATCGTGTGCATGAGTATCCTAAACAAGAAAGAATTCAAAGTTTCTTGGCTTTTGTTAGTAATCTTGGCTATCATATTACTGGAAATATCAAAGATAATAAACCAACTACTGTTCAACATATTTTGAATAGTTTAAAAGATAAAAAAGAATTTCCTATTCTATCGAGCTTATTATTAAGAAGTATGCAAAAAGCTGTATATTTACCACAGAATTTAGGACATTATGGTTTAGCTAGTCCTTGTTATACACACTTTACTTCCCCAATTAGAAGATATCCAGATACAACTGTTCATAGATTATTGAGAACTTACTTATTTAATCATGATATGTCTCCTCAAACACTTCATCATTGGGAAGAAAAGTTAATATTTGTAGCAGATCATTCTTCTGCAATGGAACGTGCCTCTATTGATTGTGAACGTGAAGTGGAAGATATGAAGATGGCTGAATATATGGAAAGTCATATTGGTGAAGAATATGATGGAATGATTTCTTCTGTTATGAGCTTTGGTATGTTTGTTCAACTAGATAATTTAATAGAAGGTCTAGTACCTCTTAGATTATTAGATGATTATTTTGTTTATGATGAAGAGAGAATGACTTTAACTGGTGAAAGAACAAATATACGTTATACAATTGGAGAAAAAGTAAGAATTAAAGTAGTAGCAGCTAATAAACGAGCAAAAACTATAGATTTCAAAATTGTTAAAAAGATTTAGGTGATTATATATGAGCAGTAAACGAAAAAAGAAACAAGTTTTAGTATTAGTATTATTAATTTTAATCTTTTTCTTTGCTGCTTTCCTTTGTTTTAAAGCCAAACAAAAGCCAAAACTAGTAGAACCGGCTAAACCATCACAAGGAGAAAAGGAAGATATTAAAAAAGAAATGTCAGCTTCACTTTTTATGGTGGGAGATGCTCTTATCCATAGTACTATTTATATGGATGCTAAAACAATTGATGGTAGTTATGATTTTAAACCTATGCTAGAAAAAATAAAACCAATTGCTAGTAAGTATGATTTAGAATATTACAATCAAGAAACAGTTTTAGGTGGAGTAGAATTAGGTCTATCAAACTATCCAAGATTTAATTCTCCTTATGAAGTTGGAGATGCCTTCATTGATTCTGGTTTTAACTTAGTTTCTCTTGCTACTAATCATACAATGGATAAAGGTGAACAAGGTGTATTAAATTCCCTATCTTACTGGAGTAAGCAGCCAAATGTTTTAACAGCTGGGAGTTATACCTCTTTTGAAGATAGAGATAAAAAGTAATTAAAGAAATAAATGGAATTAAATATGCTTTCTTTTCCTATACTACTTGGACAAATGGCTTAGAAACACCTACTGGTAAAGAATATTTAAATAATGTTTATAGTGAAGAACTAGCTAAAAATGATATTGAAAGAGTAAAAGATGAAGTTGATGTTATAATAGTAGCAATGCACTGGGGTACTGAGTATTCCAAAGGAATAAGTGATTCCCAAGTGGAAATAGCCAACTATTTATCAAATCTTGGTGTTGATATTATTATAGGAAGTCATCCTCATGTAGTAGAACCAATTGAATTTATTGGAAAAACAATGGTAATATACTCACTAGGAAATTTTATTTCTGATCAGGTAGGAGTGGAACGCTTGACTGGATTAATGGTAAATGTAAATATTCACAAAACTGTGGAAAAAGATAATACTACTATCAGTCTTGAAAATCCAGAAGCAGAACTTATTTATACTTATTCTACTGCTTATCCACGAAAAAGAAATTTCTTAGTTTATCCATATAGTGAATTAAATGATGATATTTTACCAGGATACAAAGAGTACTATAATACTTATAAAAATGTTGTTTTATCAAAGACGGATAAGGTAAAAATGAAAGATATATAGAGGTGATAAATGTGGAAATACTAAATAGAAAAGCAAGACATGACTACTTTATTGATGAAGCATTAGAGTGTGGAATTGTTCTTAAAGGAACAGAAATAAAATCAATTAGAAAAGGTAGTGCTAATCTAAAAGACTGTTATGCCAGAATTAAAAATGATGAAGTTTTTCTAGTTAATATGTATATTGCACCATATGAAGAAGGTAATTTATTTAATCACGAAGAGACAAGAAGTAGAAAGTTATTACTTCATAAAAAACAGATTAAGAAATTAGCTGCGAAAGTGGAACAAGAAGGCTATACATTAATACCATTAAAAATATATTTTGTAAGAGGAAGAGCTAAAGTAGAACTTGGTGTTTGTCGTGGTAAGAAAAATTACGATAAGAGAGAAACTATTAAAGAACGTGATATTAATAGGGATATAGCTAAACAAATAAAGTATCAGTAATAGACTTTTAAAGTAGATTATGGTACAATAATCTTACTTGGGGATGTCTTGGATTCGACAGGAATAGTAGAGCATAGATAGCAAGTCGAATTATCTACGTTACAGATTAAACCAGAATAACTGGAAACAAAATTAAAAATGTACTTGCAAACTTTGGTGGAAACACTAGTTTAGCATTTGCCTAAGAATAGGCTTGTACGCTGTCTTTCTTAATTTCTTACGTTAAGATTGTACGGTTCACTTTAGTAAGATATAGTTATTTATTGTCTTAGTGAGTAACTGAATATTATAAGACTAGAATTGTAGTTTGGTTGATTGTTTCTTTACTATAATTTGAACTTAATAAACAATCTAAGCTTGTAGAAGTTTATGTAGCTCTATTTTTGGACAGGGGTTCGATACCCCTCATCTCCACCAAATTGATATTAAACTCGATTTTTTAATTTCGAGTTTTATTTTGTATATATTTACATATGATATGATTATTATGTTAGAATATAAATAACTGACTATGAAAAATTAACACATATATTACAAGAAAGTTGGAATCATATGATTAAATATTATAAAGAATTAGAAGAAAAAAAGCAGCAGTATTTAGATTTGGTAGAACCGTTACGAATGATGGATCTTAGTATTAAAGCCAATCAGGTACCAATAGAATTTTATAAAACGCACTATAAACTTTTTTGCAAACTAGCTGATCTGGATGTTTTACTAAATGATTTATTGCCTTCAAAATATGATAATGATGACTTTTTACAAGTTCTTGACTGTTATGCAGAAATCTATAGCGATATTTATGACTATTTATCAGATGATATTCTTGCAAAAAATGATAATTTTAAACGTAAATTTGCTCTTTTGATGGCCAAGTTTAAATATGAAAAAGGAACATCTGAATATTATGAGCATATAAATTTATATATTACCTCAATAATAAACATATACTTGTTTGATTCTAATCTAAATATGAAAAGTAAAAATGAATTGAAGGAGTATTTAGAATCTTTGAAAACGGTAGCAACATTTCAAGGAAAATTAGCACCAGAGATAGGAAAAGAAATAGATTCAGCAATAAAGAAATTAAATGAATATGATCTTATTATTCCCAAAAGATCAAGTAAAATAAAATTTAATCTACCTGATTCGTGGTATATAACACCTTCAGGTGGCCTGTATAATTCTATGGGAGAAAACGGTCACAAAGGTTCCAATTTAAAATATGCTTATTATGAAGAAATGGATAATAATTTAAAGAATTTGTCAAATTCTAAATACTATCTCAATAACATTTCTAATGTAACTAAAAACGGTTTTATAACTGACTCAGAGTTTCAAGATTGTGTTAATTTGATTTATCATTTTACAAGCTACTATGATGGAAAGAGCTATGATAAAAGATTAGTAAATCTAATAGCTGGTATTTATGACGCACATGCTTGTTTTTATGAATTTTTTGAAGAATTAAAACTAAAATCAACAAATTATAATAAAGATTTGAATTTTATTAAAAAACTAGATATGAGTGATTTATTAGTAAGAGTTTGTGGATTTCATAAAATATCAAGTCAAAAGAAAAAAACAATTACCACTAGCCGTGTTAACTATGAGCATGAATTTAGTGAATACTTGAAAACTGGCTGGTATATTGACTTTGTTCCTCCTATCATAATTAATGAAAATCGTGGAAGACTAGAAGAGTATCCACAAGAATTTCTTACAATAAGAAAAATATTAAAAAAATAAAAGGAGATAGAATGAATAATAAAAAGATAATAGTTATTGAAGGTGCGTGCGACGGTATAGGAAAAACAACACAATATGAGTTACTTTATCAGCATTTGCTAGATGATAATAAAAAAGTAACAATGCATCATTTCCCAAGTTATGATGTATATCATGGGAAAAGTGTGGAAGAATATTTAAAAGGTAGTTATGGTAACCTTAATGAACTTTCACCATATTTTATAAATAATCTATATGCTAGTGATAGAGCAATTACTTGGCACACTAGTCTTAAAAAAGATTATGAATCTGGAAACATATTACTCCTAGATAGATATACAACCTCAAGTTTGATATATCAGTCGGCACTTATCGAAAATGTTGAGGAAAAGAAAAAATTTATCGATTATGTTAGTGATTATGAATATAATAAACTAGGTATGAAAAAACCAGACATAGTTATTTTTCTAACAGCTCCATTTGAAATAGTTAATAAATTAAGAAAAGAAAGGCCAGATAATGAGGGAATAATAAACGATATTCATGAAAGAAATATTGAATATATGAAAAAAGTTTATGATAATTCTCTATTTGTGGCAAAGTACCTATCTTGGAATATAATAGAATGTAGTGAAAATGGTAAAATGAAAGATATAAATGCTATACATAACGAAATATATGAGTTAATAAATAAAAATTAGTCTTTGTTAGACTGATTTTTTTCTTTCGACAAAACTTTCTCATCTGAACTGTTATATTAGAAAAAAGGAGGGAAGATGAGAAAAAAAGTAGCAGTTGTCAGTATAATAATATGTCTATTAATAATTATGATTCCTGATAGAGTGAAAGAAACTCATCAAGTGGAGAAACAAGCCACTAATATCCAAGCTACAGATATAAACACCACTACCACAGTTAAGGAAGAAGAGAAAAATCTAGATGAAAAATTAACATTATCAATAAATAATTTAATTCAGAATGAAAAAGTAATGCAAACAACTGATAATGAATTTTATATGAACCATAATACTAAAAAAGAAGAGTTTATTGGTGGAAGCTTATTTGTTGATTATCGAATAGACCTTAGCAATACAAGAAAAATAATTATTTATGGACATAGTTCTTCAACTGTAGATATTCCGTTTACAAAATTACTAGGATATAAAAACCAATCATTTCTAACGATTCATCCTAATATAGAATTAACCTATCCAGATAAAAAAGAAACTTATCAAATATTTACAGTTATGCTCTTGAAAGAAGATTATTTTTACACAAGATTAGTATTTAGTGATGAGAAATTTAAAAGTCACTTAGAAGAATTAAAGAAAAAATCTATATATGATACAGGTATAAATATAGATGAAACAAATAAAATATTAATACTACAAACTTGTTCCCAAGATGAGGATGGACAGTATCTTGTGATTGGGGCAAAATTAAAGGAGAAAATATGATAAAAAAATTATTTTTTATGAGTTTGGTAACATTAATGTTACTGATAAGTAGTATGACAGTATCTGCAAAAAACTTAAGTAAATATCAAACAACAAAAGAGACAGAAAAAGTTTTATCCACAGGAATTGTGGAAAATATAGATGTACATATATCAAGAAGAGTTATTGATTCGGTAACTGCAACTTATACAATACCAGAAGATTATAATGAAGATACTATAAATATAGTACCAACTATCTTTAAAGCAATTAGTGAAAGTGATGGCTATGTTCCGGGAGATGGAATTAAAGTTAATATTCAAATAATAAATAAATCAAATAATAAATATTTATATAAAGACAAAAGTTTTATCTTATCAACAATGGATATTAGTAATTATGAAGAAAAACTAGAAAATAGTAAAGGTTTTGATGGACAAGTAATAGTTGGAACTTTTGGACCTAATAGAACAGCAAATTCAGCATTAAGAGCTCTATATCAGAAAAGTATCAAGAAAGATATGTTAACAGATGAAGCATTAGGAAATCAATTACAACAAAATGGTTACAAAGGAATAGAAGAATTAAACAAATATTATTTAGATTTCTATAATAATAAATATAATCTAAAGTGTACTAACCTAGAAGATTTACCAGCAAACGTAGTGAGTGAACTATTTAATGGAAATAACTATCCTATCAAAGAAAGTAATTTAGAAGTGGCTGAACTTGGTTACGACTATTGGTACAATGTATTATTTAGTGTCTTGTTTGGTGATGAAAAATATGATTATAAAACAAGTAATTTATCAGCAATTGGAAGTTACATGCGAAATAGAGAATTAGGTAATGATTACTTTACAAAAGATTTAGGAACAATTAATCCATCAAGTGAAAATAGTTTAACAACAATGAACTTCTATATAAACGGGCCATATACTACAAATGCTTATATGAACTATGAATTTAGTGCTTATATTGAATTTCAATTAACTAAGGATCAACCAAAAGAAATAGAAATTATTAATGTAGATGAAGAACCAAGTGATGAAATAATTCCACCTAAGACAGGTGTTTAGTATCAGTTGCTTACAACTGATATTTTTTGTATAAAAATAAAAACTTTATCAATAATAATAGTGGAAGGTGATAAAAATGAATTATGAAAAAGTACCAACTATTATTTCTACAAAAGATTTAGATTATTTAGAAGATATGTTTAATTGGAATTATCTAGCTTATAAAAAAATGATTAATTCAATTGATATGATAAATAATCTAGAAATAGAAGAAACAATAGAAAAAGCAGGAGATACTTTTAAAGAAAATATGAATATCATACTAGATATTCTAAATGAAGGAGGAAGTCATGAATAAAGAAATATCTAATACCATGATAGAAGTGGAAGAAGGAATAGAACTAAATGATAAGGATTATATAAGTGACTTATTAACAACTCTAAAAGCTATGGTTAAAGATTATACAGTAACTTTAACAGAAGTGAGTAATGAAGAATTGTTTAGTAAATATAAAGAAATGTATGATAAGTTGTTAAATCTACAAAGAGAAACATTTGAAGTTATGTTTAGATGTGGTTTTTATAAACTAGAAGAAGCAGGAGAGATAAAAGTCACAGAAAAGTATCAGACGTTATTAGAAGAACAAGAAAAAATAGAAGGAGAATAATATGAAAGAAACAAATGAATTATTAGAGCATATATATAAAGATGCTTCAATGGGAAGTTATACAATGGAGCATTTATTAGAAGAACTTAAAGAAAGAGACAATAAAATTAAAGGCTTAGCAGAAGATATTTTAAAAGAATATCAAGAATTTAAAAGTAAAGCGAAGGAACAATTAAAAAAGGAAAATAACAAACTATCAGAGGAAGGACTTATTGCAAAGATGATGTCCACTATGGGAATTAGTAAGGAAGTAAAGAAAGATAATAGCGATGCTGCTATAGCTGATATGTTAATTAAAGGTGTATCAATGGGTTCTATTGAAATGGAAAAGAAAATCAAAGACTTTACTAAAGAAGCTAATAAGGAAGATAAGAAATTAGCCGAAGACTTTTTAAAATTTCAACAACGAACTGTGGATAAACTAAAAGAATACTTATAAAACTGTGGAAAACAGTTTTTTCTTTTGCAATTGAGAAAATTTTAGGTAAAATAATGATATACTTATAAGGAGAAGGTGAATTATGTTAGAATTAAAAAATATAAATAAAAGTTATAAAACTGGCAACTTTGTTCAACATGCTTTGAAAAACGTGGATTTAAGTTTTCGAAAAAATGAGTTTGTTGCTATTCTTGGCCCTTCAGGTAGTGGAAAAACCACTTTACTAAATATAATTGGTGGTTTAGATAGATATGATTCTGGTGATTTGATTATTAATGGAAAAAGTACAAAAAAGTTTAAAGCAACAGAATGGGATAGTTATCGAAATAATTGTGTTGGTTTTATTTTTCAGTCTTATAACTTAATAAGTCATATAAGTGTTTTAGAAAATGTGGAAATGGCTTTGACTTTATCTGGCTATAAAAGAAAAAATAAGAAAGAAAAAGCTTTAGAAGCTTTAGAAAAAGTTGGTTTAAAAGATCATGCTTATAAAAAACCAAATCAATTAAGTGGTGGTCAAATGCAAAGAGTAGCTATTGCTCGAAGCTTAGTAAATGATCCCGATATAATTCTTGCTGATGAACCAACTGGAGCGCTTGACTCTGCTACTAGTGTTCAGATAATGAATCTTATTAAAGAAATAGCTAAAGATAAATTAGTAATAATGGTAACACATAATCCAGAACTCGCTAAAGATTATGCTAATAGAATAATAGAATTTAAAGATGGAGAAATTTTATCAGATTCAAATCCTATTAATAATGAAGAAGAAAATCTTGGTAAAGTTCATATTAAAAAAACAGTATTAAGTTATTTATCAGCAATTCATTTATCTTTTAATAATATAAAAACAAAGAAAGGTAGAACCTTTTTAACAGCTTTTGCTGCTTCAATTGGAATAATTGGTATTGCCTTAATTTTGTCTTTATCAAATGGTTTTCAACTTCAAATAGATAAATTTGAGAAAAGCACTTTATCACAAATGCCAATAACTATTAGTAGTCAAGCTATGCAAATGGATGAATCAACGCTTGAAGAACAAATACAAACTAATATCGATAAGAAAGATAAATATCCAAATGAAAAGATAGTAAAACCAACAGAATCGGTTGTGGAAAAAATGATTCATGCTAATAATATTACTTCTGATTATTTAAACTATGTAGATAGTATTGATAAAAATCTCTTGAGTGGGATATCATATCTTAAAAAGACTGGACTTAATTTAGTAACTGTGGATAAAGATAATAATTATAAAAAAATAGATATGTCGAACAATATGTCATATCAATTATTTCCAACTAGAACTAGTGAAAAAGAAACTGGTGTAGTAGAAGATAATTATGATGTATTAGCTGGTAGTATTGACAGTAAAGAAATAGGTTTAATTTTAGCAATAGATTCAAAAAATGGTGCTGATAAATCATTAATTGAAAGCTTAGGCTTTGATTCAACTAAAAATATCTCATTTGATGATATCTTAAATAAAGAAATAAAATTAATAATTAATAATGATTATTATAAACAATTAGGAGCAAACTTTATACCTGATACTGATTATGAGAAAATGTACAATAGTAAAAATAGTATAACAGTTAAAATAAAAGCTATTATTAGGGGTAAAGAAGATAAAGAAATGTTTACTAATCAAGCTGCTATTTTTTATACAGGAGCATTAGTTGATAAGATTATTTCTATAAATAAAGAAAGTGATATTGTAAAAAAACAAGAAGAATTAGATTATAATATTTTAACAGGAGCAAGTTTCGATGATACCACAACTAAGAATGATATTCTTGCTTATTTAGGAGCAGACGAAACACCGGCAGTCATTTATCTTTATCCGAAAGATTTTAAAAGTAAAGATAAAATAACTAGTTATTTAGATAAATATAATAAAAATAAAAAAGATGAGGATAAAATTACTTATACAGATATGGCTAAATTAATGAGTAGTTTATCAAGTGGCATAATGGATGCTATTACAGTAGTTTTAATTGCTTTCTCATCCATTTCTCTAGTAGTATCTAGTATAATGATAGCAATAATTACTTATATATCAGTCTTAGAAAGAACTAAAGAAATTGGAATTTTAAGAGCTTTAGGAGCAAGAGCTAAAGACATAACAAGAGTATTTAATGCTGAAACTATGTTAATTGGTTTATGTAGTGGAATCTTAGGATTAGTTATTGCATATTTATTAACATTTCCAGCTAATAAAATAATAGAAAATTTATCAGGACTAGCTTCTGTTGCTAAACTTAATCCTATTCATGCTATTATTCTCTTACTAATTAGTGTATCATTAACTGTACTTAGTGGTTTTATTCCTGCTAAGATGGCTAGTAAAAAAGATCCAGTTATTGCACTTAGAACAGAATAGTCTTTAAAAAATAAAAAAACTTTGCTATACTTAAGTAGTAAAGTTTTTATATGCCGACTTAGCTTAGTTGGTAGAGCAACGCATTCGTAACGCGTAGGTCGAAGGTTCGAGTCCTTTAGTCGGCACCATTAAAGATTATTTAAATTTCTTATGAAGTTCATTTTTCATAAAAATACACAATAAACAGTAAAAATAATATAAAATGCACAATAATTCAAAAAAATTGTGCATTTTTGTTGTAAAAACATAAAAAAGTATATAAGTTATACCTAGAAATGAAAACTTAAAAAATAGAGTATTGTAATTACACCATTAATCTAAATTGTAACTTTTGTTTTTCTATTTCTAATGCTAACTCTCTTTAAGTTTGTAAGTATAATTGATACTTTGAAGCAAATAATTTTTTATTATTAAGTATAGTATTTTTTTTATCAAAACATAAAATTATACCTATTGTTGGCTTATAATAATATAATACTTTTAATTCTGCAATGACTTTTATTTAAAAAATTGATAAAATATCTATAGTAGTAGTTATTTATTAAAAAGGAGAAATAAAGATTATATATGAATAAAACATTAGAGGATTTAAAAAGTAGAAGAAGTTGTAGAGATTTCAAGAGTGACATGATACCAGAAGAAGAATTAAAAGCTATTATAGAAGCAGGTACTTATGCTCCAACTGGGCATGGAAAACAATCCCCAATCATTATAGCAATAACTAACAAAGAAATACGTGATAAGGTTGCTGAAGAGAATAGAAAAATAGCTGACTTAAAAGAAGAGATTGATCCATTTTATGGAGCACCAGTTATTTTAGCAGTCTTAGCTGACAAAAATGTACCAACCTATATTTATGATGGAAGTTTAGTTCTTGGTAATATGTTAAATGCTGCTGAAAGTTTAGGCTTGGGTAGCATTTGGATTCATAGAGCAAAGGAAGAATTTGAATTACCATTCGGAAAAGAATTACTTAAAAATTTAGGAATAGAAGGAGACTATGAGGGAATTGGTTTTTGTGCATTAGGTTACAAAAATAAAGAAACTCCAAAAGCAACTCCTCGTAAAGATAATTATATATATTATATAAGATAATAGTAGTATAGGATGTGAAACTTTATGAATGAAATAATGAAAATAATGGATACTATTGAGTATGGCTTTTTAGATAATTCTTCAAATGATATCTTTAAAGATAAAGATGTAGAGCAAGTTTTTAATAAAATTTATTATCTTATGTCACCAGAAGAATTATTAATAAAAAAGAAAGGTGTCTGTTGGGACCAAGTTGAATTAGAAAGAAAACTATTTACAAACAATAGTATCAAAAATAAAACATACTTTATCTATGCAGACAATCATGATACACTACCATCACATACTTTTCTTGTATTTTATAAGAATAATAAAGTCTATTGGTTTGAACATTCTTGGTATGATGAAAAAGGCATTCATGAATATAATACTTTGAATGAGTTATTATTAGATGTTAAAGAAAAGTTTTTAAGAAGTAGAAAAGATGAAATAGAATCAACTGATAAAGTTCATTTATATGAATATCAAAAACCTAAAAAATATCACCTTAGTTGTGAAGAATTTTATCAATATATATTTACTCAAGAGAAAATATATTAAAGAATAAAGTCCTAGACAGGCGTAAAATTTTAGTAAAAATCGTAACAATTTAATTGTAAAAATAGCCAAAATGCTAGCTATTTTTTTTAATAAAATTATGCTATACTCAATGTATCATTTGTGATTATTAAATAAATAAAATCATAATATGATAAAGAAAGGTGGATATTAATGATTATTGACTTCATAAGAGGATTTTTTATGGCCTTAGCCGATAGTGTTCCAGGAGTAAGTGGTGGAACAATTGCATTTTTAATGGGATTTTTTGATAAATTTATTAATTCATTAAACTATTTAATGAAAGGTACAAAAGAAGAAAAAATAAAATCAATTAAATTTCTAGCTAAGATATTTTTAGGTTGGATTGTTGGAATGGGATTAGCTGTTACTATTCTAGCAAACCTATTTGATAAAGAAATATATAAGATGAGTTCCTTATTCTTAGGATTCATTATAGCAGCAATTCCAGTAATGATTATGGAAGAAAAAGAATCTGTTAAAGGGAAATATAAAAATATTATCTGGGCTATTGTTGGAGCAGTTGCTGTTATTTTATTATCATCATTAAAAATGGGAAGTAATTTAGACTTAACACACTTAAATATCGGAATGCTTGTTTATATATTTATAGCAGGAATGCTTGCTATATCTGCAATGGTTTTACCAGGGATTTCTGGTTCAACAATTCTTTTATCTTTTGGTTTATATATACCAGTAATCAATGGTGTAAAAGATTTTTTACATTTCGATTTTAGTAGCTTTGCTTTACTATTTACTTTAGGACTTGGTATACTTTTCGGAGTAGCAACAGTTTTAAGATTAATAAAGAAACTACTAGATAATCATCGTAGTGCGATTGTATATGCTATTATTGGAATGATGATTGGTTCATTATATGCAATAGTAATTGGACCAACAACATTAAAAGTTCCACAAGCAGCAATGACATTAAAGACATTTAGTATAATATTCTTTATTATAGGAGTAGTAATAGTATTAGCATTTCAACAAGTTAAAAACTTACCATTTTATAAAAAAGAATTAGCAAAAGATGAATAATTATAATTTTTCAAGAATAAAAGAATAATAATAAGTATTAAGAGAATTAGAACTAAATAACTTTTCTAATTCTTTTTCTTTATCATTTAAGTTACAAGTGAAAGGATAAATGGTCGTAACTTTATAGCCAGAATCAGCTGCTAGATTAGTAATATCACTACTTGTAAAATGATTTTGTTTCTTAAAGTTTTCATAATACCAATTATCGCTTAATAACAAACTGATGTTTTTTATAGAACCAATATTTTTACATTCACCAACTATTTTTCCATTATTAGTTAAATATCTTTTTAAT
>ERZ827512.1826-NODE-1826-length-19143-cov-4.221291_pt1 | contig 19143 bp, 13 predicted proteins | sample MGYA00519916_ERZ827512 | MGnify/ENA primary metagenome ERZ827512 (study PRJEB31778, sample SAMEA3449335) | human gut metagenome | biome: human gut; feature: human-associated habitat; material: faeces | place: United Kingdom | collected 2010/2012 ... | reverse complement strand
AAAAATATATAATTTACTTGTTAAATTAAAATTTTATAAATAGGAGACCAACTATGAATAGTCAATAGTTTTTTGCGAAAAAATGAAAAATTTAAAATAAAAAAAATTATTGCACAGCAACGCACCGTAAGTGAGGGTACGGTTATGAATTCCTTTTGTCAATGAAGACATTAAAATAAACAAAGTTCTTTGAAAATTAATCTAAATTAAATTTGACATTATGTTTCAACATATAAAAGATATTTCTAACTAATTTACCAGCACAATGACCTAAAGCATTGTAATGTAGTTTACCTTGAAGTCTTTTTGAGTTATAATAGTCATTGAAAGTTTTAGTATTTAATTGAACGTTATTGGCTGCCAAAATAAGTGCATAACGTAATATTGAAGAGCCTCGTTTACTCATTCTAGTAGAAGATGCATTAAAGTTACCAGATTGTTTAACAGATGGATCTAAGCCAGCAAATGCTAAAACTTGACTTGGATTATTAAAGCGATTAATGTCACCAATTTCAGAGATGATAATGGCAGCAGTCATATCACCAATACCTGGAATTGAAGTAATAACATTATCGCTTTTTTTAATAAAGTTACTAACTTGTTTTTCAATATCTTTAATTTGAGATTCAAGAAGTTCAATTAACTCAATAGTCATTTTAATTTGGATTGATAAAGCATAATTGTTAATACCAACTGAATTAGAAGCTAAAGTCTTAAGTTCAATAGCACGGCTTTTATCATATTTTCCACGAGAAGATTTGATTAATAAATTAGAAAGCTTAGTTAAGTTAACTTTAGAAATATCCTCAGGTGATTGATAAAGTTTTAAAAGTTCATGTGCTGTTTTAATATCAAGATTATCTTTAAAGAAACTATTTAATTCAGGAAATAATTGATCAACATATGTTTTTAATTGAATCTTAGCTTCTGATGCTTTATCTTTAAGATCTTTATGAAATCTACATAAAGATTTGATTTCTAGTAATTTAATATCATAATCAGATAATAAATTATAATAACCTAAAGATAACGCTTCACAAATAAGCGTAGAATCAACTTTGTCATTTTTAACCTTTCTAATTCTAGTTTTTCTTAAAGTGGCAGTTTGAATAGGATTAATAATACCTAATTTGAATTGTTTCTCATGAAAATAGAAAATAAGATTGTTACCATAATGAGCAGTAGATTCTAAACCAATTAAAACTTTTTCTTTATTAAAATCTTTGATTTTAGAATAAAGAAGATCAAAACCTTGTTTGTTATTAGTAACTAAAAATGGACTTTCTAAAACTTCACCAGTAGAGTAATTAACAATAGATGCATAATGGTTTGTTTTGGCAATATCAATACCAACATAAATCATAAAAGAACACCTCACAATAAAATATTTAGATAACAAAGTGGGTCCACAGTTTTTACCTATCACAGCCTTGCTTGTTATAAGAAGTCTAAGCTTCAACCAACCAATAAGCAATTAAAGATAAAACTGTGGTTGTAAACTCCAAGAAAGTAGTCAAAGCTACAGGAAACTTATATACAATCCACAGTTATCTTAAGTATATTATACAAAAATTAGAGAGAAATACAAAAGAAGGAATGTGATAATATACTAGTCAGTATAAAATACAAAATCTCTCTTGTAACTGACTATATATATCATACAAGGGATATAATGGATAAAATATCAGTTATTGTGCCTTGTTATAATGAGGAAGAATCAATCTTTTTGTTTTATAAAGAAATTAACAAAGTAATCAAAAAAATGAAGGATGTATCTTTTGAACTTATTTTTATAGATGATGGAAGTAGTGATAAGTCTCTTGATATTATTAAAGAACTTTCAAAGAGTGATAAAGATATTAGATATATTTCTTTTTCAAGAAATTTTGGTAAAGAAGCAGCAATTTATGCAGGACTTGAATATTGCACTGGGGATTATATAACATTACTTGATGTTGATTTGCAAGATCCTCCGAAACTTATAGAAAAGATGTATAAAATTATTACAACAGAAGATGTTGATATCGTTGCTCTTAAAACTGATGCTCATAAAGAGTATGGCATAGTTAGAAGGTTTTTTACAAACTGCTATTATAAATTAATATCTAAACTATCAAAAGTAGAAATGGTTCCAGGGGCTAGGGACTTTAGGTTGATGAAGCGTCAAGTAGTTAATGCAGTATTAGAATTAAAAGAATATAATCGTTATAGTAAAGGTATATTTAGCTTTGTAGGTTTTAAAACTAAATGGTTAACTTATAAGGTTCCAAAAAGGGTAGCAGGCTCTAGTAAGTGGAGTTTCTTTAAATTATTTACCTATGCAATTGATGCAATTATAGGATATTCTACTGTTCCTTTAACAATAGCTGTTTTTGTAGGAGTATTATTTTGTTTAATTGCTTTAATTGCTATTATTTTCATTGTTGTTAGGACTTTAATATTTGGAGATCCTGTAGCAGGATGGCCATCTTTAGTATGTATTATGTTCTTCTTAAGTGGAATTCAATTATTTTGTACAGGAATAAGTGGCGCCTATATTTCTAAGACATATACAGAAGTTAAAGATAGACCTATTTATATAGTAAGAGAAACTGAAAAAGATAAAAAATAATGAAAAGCTGATATATAGAAGGAAGTGATAAGATGTCTTCTTTTATTAAAAAAAATATAAGTATAATATGCATGTTATTTCTTTTAAGTGGTCCTATAATTGATTTTGTTACAGGAGTTATGTTGCATATTTTTGATGTTAGTTTAACTTTAGGACTAATTTTAAGAATACTTTTCTTATTCTTTATTTTTTACGTTACAACTTTTATTTATAATAAAAAGAATAATTTATTATACTATGGGATATTTGGTATTTATCTTTTACTCTTTATATTGGGATTAGCTCTTTTTAAAGATAATCCTAATTATTTTATAGAGATTCAAAATACATTTAGATTGTTTTACTTTCCATTATTATTAATATCTTTATTTAGTATAAGAAAAGAAATAAAAATTACAAATCTTAGTTTAGTTATAACTCTTTGTTTATATCTAATATTAATATTTATTCCTTTAGCATTAGGCATAGGTTTTGAAAGCTATGCTATTACTAAAGAAGGAACATTAGGTTTTTATAACTCTGCTAATGAGATAAGTGCCATTATTGCAATACTAACACCTGTTTTATTTATTATCTTTTATGAGAGTAAGAACTTAATATTCAAATTATTTATTACCTTTATTTATTTAGTAGTTATATTAAGCGTAGGGACAAAGACACCTTTACTTGCTTTAATTATAAGTCTTTTTGTTGTATTTATTTATATATTATATAAATCAATAGTAGATAAAAAATATCATATAGTAACAACTTTTACTGCCATTATAGTAGCATTATCTTTAGTAATTATTATAATCGCACCAAGAACAAGCTTTTATAAAAATATAGAAGTACATCTTGATTATTTGAAAGTGGATAATATTTTTGATATCTTTAAAGAAAAGGAATTAGTAGATCATTTTATCTTTAGTCAACGATTAACATTTTTAAATAATAAAGAGAAACTTTATGATAAATCTAATACTTATCAAAAATTATTTGGTTTAGGTTATTATGATAATGGTAAAGAGTTAAAGAGTATAGAAATGGATTATTTTGATGTATACTATAATCAAGGTATAGTAGGATTTATCATTTTCTTTGTTCCATATATATATGTATTAATATCAGTCGTACAAGAAAGAAATAGTTTTTCGTTTAGACAATTAATGTTATATTTAAGTCTTTTCTTAGTAATTGTATTATCATTATTTACAGGTCATATTATAATCGCACCTTCTGTTAGTCTTATAGTTTCTTTTCTTCTTTTATCTATTATAAAGAAAGAAAAGAAGGAACTTTTGTTTACAGGTGTTAATTTAAAAATAGGAGGAATTGAAAAATCTTTAGTTAATTTAGTTAATAAAATAGATAAAGATAAATATAGAGTAACTATAATATTAGAAGAAAAAGAAGGAGAATTTTTAGAAAAGCTAGATAAATCTATAGAAGTAAAAGAGTTTAAGGTTTTTAATAATAAAAATAAAGTTATTAGAAAAGTTACTAATCTAATAAGAAGATGTGCCTATTCAATCTTTAACTATCATACCTATGACTTTAGTTGTTGTTATGCTACTTATAGTTATAGTGGTAATAAAATAACAAGAATATCATCTTTAAATAACTCAATTTATATACATAGTGATTATAGTTATATTTATCCTGATTTAGAAGACTTTAGAAGATTCTTTGATACACGTGCTATTTATGACTTTAAAACTATATTCTTTGTTTCTAATGAATCACGGCATAAGTTTACAAAGATATATCCTGGATTAAAAGATAAATGTCTAGTTTTTAATAACTTTATTGATGTTTTAGAGATAGAATCTTTAAGTAACGAAAAAATCTCTTTAACTAAACCAAGAGGTAAAACTTTATTTGTCTTTGTAGGTAGACTTGATGATGTTTCTAAAAAGTTAGGTAGAGCCTTTAAACTAGTATCATCACTTGATAAAGTAATGCTTTGGGTAGTAGGAGATGGTCCTAGTAAAGATGATTATATTAAAGAAGTTAAGAAACTAGGTATAGAAGATAAGGTTGTGTTTATAGGTTCTAAAATAAATCCTTATCCTTATATGAAAAGAGCAGATTATTTAATATTAACATCTAATTATGAGGGATTCCCTGTTGTTTATTTAGAAGGACTTGCTTTAAAGAAAAAGTTAATTACAACTATTAAAGTTAGTGATGATGCTATAAAGATTGGTAAAAACTATGGAGAAGTTATACCTACTAATGAGAAAAAAATGTTAGAACAAGTTAGAGAAATATTAAATAGTAAAGATAAGAAAGATATATCTTTGGATTTAGAAGAAATACAAAATATGCGAATGAAAAAGTTAGAAACTATCTTTGATGGAGGTGATTTCTAATGAAGAAGCCTAAATTTAGTATTATTGTTCCTGTTTATAATACAGAAAAATATCTAAAAAGATGTTTAGATAGTATAAAGAGTCAAAGCTTTAAAGATTATGAAGTTATCATTGTTAATGATGGTTCTACTGATAATAGTAGTGATATTATTAGTAAATATCCTTATAAGATAATAAATCAAGAAAATCAGGGCTTAAGTATGGCTCGTAATAATGGGGTAAAAGAAGCAAGTGGTGATTATTTAATTTTTTTAGATAGTGATGATTATATTGAAAAAGATTTGCTAGAAGAAATAAATAACTCATTATCTAATAACCCTGATTTAGTAAGATATCAAATAAAAGAAGTATTTGATAGTAAAGATGATATTAATTATGAAGAGATTCCTTTTGATAATAAAAATGGAGTAGAAGCATTTAAATTAATTACAAACTATCACTTTGTGGAAAATGCTTGGGCCTATGCCATTAAAAGAGAGTTTTATTTAAAAGAAAAGTTTTCTTTTAATAAGGGTACTTATCATGAAGACTTTGGATTAATGCCTTTAGTTATTATTAAATCTAAAGTAGTAAATAGTATTAATTATGTAGGTTACTGTTATTATCAAAGAGATGGAAGTATTATGAATAGTAGTGATTATTCTAAAACTAAAAAGAAAGTTAAAGACTTTTATAATCACTATTTATACTTAACTAAAGAGATAAATAAAACTAAATTAGATAAAACATACTTTATGAGTTTTATTAGTAATAGTTTAATATTAAAAATAACAGAGTTAAAAGGTAAAGATTATAAAGATGCTTTAACTAGATTAAAAAAAGATAAAGTCTTTGATAATCTACTTAATGATACTTTTTTAAGAAAGATAAAGAAGACTTTAGTAAGGATTAGTCCTAAACTATATTATAGGAGGTAAGTATGGTTGATATAAGTATAATAGTACCAATTTATAATGCTAGTAAGTATTTAAAGAAATGTTTAGATTCACTAGTTAATCAGACTAAAAAAGAATTAGAGTTTATTTTAATTAATGATGGATCTACTGATGATAGTGAATCTATTATTAAAAGTTATAATGATAATAGAATTAAATACTTTAAAAGAAGTAATCATGGTATAGGTAAGACAAGAAACTTTGGCATTAATAAAAGTACTGGTAAATATATTATGTTTTTAGATAGTGATGACTATTTAGAAGAGAATGCTTGCGAATTATTATATGAAAAGATAGAAAAAGATAAGCTAGATCTTGTAGTATGTGATTTTTATAATGTAATTAAGGAAACTAAAGTTTGTGAAAAAATTGCTAGTTTTAAAAATACAGCATTAAAAGATAACCCTGATCTTTTATTAAATATTAATCTCGCTCCTTGGAATAAAATTTATAGAAGTGATTTAATTAAGAAAAATAATATAAAGTTTATAGAAGATTTAAAGTATGAAGATGTACCTTTTGTTGCCTTATCTTTATTAAAATCAAAGAGGATAGGAAAAGTTGATAAGCCGTTAATTTATTACACTATTCATGAGAAGAGTGAGACCACTGTTAGAGATGAGAAAATCTTTGATATTATAAAAATTGTTGATATTATTAGAAGTTACTTTAAAGATTATGATTGGAGTAAAAAAGCTGTTGATGCTTTAACTGTTGAAGTATTAGTTAATTATAATATCCAACAGAGATATATAAAAGATAAAGGTATTAGAAATAAATTTATTGATGAGACTTTTTCTTATTTTAAGAAAAATGTTCCTAATTATAAAAATAAAAGTTATTATTTAAATAAAATATTTATAAGAAGATTGATTGAAAAAAATAAGTTTTTAACAAAATTTTATTGCAAACTTTATCAAATTTTGAAGGTGTAGAGAAAGTAATATTGTCGATATTTCTTTGAAATTTTATTTATAGATGTTATAATGATATTGTTAGAGCAAAAGTAAGGAGGACAAAATGATAAAAAATATTGTTTCAAATTTTACAAGATATCAATTTTTGATGAGACAATTGATATCAAGAGATTTTAAAGTAAAATATAAAAGAAGTGTTTTAGGGGTTGTTTGGAGTTTATTATATCCAGTTTTAATGATGCTTGTTATGGCTGTGGTATTTTCTAAAATGTTTAGATTTAGTGTGCCTGGAGTAAATTATTTCGTTTATTTTGAGGTAGGTTTTATTATGTTTAACTATTTTAGTGAAGCGACTAATAATGGTATGACTTCTGTTGTCTATAATTTTAACTTACTAACAAAGGTATATATACCAAAATATATATTTCCACTATCTAAATGTTTATTCTGTGGAATAAACTTCTTATTGACACTTATTCCATTATTTTTTGTTATAGTATTTACAGGAACAATACAAGAAATATCTTGGTATTATTTACTATTACCAGTAATATTCTTCTTTGGCTTTTTATTTACTGTAGGTGTTAGTTTTATCTTATCAACAGTATCAGTTTTCTTTAGAGATATGTTTTATATTTATGGTATTATTTTAACAATTTGGAATTATGCTACACCCGTATTTTATGATATCTCTATAATACCTGCAACTTTACAGACTATATTTAAGTTTAATCCTTTATATTCATATATAAATAGTGCTAGAGAAATAATTTTATTTGGTAGATGTCCTGCAACTTTGGATTTAGTATTCGTTGTTGTTTATGGTATTTTAGCAGTTATAATTGGAGCGATAGTATTTAAACGTCATCAAGATAAGTTTATTTATTATGCATAGGAAGGAAAGATAAAATGATTGATATAAAAAATGTAACAATGAAATTTGATATGGGAATTGAAAAGGGGTTCTCATTTAAACAACTATTTATAAATTTATTAGATCCAAAATTAAGAAAAAAAAATAAAAAGAAAAAATCTTATTTTTTAGCTTTGGATGATGTTAGTTTTCATGTTAATAAAGGTGAGGTTGTAGGTTTAATTGGTAGTAACGGTGCTGGTAAATCAACACTTCTTAAAGTTGTTAGTGGAGTTATGAAGCCAACTAAAGGTAAAGTGACTGCTCATGGAACTATTGCACCAATGATTGAACTTGGGGCAGGATTTGATGCAGAACTTACTGCTAGAGAAAATATATATTTAAATGGTGCAGTTCTTGGTTATTCTAAAGAATTCATAGATCAAAAATTTGATGAAATTGTAGAGTTTTCCGAGATGAGAGATTTCCTTGATGTACCAATAAAAAATTATTCATCAGGTATGACAGCGAAACTTGCCTTTGCTATTGCAACAATTGTAGATCCTGAAATTCTAATAGTAGATGAAATTCTATCAGTTGGTGATATTAAATTTCAAGAGAAAAGTAGAAATAAAATGATGAGTATGATTAATGGTGGTACGACTGTTCTTTATGTTTCACATTCTTTACAAAGTATAAGAGAACTTTGTACTAAAGTTGTTTGGTTAGAACATGGCAAAGTTCAAAAAATTGGTGATCCTAAAGAGATATGTGATGAGTATTATTATTTCCAAATGGGGGAAACTTATGAGGAAGCAAAAAAGAAAGCACGAGAGAAAAAGAAATAGGTTTAATTAAGGTTGGAGGAAGAAAAAATGAATATTTTAAGTAAGAAATTTGCAAAAACATCTAATAAGTTAAAAATTATAGAAAATAATAACAAATTAGTTATTGATAATCAATCTAATAAAAGAGAAAAAATTATATTTATTAAGTCTATAAAAACAAAAGATGGAAAGATTAATATTAAATCTAAGGGTACTATTTCAAGCGAGGAAAACTGTACAATTAAAATACTTAATAAAAAATTAAGAGTTGTAGAATCTGTTGATATTAATGATGAAGTTTTTCTTGATAAATTACCATCTAAAATCTTTTTAGGGTTTTCAATTGAGCCTAATAGCAAAATAGAGATAACTTCATTTTCTATAGAAGATCATTCTTTGGATAGTGAAATTAATAACTTTTTTAGAGGAAATATTTTATTAATATGTCCTGGTTATCCTATGCAAAAGAATAAATATTTATTTTCTTTTATTCATTCTCGAGTTCTAGCTTATAAGAAAGCAAAAATGAAAGTTGATGTAGCAGTTACTCATTATGAATATATCGATAAAACTGAATTTTCTTCTTTTGAAGGAGTTAAATATATTAGAACTGGTTACAATCAAATCAGAAATTTATTGCAAGTAAAAAAATATGATAAAATACTAATTCATTTTTTTGATCCAGCGTATTTTCAAATACTTGAACCTCAAGATTTATCAGACACACAAATTATTTTATATTCACATGGTACTGATGCCTTGTATAGAGCCTTTGATAGGATAGGTAGACCTTATTTTGTTGATTCTTACAAAACTCCAGAATCTATGACTAGTACTTATCCGTTAAGGGATTATTATATAAAAAAATACAATAATTTGCCTAATGTTAAATTTGTTTTTGTATCTAATTGGGCCAAAAATATGAGTGAAGAATTAATTGGTATTAAATATAATAATTATGATATCGTACCATGCTTCATTGATGAGGAACAGTTTCCTTATCAAGAAAAAGATCCTTCTTTAAGAAAAAAAGTATTTATACTTAGGAAGTTTGATGATTTAAACACTTATTCAATTGATATTGCTGTACGTGTTATTTTGGAACTTAGTCATAGAGATATATTTAAAGATATGGAGTTTTCTATATATGGTGATGGTAATGTTCATTATAAACTTTTAGAACCAATAAAAGATTTTGAAAATGTTCATATTTATAAAAAGTTTTTATCACATGAAGAAATAAGAGAACTGCATAAACAACATGGAATAGGTCTATTTCCAACTCGCTTTGATACTCAAGCAGTATCATCTTGTGAAGCAGCGATGTCTGGTTGTATTGTAATTACTTCAAAAGATGTTGGAACTTCTGAATATATAGATGATAAGATTGGAACGTTTTGTGAAACAGAAAATATTAAAGAATATGCAGATTTAATTGAAAAAATATACAATGATCCAAAACTATTTTCAAATATGTCTAAGAAGATGCATGAATCTGTTATGAAGACATGTAGTTATAACTACTCAATAAAAAAAGATATGGACTTAATAAATAATTTTAATGCTATAGAAGAAATTAAAATTCCAGATATTAAAAAAGAACCAACCTTAACAATCGTAATTCCTTCATATAATGTTTCTAAATATATAAAAGGAGGAGTTAAATCTTTACTTCGTTCTAAATATGCTTCTGATTTAGAAATTATTGTTGTAAATGATGGCTCTAAAGATGATACTGTCAAAAGAAGTATGGAACTATTAAAAGATTATAAAGGTAAGAGTCCTATTCTAAAAGTAATTGACAAAGAAAATGGGGGACATGGTTCTACAATTAATAAAGGAATTGAACTTGCTACTGGTAAATACTTTAGATTAATGGATGGTGATGATTACTATCTAACAGAAAATTTAGACAAACTAATTGAAAAATTAAAGGTTGAAGATAGTGATATTGTTTTGACAAACTATGTAGAAGATTTTGCCATTACTGCTGTTTATAATCCGGCTAGGTTTTATCCTAATTTAGTTCCAGGAGTTCAATATAATCTTGATGAAATGTATTATAATGGTAATGAGTATGGCTTTATTAACTTTGGTCCGTTGTTGCCAACTTCTACTTATAAGACATCAGTATTAAAGAATGCTAATTTTAAGATTGATGAACACTGTTTTTATGTAGATATGGAATATAATTTAATTGGTTATATGAATTCTAAAACTGTTTCTTATTATCCATTAGATATTTATAATTATTATCTTGGTAGACAAGGGCAATCTATATCAAGAGAATCTTATAAGAAAAATATTTTACATCATGGAAAAGTATGTTTGCGTTTAGTAGATTATTTTACAGAACATGAAAAGGAACTTTCTATTAGTAAAAAGGCTTATTTAAATAACTGTATAATAGTTCCTATGTGTAAAAGACAGTATGAACTTACTACTGAATTATTTAAAAATAATGAGCATTTTATTACCTTTGATAATAAATTAAAAAAATATAGCGAATTTTATTATAATAATGCCATTGCTGGTAGACGTGTTAAAATACATAGAAAAACAAAAGGTCATTTAATTTTCATGAATGATGTAATATTAAAATTAAGTAAGTTGGTTAGGAGGAAATAAATATGAAAACAAAATACTTGATAATTGGTGCTGGTATATCAGGTCTTACTTTTGCTAATTATGTAAAAGATGAAGATTACTTAATAGTTGAAAAAGAAAATGAAGTTGGAGGATATTGTAGAACTATATCTCGCAATGGATTCGTATGGGATTATGCAGGACACTTTTTCCATTTTAAAACTGATGAGTTTAAAAAGATGTTTTTAGATAAGATATCTAAAGATGATATAGTTACTCAAAATAAATGTACAAAGATATTATATAAAAATAATTTAATCGATTATCCTTTTCAAACTAATATTCATCAACTAGAGAAAGAAGAATTTATAGATTGTTTATATGATTTATTTAATAAAGAAGAAAAAGATAATTATGATAATTTTCTAGATATGTTATATGGTAAGTTTGGTAAATCTATTACAGAGAAATTTTTAAAACCATATAATGAGAAATTATATGCCATAGATTTAACTAAATTAGATGTTGATGCAATGGGAAGATTTTTCCCTTATGCTGATAAAGAGCAGATTATTAATAATATGAAAAATTCTAAATTTAATTCATATAATAATGACTTTTTATATCCTAAAAAAGGTGCTGAAACATTTATTAATATTTTATATGATGAGCTTGATAAAAATAGAATATTATTAAATACTGCAATTGTTAGTATAGATAAAGATAAGAAAATTGCCACAACAAATAATGGAGAAAAAATAGAGTATGAAGTATTATTAAATACATCTCCATTAAATAAGTTTTTAGAATTATTTAATGATAGTAAATTAACGGAATTAAAAAATAGACTTTCTTACAATAAAGTATTAGTATTTAATTTAGGATTTAATAAAAAATCAAAATTAAAAGATGAACACTGGATTTATATTTCTAGTAAAGAATGCAATTACTATCGAATAGGTTTTTATGATAATATCTTAAATACTGATAAATTAAGTATGTATATTGAAATCGGCTATCCTAAAGATGTTGTTATAACAGAAGAGGAGATTAATAGACAATTAGAATTAACCCTTAAAAACTTGAGAGAACAAGATATTATTGATGATGAAACAAAATTAATTGACCATGTGGCTATTTTAATGGATCCAGCTTATGTTCATATTGAAAAAAATACTGATAAAGAAATTAGAACTTTATTAGATGAGTTTTCTAAAAATAATATTTATAGCATTGGTAGATATGGAGCTTGGACTTATTGTTCTATGGAAGATGCTATGGTTCAAGCAAAAGAATTGCATGATAAACTAACTAATTAATATATGAGGAGAGAAGTTATGAAAAAATATATCCATTGTATTGTTAATAATAATAAAGATATTTCAGCATTTAGTAGAAAGTGTTTAGATAACTTTAAAGATTATTTAACTGATTATGAAATTAGATACTGGACTGTAGATGATATTGCAAAAATTGATGATGATATGGCCGTTGAAATTTCTAAAATTGATAGTTATGCTCTAAAAAAGATTTTTCTTGAAATATATGTTATTTATCAGTATGGTGGTATATATATAGATCAAAATCTTGAGTTAATAGCACCGATAGATGATTTACTCGAAGAAAGTAATAGCTTTTTAGGATTAGATGAAAGACACCATATTAGCTCTAGTATTTGGTATGAGAAAAATGCAAAAAGTTATTTAGCTACTAAAGTATATGAGAAGTTTAAAAAATATTATACTGAAGCTCTATATGATAATTATTTTGTTAATTTACCACTTTTATTTCGTGAAGTATTAACGGATTATAGACCTGAAGTTATAAAGACTCAAAAGCTAAAACATGGAATTACTTTGTATAGTTATGATTACTTTTATCCTCTATCTTATGATGGGCATACTAAAAATAAAAGTAAAAATACGAGAATACTTAATTATTTTAATTATGATTTTATTACTCCTAAAGGAAAATTGAAAAACAGCTGTTATACTATCTTTGGTGAAGGAATTTCTCAAAAGCTATTTTCTATCTTTAGTATTTTGAAGAAGGCTTTGAAGTTTATTTTAAAACCATTATTTGCGTATAAAGAATATAAAAGAAAAAATGATGAAAAACATAAAGAATTAGTCAAGAGTACACTTGATAAATTAAAAAAATATAAAAATAAAGATTATGTAGCATTTCATAATCCCGAATGGACTGGTGTTTCTAATGCGACAATAGAATTATTTGAAAATAGTATTCCTTGCGGAGAACTAATTAGTAGAAAAGAAATTAATGAAGTGTGCAATGCTATTATTAATAATAATATAAAAGAAGTTATTTTTAGTGGTTTTTGTATAGGTTGGTATAAATTAGCAATCGCTCTTTATAATGAAAGAGTTGTTGTAAAAACATATTTTCATGGTAGTCATACTCAATATCTTGATGAATATGGTTGGAAAATGAATAATCAAATATATGCCTTAGAAAAAAAGGGAATTGTTAAAGAAATGGCTTTTTGTAAAGAGAGTATAATAGATTTTTACAAAGATAAAGGTTGTAATGTTACTTTTTTAAGAAATTTAGTAAATATAGATTATAATATTAAAAAAGTAACTAATAAAAGTGATGAATTAAAAATAGGAATATATGCTGTTCAGCCTACTCAATTTAGAAAAAACGTTTTTTCTAGTCTAGCAAGTGTTTATTTTATAAAACAAAAATTAAAAGATAAAAAAGTAGTCGTTGATGTTGTTCCTAATTCTGATAGTGTTGCAGCTTTTTGTCATTTCTTTGATATTGAAGTTACAGGAGTTTATAAAGGAGTCCCAAGGGAAGAACTATTAAAGAGAATGAGTAAGTGTGACATTACTTTATATGTTACTTTCTCTGAATGTGCTCCTATGTTACCACTTGAGAGTTTCTATGTTGGTGTACCTTGTATTACTGGTAATAATCATCATTACTTTAAAAATACCGAACTTGAAAAATATTTGGTTGTAAATAATGAGAATAATGCTTTAGAAATTAGCGATAAAGTTATTATGTGTATTAACAATAAAAATAAAGTATTATCTTTATATGATAAATTTAGTAAATCTAATCTAAAAGAAGGTCAAGCACTTGTTAAAAACTTTTTAAGTATAGAGGGGGATAACCATGAGTAAATATAAAGTAGTTATAGATGAGAACTCTAATTATTATGATGCTGTTAGTTATAGTTTTGATAACAATATATGTATTTTAAATGCTAATTCAGATATAAAAAAAATAGAGTCTATATCTAAAGAATTATCTAATAATGATACGGTTTTGTTATTTAATTTAACTAATACAAATGATTTACTATTAAATATGTTACCTAAAGATGTAAAAAAATATCTTATTTTTGAATATTCTATAGCAGAATTATCAGAATATGTAAAATTAAATGAGTTTTTATTACTAATGAAATATTTAGACATGAAATTAATTAATGGTATATATTGTTTAAACCATACTACTTATATGTTATTAAAAGATAAATATAAAGCTAAATGCTTACAATTAGATATTCCTAGTAACAAAAAATCAAGTGGAGATAGTATTGGCGTTATTACTTCTTCTATTAGACAGTATTCATCTACTATGAATGTTGTTAGTGCTATTACTTTAACAGAGTTTGATGAGATAAGAATTTATAATGTAGAAAAAAGTGTTAAAAAATTTGCCAAAAAATTCAATGTAAAAATTCTTGAAGAAAAAACAGCTGATGATGCGATTAGTAATAATGATATTAATATATATATTAATTTTTCTGAAACCTGTTATGACTTAATATTAAAAAGTATGGATAGGGGAATACCTTGCATAGTTGGTAATACAGTTTTCTTCGATAAAAATGAGATTTTAAAAAAATATCTTGTTGTTAAAAGTGATGATGATATTAATGAAATAAAAGAGAAAATACTTTTAGTTAAAAAAAATAAAAGTATAATTATGAAAGAATATAAGGAATTTAGAAAGAAATATAAAAAAGAAGCTTCGCTTAACTTAAAAACAATAAAAAATAAACTTTAAGATGCTAAAATTGTCTACATTTAGCATCTTTTTATTGAAAAAAAATATCTTTTAAACTATAATTTATATATAAGATAAAGAAGGTATTCAGTGGGGGAGGAAATAAAATGGTAAGGAATTCGAATCATGAATTAATGAGAATATTATCAATGTTTTTTATTGTACTTGGTCATGTATTTTTATTTGGAGGGCTACTAGATACAACTAATAGAAATGTTAGTATAATATATAATTTTTTAGAGTTCATTTTAATTATTCATGTTAATTCTTATGTGTTAGTGTCTGGATATTATCAATCAAAATCAACATTTAAACAATCTAATTTATGGAAAATAATTAATTCAGCATGGTTTTATAGAGTTGTTATTATGTTATCTTTTTCTTTGATAGGTATTATTTCTATTGATAAAGTTCAAATTGTAAAGGATCTAATTCCTATAGGTATTGATAATTATTGGTTTATTAAAACTTATATGATTCTTTATTGTTTAAGTCCATTTCTTAATAAACTCATTAATAGTCTTGATAAAATAACATTTCAAAAAATGTTGTTATGTGGTTTTTTTATTTTTTGTATAGTTCCTAATATTACTGGTGGTGAATTTTTTGCTAATACAGGTTATACATTATATAGCTTTATTTACTTATATTTAGTTGGTTCGTATTTAAGGATATATCCTTTAGATAAAAGTTATTTCTTTAGAATATTCTCTAAAAAACTATTTAGACTTATAATGCTAATAATCTTTTTCGGATGTACTTTATTAAACAACATACTTTATTATTATGGTACTCAATTAAGTGGAATTAATAGTTTATTTGACTTGTTTTCTAGTTATATTACAAATTCCTCTTTAGCTTATAGTAATCCAATTGTTGTCATTCAAAGTATTGCCTATTTCTCTTTCTTTACAACATTAGATTTTAAATCTAAATTTATAAATTATTGTTCAACTTTAATGTTAGGTGTTTATTTTATACATGAAAACAACTATGTAAGAGATAATTTATATCAATGGTTAGGAATTGTTAATGGTCCTAAAGAATCTCTTTCATTTATTACATATGTTTTCCTAATTGCTATAGCAATTTTTATAGTATGTGCTATAATAGAAGCAGTAAGGCAAAAGGTATTTTCATTTATTTATAAAAGAAAATTTGCAACTAAGATAAGAGAAAAATATTATAATTATTTAAAGCAAATACATTTAACAAATAAATAAGAGGTGTCTAATATGAAAAAAGTGTTATTATATGGAATTGGGTCTTTTCAAAATAGGGGAGTTGAAGCGATTATAAAATCCACTATTGATCAAATGGATGAAAGTTATGAAATAAAAGCTGCTACTTTATATAATTATTATAATAGTAAAAAATACTCTAATAAGGTTAAAGAATATGTTCCTCATATTTCTTCTAATAGTAAGATTTCAGATACTTATACTAATGATAGAAATAAGCTAAAGAGAATTCAAAAAGAACTTTTAGAGGAAATTAATAATAATGATATTTGTATTTCTCTTGGTGGAGATAATTACTGTTATAATGTTAGTGATTGGTTATATACAATTGATGAAGAAGTTAAAAAAAAGGGAAAAAAATTAATATTATGGGGAGCTTCTTTATTTGAAGAGATTAATGATTTTAATTTATTAAATGATATGAATATTTTTGATATACTTTATATTAGAGAAAGTATTTCTTATGATGCAATTAAAAATTATGTTGATGAAAGAAAGTTAATTTTATGCCCAGATTCAGCTTTTTCTTTGAAATGTAAAAAAGTTAAATTAGATAAATGGTATACTAATAGAAAAATCATTGGCCTTAATCTTTCACCATTTACTATTAATAGAGAAAATTTAGAATCATATCAATCAATTATAGAATTAATTAAATATATTTTAAATAATACTGATTATAGTATTAATCTTATTCCTCATGTAAGTCAAAAAGAATCTGATGATATGGTTATATTAAAAAAGATAAAGGAAGAGTTTAAAGAAGAGATTAGGATACATTTAGTTGATGGTGAATATGATTGTGAAGAAATTAAATACATCATTTCAAAGTGTGATATTATGATTGCTTCTAGAACTCACGCTTCAATTGCAAGTTATTCTTTATCTATTCCAACTTTAGTGATTGGTTATAGTGTTAAGTCAAAAGGAATTGCTAAAGATATTTTTGGTACTTATGATAAATATGTTATCTCTTATAAAGATATAACAAAAGAAAATATATTAAATAATTTTAAATGGCTTTTAAAAAATAAAGAAGACATTAAAAAACATATGACAAAAGTTATTCCTCCTATGGTTAAAAAAGCTGCAAATGTTTTAAATGATATTAATTTAAAACTAGAAGAGAATGAAAGATTAATAATATGCGATAAAAACGATTGTATAGGATGTGGAGCATGTGTTAAAACTTGTCCTGTTGATGCTATTAGTTTTGTTAAGGATGAATTAGGATTTAATTATCCAAAGATAGATTTGAAAAAATGTATTAATTGTAATAAGTGTAAAACTATATGTCCTATAAATAATCCTAATAAAATATCAAAAATAAAAAAAGAAGTGTTTGCATGTAAATCTAAAGATGAAAATATTCAAGTAAATAGTTCTTCAGGAGGTTTCTTTTCTATTCTAGCGAGTAAGTTTATTCAAGAAGAACATGGTATTATTTATGGTGCTACTATAAATAATAATACTACCAAACATATTAGAGTTGATAAAGTAGCAGATTTAAAAAAGATTAGAGGTTCTAAATATACACAAAGTTCTTTAATAGATGTTCTTCCTCTTCTTTTAGATGATATAAAAAGTAATAAGAAAATTGTTTTTAGTGGTACTCCTTGTCAAATAGCAGGAGTAAGAAATCTTGTTAAGGATTATAAAAATATTTATTTTGTTTCTGTTATATGTCATGGAGTTATGAATGATACAGTTGCAAGTAATATATTAGTAAAAGAAGGTTATCCTAAAAACACAAAAATTTCTTATCATCGCAAAGATTATTCTTGGGATGCACCTACTATTAAATTAGAATATAATAATCGAAATGAAGTGTTGTTATATAAAGATAGTGGCTTAATGAATTTATATCTTAATAATAATATTTTAAGAGAGTCTTGTTACGATTGTCATTTTAAAGGTAAAAATAATGTAGCAGATATTGTTATGGGAGATTATTGGGGTGTTTATAGATATCATCCAAATATGTATGATAGAAAAGGAGTGTCTGCCTTAATTATTCAAACTAATAAAGGAAAGAAATTATTAGAAAAACTTAATTTATTTGATAGCCTTGTATATGAACAAAGTGAGTATGAATATGTCTTAGATGGTAATATCTTGTTAGATAATAGTGTTAACAAATCTATTAAAAGATATAAGGTTGTTGAGGATATGGAAAACAACACTATAAAATATCTTGCTATCTCTAATAATTTAGAGAATGAAGTTAAGAATTTAACTAATAGGTGTTTAGAACTCGAAAATGCTGTTTCGGATTATAGTAAGTCTAATGAAAACTTAAGGAGTATTATTGAAGACTATCAAAAGGAAATAGAAAATATAAAAAGTAGTAAGAGATGGCAAACAGTTGATAAAATGGCAAATGGAATTAATGTTATTTTAAGAAAGAAAAGGTGATTGGTAATGAAAAGAATATTATTTATATTTATAACTAGTTTGCTTTTCTTTTGTCCTTATGTAGTAGATGCTGCTTCTATTTCTTTAGATAGTCCATCTACTGTAGATAAGATTGGAGAAAAATTTACAGTTACAGTTACAATTAATGAGTCTACAGGTTTAGGAGCATGGGAATTTAAATTAATTTATGATGATAGTAAACTTCAACTTTTGAATGGTAATACCCATGTAGTTGATTATGTTGATGGACCATATCAGACTAGTCAAATTTACAGTTATACTTTTAAAGCAATAGGAAGTGGTGATACTAGAATATCAGTTGTAGATACTGTTATTGCAAATTGGGATGAAGTTATTACT
>ERZ827512.1825-NODE-1825-length-19145-cov-4.274594_pt1 | contig 19145 bp, 21 predicted proteins | sample MGYA00519916_ERZ827512 | MGnify/ENA primary metagenome ERZ827512 (study PRJEB31778, sample SAMEA3449335) | human gut metagenome | biome: human gut; feature: human-associated habitat; material: faeces | place: United Kingdom | collected 2010/2012 ... | reverse complement strand
AGGATATAATACATTCAGTCCTTTAAATAAGAACTGATTATATTATACAAGGTGAGTATATGGAAGTTATAATTTTATCAGGTGGTTTGGGTACTAGATTGAATGGTGTAATAAAAAACATCCCTAAAGTAATGGCACCTATTAATGATAAACCATTTTTAGAATATGTATTAAATGATTTAAATGAACAAAAAGTAAACAAAGTTATTCTTGCTACTGGTTATAAAAAGGAATATATCAAAGATTATTTTGGAAATAAATATAAAAATATTATAATTGAGTATTCTGAGGAAGAACAACCTTTAGGTACAGGAGGAGCAATATTAAAAGCATTAACAAAAGTTACAAATAATAATGTTATCATAATGAATGGTGATATTTATACGAAACTTAACTTTGCTGATTTATATAAAAGTCATTTAAACAGTGGTGCTGATGTTACTTTATCTTTAAAAATGATGAAAAATTTCGAAAGATATGGATCGGTTACATTGAACAACAATAGAATAACCGATTTTAATGAAAAGAAATTTGTTTCTAAAGGCTACATGAGTGTTGGATGCTATGTATTTAATCGTAATGTTTTAGCTGATTTTAAAAAAAATACAAATTTTTCAATAGAAAACGATTTCTTTACGAAATATGTTAAAGTAATGAATTTTATGCCTTATTTTTATCATGATGTTTTTATTGATATTGGTATCCCTGAAGATTATGAACTAATAAAAAAGGTAATAAATTATGAATAAATTCAATATTCTTATACTATTTTTTATACTATATTTTATATTAATTACAATGGATATTTTTCAACCTAAGAAATACAACTTAATAGAAATTATTAAAAGAGTTTTAATTTTCATCATTTGTTTTTTATTTTTTCTAATATTTAAATTAATTGATTTTAATGATGTAATACTACTATCGCTTGTTTTTATTATTTTAAATTTAATTGAATTTATTGTTAGAAAAATATACTACAATAAGTTACCTAGTAAAAGTATTTGTTATATATCATTGTGTAAAAGTAATATTGAAGATGCTGATATTATAGATTTTTGTAATAATTATCATATAAAAATAGAATCTATAAAAAAGTATAATAAACTTATCGACGTAAAAAGTTTAAAAAAATATGATATTCTAATTATTAATTCAGATGCACATCAAAAATTTTTGCTTGATTTATCAATCTTAGCATCAGATGTTGAAGTGTATTTAAAATTATCAGATGAAATTTTACCTATTTCAAATAATAAAATCATTGTTTTAAAAGATATACCATTTGTTAAAATTAATAAATTGCAAATTGATGGTTTAAATAAGTTACTGAAAAGAGTGTTTGACATATTTTTTTCAATTATGGCAATAGTTATTTTATTTCCAATAATTTTGTTGGTTTCAATATTGGTAAAAATCGATTCATACGGTCCAATATTTTATTCACAAGAAAGAGAAACTATTTATAACAAAAAGTTTAAATTATATAAATTTAGAAGTATGTATGTAAATGCAGAAAAAGATGGTATTCCATTAGTTGCATCTCCTAACGATACTAGAATAACAAAAATTGGTAGATTTATTAGAAAGTTCAAAATTGACGAAATACCACAACTTTATAATGTATTAAAAGGTGAGATGTCAATCGTTGGACCAAGACCTGAAAGAACCTATTTTATTGATAAATATAAAAAGGAGTATCCATTATATAATTTGCGACACAATGTTAAATCTGGAATAACTGGATTATCACATGTATATGGTAATTATTATACAGAACCAAAGTATAGATACTTATATGATTTATATTACATTTCTAATTATTCTTTGCTGTTGGATATTAAAATTATTTTTAAAACTTTTTTTGTAATATTACATTTTGGTGTTAGTATAGATATAATTTAATAGAAAGATGGGTGGCACCTATGGACACATATTTAAAAAAAATAGTAGATGATAATGATAAAATTTTTAAGGATATTAAAAATATATCTAAAATAAATGTTGGATTTACAAACTCTGTATATTCTGCTGATGATAAATATATTATTAAAATTTGTAACAATAAAGAAAATGAAGCAAATTTTGAAAACGAAATTGAGTTTTATAAAAGTAATACTGGTAATAAATATATTCCAAAAATGTATTCGTTTTATATTTCAACTTCTAATGATGATTTTTCTTATGAGATAATAGAAAAAATTAATGGTAAATCACTATATTTTGTTTGGCATGAACTTGATGAAAATAAAAGAAAAGAAATAGTAAAAGAAATAGTAAATATGATGAAATCATTTCATTCTATAAAGGGTGAATCTTATGATTGGGCATTGTATATAAAGGAAAAATTAGAACGAAATTTCAATAAATGTTTTGGTCTTAAACTATTTTCACAAACTGAAAAAGATATGGCTGAACAAATATTAAAAAATATAAGTGATTATTTGAAGAGTAGTGATTTTAGATTAGTTCATTCTGATATTCATTTTGATAATATTATTTATTGTAACGATGGTCAAATAAAAATAATTGATTTTGAAACATCATTATATGCTCCAATTGACTATGAATTAGATATATTTTTAAGAATGTGTAATAATCCTTTAAAGTATGCTAGTGAAGAAACTGAGAATTTGGTCAAAATAGAAGATTATCAAAATATAGAAAAATACTTTAAAGAATTTTATCCCGAAATATATAATGTGGATAACTTTGAAATCAGACATGAAATCTATAATTTAGAAGCAAATTTAAGATTGTTACCAAGATTTCCAGAAAATAATGATTTAAAAAAAATAGTTATTGAAATAATGATTTCATTAAAAAAATGTTGAATATATAATTATGTTCAACATTTTTTTATTTTGACAAAAGCAGGAGATGTTGTTGATAAATTGTTTAAATGCCCTAACGTTCCATCAGCATATTTTTTATATAAACTTAAACAATTACTTTCAAGATTTGTTACAACAGCTAAATCTTCACTTATATCTATATCTCTAGGATTTAATCCAAATGAAGGAATTGTTTGAATAAATTTAGGCACAATTTGCGATGTTGAAAATATTTTTATTTCATTTGAACCTCTAACTGTTGCATATAGCATTTCTGAAGATTTATCATATTTTATTGCACACCCAGTACATTTGTTATTTGATAGTCTTTGTACATCAATTACTTTAAACAAGTTATCACTGTACTCCAATGTTATAATTAACGGTTTAGATTCACTTATTAGATAAAAATATTTATTATCCCGATTGATTAAGTGTCTTGGCTGTACGTCATTTTTAAAAGCTATAGAAGTGATTAAGCTCTCTTTTTTTTCTAAATTTAGTGTGTAAATTTTACTAGCACCCTTATCCACAATATGAAGGTTATCTTTGCTAAATAAAGAGCAATGAATCAAAGAATTTTTATAGAAGGTAAGAACTTGCTTTAAGGATAGATTATCTGTTGTATCTAAAGAAAATAGTGATAAGTTCCCAGAATCATAATTACTTGCTGAAATTATTCTTTTTTCCTCATTATAAGTTATGTGGCAAGGATTTAATCCAAATGAATTAAAACTAATAATGATGTTTGGATTATCTTTATTATCTAATCTAAAAACAACAATCTTCCCATTAGGATTGTTTTTTGTTCCTTTGGTTTCTACTGTTGATAAAACTAAATTATTGCTATCACAATACAAATATGAGTTGTAATTTGATGCAATATTACTTTTATCACTAATTATATCAAAATGATTATTTAATGTAATAATGTGAAACCCACTATCTGAACTAAAATTTCCAACATATAATTTATACATCTTCTCACCTTTGGTTAATTATTATAAAACAATTACGCTCCAAAATCAAATAATTTTAAGGTTTTAAAATTAAAAAATAATATATTTATCTTGATACAATATAAGAATCATGGTATCATTTCATCAAGAAGTGATACCACTCACTATAGCAATATTCACATACAAATAAAGTCGTGTTTATATTTTGCAATAAAATCAATTATTGTTAAACGTAAATACAATTAGACTTGTATTTATATTTTGCAATAGTTTTATATGTTTGTACGAATAGTGTCAATTTAAGTTTTACATTAAACTGCATAAATTAAAATGCTGTTATCTATACTTTATTAGAAAGTGGGGATAACAATGATTGACAATATTATACCTAGAAAAATACAAATTGAAATTATGAAATTTTTCTTGAATACAAGCATTCCTAGAATTTTAGAGTCAAATATCAAATCTATTTAGGCAGAATAGAGGAGATAGATATTGTGGAAGAAAAAATAGTTACAGGAATTTATATTCGTGTTTCAACAGAGGATCAAGCAAAAGATGGTTTCTCAATTCATGCACAAAGAGAAAAATTAACCAAGTATGCTGAGGCAAACGATTGGGATATTTTTGATTACTATGTTGATGATGGAATAAGTGGTAAAAATTTAGAAGATAGACCTGAAATAACTAGATTGCTTAAAGATGTAGAAGATGGAAAAATTAATAATATATTAATATATAAATTAGATAGATTAACCCGAAGTGTTCGTGATTTAATTTATTTAATAGAGTTGTTTGAAAAACACAGTTGCACTTTTAATTCTCAAACCGAAAAAATTGATACATCTAATGCTGTGGGTAGAATGTTTGTAAAAATTATTGGTATTTTTGCAGAGTTTGAAAGGGAAAATCTTGCTGAAAGAGTATCTTTTGGTTATGAACAAAAAACTAGAGAAGGTAATTATACTAATACTAATGGTGTTTATGGGTACGATTATATTGTAGGAGAGAAAAAAATAATTGTAAATGAAGAAGAAAAAGATTTAGTTAATAGAATTTTCGATTTATATATAGATGGTAAGTCTTATTTTAAAATTGCCCATTTATTTAATGAAGAAAACGTTCCTACAAAGAGAGGTGGACATTGGGCTTCATCTACAATAAAATCAATAATTAATAACCCATTGTATGTTGGTAAAGTAAGATATGGAGTGCAAGAGAAAAATAAAGATAGATCTTTTACTGTGGATGGAAATGACATAGAACCAATAATTGATGAAGAAAAATGGAAATTAGCAAATAATATAATTGCAACAAGAAAGCAATATTGTGTCAGACGTTATCCAAGTGAAAATTCATATTATTTTCATATTATAAAATGTGCAAATTGTGGAGGTAATATTTCTGCTAGGCAACAAACTCAGAGTGGCAAATTATATATTACGTATAGGTGTAATAATTCTAGTAGAGGTTTTTGTAAATGTGGAGGCTTTTCGCATAAGACAATGGAAAAAGCATTTTTAGAATATTTAGATACTTTAGAGAATATGGTTCCTGATAAGAGCATTATGGAGAAAAGAAAAAAAATAATTAATTCTGAAAAAAAGAAACAAGAAATTAATAAAAAAATTGAAAAACTAGAAAACAAGAAAAAAATTATTAGGAGTCAGTTTATTAACGATTTGATAGATGTAAATGAATATCATGAAATTACTGAGGAAATACAAAAACAACAGAATATACAACAGTCAAAAATCTTAGAACTAGATGAAATAATTGAGGATAGCAATGATTCGTATTCTTATGATGATATTAAAGATATTGTAACTAATATAAAATTAAATTGGGGATATTTAACAAATAAGGAAAAACAACAGTTTTTAGAACGTTTTGTGGAGGTTATTAAAGTTGATAAATTAACTGATAAGATAATTATTAAAAGTGTAGAATTTAAGAGGTAGGATATGAAAGAATTATTAATTGATGTTTATGAAATGATTATAGGTAACAATTGTATTATTATTTCAATTGTTAAAAAAGGTAATAAATTTATTGTAGAAAAATGTATTGTAAGTAAAGACAATATAAAGTTAATTTATAGCGAAGAATTTAATAAGTTAGAAAATGCAAAAGAAAAGTATAATGAATTAAAGACAACTTTATAGTTGTTTTTTGTTTGGAGGTGTAAATATGTCAGTTTTTAAAATAGAAAAAAATAATAACTATACTGTTATGTCTAATTATCACTTAAGAGATAAAAATTTATCGTATAAAGCTAAAGGGTTATTATCGTTTATGTTAAGTTTGCCAGAAGATTGGGATTATTCTTTGGCAGGTCTTTGTTCTATAAGTAAAGAGGGTAGAGATGGAATTAGATCCATATTAAAGGAATTGCAAGAGTATCATTATTTAGAAATAGAAAAAGTTAGAGGAGAAAAAGGTTATTTTGAATATAATTACTTAATTTATGAAATACCACACTTTGTTGAACTAGAAAATGATAAAGAATATCCAGATACGGAAAATCCACACCTGGATATTCCAGATGTGGAAGAGCCTACACAAATAAATACTAATATAATAAATACTAAAAAACAAATAGATAAAGATGATAAAACAAAATTATCATCTTTTTTTGTTGCTGAAGAACATAATAGACTAACGTTAGAATTAATAGATAGTGGATATATAAACGAAAATGATATACAAATATTTTACTATGATGATTTGTTTAACAAGTTATTAGAAGAAAATAATTCATATAAGGATTTGATACAAATTGTCCATTATATTATTCCTAGAGTAGTTAAAAGAGGCTTTAGAGATGAAGATGGTAATATAATAAAAAATAAATTTGGTTATTTTAAAAATTCTATTATTAGTAATATAAACAAATTAAACCAAGATATAGAAGATCTATGGGGAGAAGATGACTTATTTGATAGTTTCTATGATATTGATAGATAAACTATTTTTTTAATATGTCATTCATTGATATTTTGTGGCTATAACAAATTGTATATAGACATAGTGAAGTTATTAAATATTTTCCATTTTCATAGCCACTATAAGTTGCTTGAGAAATCATACATTCTGAAGCAATAGTTTCTTGTGTTAGTCCAAGTTTTTGTCTAATTCTTTTTAGTTTGTTACCAATTTTTACTCGGTCTAATTTATCTAGTTCTACATAATTATTAACTTTTGATAATCCAGTTACATAATCTATTGAAAACTTATATAAATTACAAAATTTTACTAATTTAGTTAAAGGCATGGTATCATGACTATTTTCCCATCCAGCAACTGTTTTAAAAGAAACACCAAATACATTACCTAGTTCCTTTTGTGTCATTTCAAGTTCCTCTCTACAAAACTTAATATTATTATTCATCATTATAAAAATCACCCAATATAATTTTCACATTAATATGAAAATTATTAGCAAAACTCTGGGTCATTTTATAAAAGCGTGATATAATTATGATTGTAGTTTAGGGTATATAACGAAGGAGCTAAATTTATGAAGAAAAATATTAATGAAGAAGTAAAAGAAGAAAAACTGGCAGAATCGATTTCCAAAACAATAGAGAATGATTTAGTTAAGATTCAAGAGGTGCTAGATTTAGATTTAAAAAATCTAGTTGATGTAGTTGACAGCCTTCCAAATGATAAGAAAGACAAAGTTTTAAGTTTGATTATCAATAAACAACTGGAAAAGTTAAAAAAATCTTTAACTATGGATATATATAGTAAAGTTTCAAGAAATGTTGATGAACTTACAGATTATTATTCAAGTAAAAGAGATGGTTTTGATGCAGTTGTTGAAGAGGGAGATAATGTAGCAAATGACATCTTATTTAAAGTTATAGGACATCACGATAGAAAATTAGAATTGCCAATAGATGTTGATATATTAAAAAAGTATTGCTTTTCAACTGATTTAAGAGAAGAGCAATTCTATGATACTCTTATGTGGATTGCTTTAAGATATTTTGCTATATCAGAAAGTATCTCATACTATCAATGGAAAGATAAGTATGAAAAAGATTTAAAAAGTAGTAATTAATATATATTAGCAGTGCCACCCTAAACTATATATAAATAAAGGCATTTTATCATAAAAAAAATCGTCCCTATACTAGCAGACGATCTACTACTCAACCAAACTTCGGTTGAATCAGAATAACACGATACTACTATACTGCACTTGTGTCATCTGACAATATAATAATAGCATATTTGATATGTATCCGCAACATATTTTGACAAGATTAAAAAGAGAGTGTAAAGTTTATGATAAATTTCTTAATCTATATGATATAATTTTGTAGTGGAGGAGAGATGTTTATGAAGTTGGTAATTAAACACTTAAAAAAGAACTTTGATAAAAAAGAAGTTTTGAAAGATATTAATTTTGAATTTGAAAAAGGAAAAATTTATGGCTTACTTGGTCGTAATGGTGCTGGTAAAACAACACTTTTTAATTGTATAAATGAAGATTTAGATGTTGATGCAGGAGATTTTTATATAGTAGATAATAATAAACAAAATGCAATAAAACCTGAAGATATAGGTTATGTTTTATCAACTCCTAATGTACCAGAGTTTTTAACAGGTAGAGAATTTTTAAAATTCTTTATTGAGATTAATCAAGATAGAATCAAGAATGTAAAATCTACTGATGAATATTTTGATTTTATGAAAATAGATGAAGAGGATAGAGATAAATTATTAAAAGATTATTCTCATGGTATGAAAAATAAAATGCAGATGTTAGTAAATATTATCGCTGATCCGAACGTGCTATTATTTGATGAACCTTTAACATCATTAGATATTGTAGTTCAAGAGGAAATGAAACAGATGTTAAGAGAAATTAAGAAAGACCATATTATTATTTTTTCTACTCATATTATGGAATTAGCATTAGATTTGTGTGATGAAATAGTTATACTTAATAAAGGTGTGTTAGAAGAAGTCGATAAAAATAATTTAGATAATAAGCAATTCAAAAATAAGATAATGGAAGCATTAAAGGAGGAATAAATGTTATGATAAAATCATTTATAACATCCTTTAAGTTAAGAAATACATATAGAGCGAATAGTATTATTTACTCTATTAAACAATTTCCAATCATCAATAAAATATTGCCTAATAGTTTGTATAAAAATAAAGGATTAAAAATATTTGCTAATATAATTAGTGTTTTAATGGAATTTATATTTACCTTTTTAGGAAAAGCAATATATATATCATTAATGGTATTTTTAATGGCTTCCGTTTATAACACAAATAATGCGAATACTTTTCTGCATATATTTACTTTTTTAACAATATGTGGAGCATTCTTAAATACATATATGGCTAATCCAACAAAAGATAAATATTATGCAATAGTTCTTATGAATTTTGATGCTAAAAAATATGGCTTATCTAATTACTATTATCAATTATTACGAGTTATAATTGGATTTATGCCTTTTACTATTTATTTTGGTATGATGGCTAATATACCTTTGTGGTTATGTATATTGTTGCCTTTCTTTGTAGTAGCAGCGAAATTAGTAATAATGGGCTATGATATGCTGGACTTTAAGAAGAAAGGGAAGGTTAAAAACGAGAATATTCCAACATCAGTAGTTTGGGGTGTTGTTGCTATATGTGTGTTACTTGCTTATGGTTTACCTGCATTAAATATTGTTATTAATCAAACAATTTTCTTGGGTATTTTCGCAGTAGCAATATTACTTGGAATCTTTTGTATAATGATAATCAATAATTTTAAAGATTATAGAAAAATGTATAAACAAATTCTTACAGAAACAAATGTGTATGCAGTAGAAAATAATAGTGGTACTAAAGTAATGAAAGAAAACAGCTTAAAACAAATTGAGTTAGATAATAGTTTTACAAGTAGTAAAACTGGGTTTGCTTTTTTCCACGAATTATTTGTTAAAAGACATAGTAAGATTCTTACAAAAGCAGTAAAGAAACAATCGGTTATTATTTTATTAATATTTGCAGTATTATTTATTCTAATAAAAATAAATCCACTCGTTGCAGAAAGAATGAATAGAATATCACTTGTATATTTACCTTATTTCGTATTTATAATGTATCTAATTAATAGAAGTTCCTCTGTTACACAAGCAATGTTTATGAACTGCGATCATAGTATGCTAACATATAGAGTGTATAGAACGCCAAAAGTTATATTAGGGGTTTTTAAAGAAAGATTAAAAACATTAATTTTAATAAATTTATTACCAGCAATATTGATAGGTGTTGGTTTAGCAATGGTATTGTATTTATCAGGAGGAACTGATTATCCAATGAATTATTTAGTTATAATTGTATCGATAATTGCAATGAGCATATTTTTCTCTGTTCATTATTTAGTGTTATATTACTTATTGCAACCATATAATGCAAGTACAGAGATGAAAAGTAGTACCTATAAAGTTGCTCAAGCATTAACTTATCTTGTGGTATATTGGTTTATTGGAGTAAGAATACCAACATTCTATTTCGGTATAGCAATGAGTATATTTTGTATTGGATATTCTTTGATTTCATTATTTATTGCATATAAGTATGCACCTAAAACATTTAAGTTGAGAATTTAAAAAATAATAAGGAGGTATAATTGTGGAATTTTGGATAATCATAGGTGGAGCATTACTTTGTTGTGGTGGTGCTGGAGCAGGCTTCTTTTTTAAAAATAAAAAAAAGAATAAAAAATAAATTTTAAATTATGTTTTATCAGTCAGTTCTATATAAGGACTGGCTTTTTTAGTGTATAATAATATTATAGTTAAATTAATACATATGTTAAAACTCTTTGACAAACTTCCAAAGGACTTATGTAGAAATGTTAAGTATATTTATTTTATAATTATCATCGAAAGGAGAAATATATGAAACTCGGAGAAAATATTTTAAAGTTAAGAAAACAAAATGGATTATCACAAGAACAATTAGGAGAACAGGTTGGTGTAACAAGACAAACAATTTCTAATTGGGAATTAAATGAAACAACTCCTAATCCAGAACAATTAAAATTATTATCAAAAGCATTAAATGTAAGTATTGATGAATTATTAGATAATGATGTCAAAAATGTAGTAATAGAAAAAGTATCTAATACAGAAAGATTAGCAGGAATAATTATAAAGATTTTAAAAGTATTTGCTGTCTTAGGAATTATATATGTTATTTTAATTGTTTTAGGAATAATTTTATTTAAGGTTTTTCCAAACGAAAAAGTAACAACTGTAAATGAAATAAAGTCTGCTACATTAAATTGTTCTATTGAAGATAATAATTATACTATTACAATAGGAGATGATAATTATTTTGATTGCCCTGAATGTAATAAAGAAATGAATGTATATTTAAAAGATATAACTGATTGGGCAAACATTGACCATAGTATAGAAAATATTGAAAAATATTTTAAAGATAATGGTGGAACTTGCGAAGATTAATTTTGATTAATCTTTTTTTATGTCACTTACTTGTCATTCTGATTATATATAATGAATTTGTTACCAAAATGAAGGAGGTATTTATGAAAAAAGTTAGTAACACAGAGCAATTAGCTGGAACAATTAATAAAGGTATAAGAATATTCGGGAAAGCATTTACAATATATGCTATATTAGTTGTAATAGCTCTTGTTGGTTTAATTGTATATGCTTTAGTCAGATAATATTTTATTTGAGATTGACTTTGAAAGTTAATCTTTTTTTATTTTTTTCAAAATGTCACTTACTTGTCATTTTGGTTATCATATAATGTAAAAGACAAAGGAGGAAATTAAATGGAAATATTAAGAGTTGAAAATCTTTCTAAGGCATATGGAAAGGGAGAAAATAAAGTAGTTGCATTAGATAATGTGTCTTTTTCAGTAGAGAAAGGTGAATTTGTTGCAATAGTAGGAGCAAGTGGTTCTGGAAAATCAACACTTCTTCATTTAGTTGGTGGAGTAGATAGACCTACAAAAGGAAAAGTCTTTATTGATGGCAAAAATATTTATGAGATGAATGATGATAAACTTGCAATCTTTCGTAGAAGACAAGTAGGACTTATCTATCAATTCTATAATTTAATTCCAATATTAAATGTAGAAGAGAATATTACTTTACCATTAGAATTAGATAATAGAGAAGTTGATAAGAAAACATTAAAAGAATTATTAGAATTACTTGGACTAGAACATAGAAGTAAACATTTACCTAATGAATTATCAGGAGGACAACAGCAAAGAGTTTCTATTGGAAGAGCTTTGATTACTAACCCAGCTATCATTCTAGCAGATGAACCTACAGGAAATTTGGATTCAAAATCAAGTGATGAGATTGTGGCATTATTAAAGAAATCTAACAAAGAATATAACCAAACAATTATCATGATTACTCATAATATGGAAATTGCAAAAGAAGCTGATAGAATCATAAAAATTGAAGATGGAAGAATTGTTGAGGAGGATTAGATATGAAAGTTTTAAATAAACTATCGTTAAAGAATCTTCTTCTAAATAAGAAAAGAAGTATAGGTACCTTAATTGGTATTATACTATCTGTGGCATTAATATGTGCAGTTGCTGGTATGTTTATCAGTCTTCAAGATGCTTTAGTTCAGACAACGGTTCAAAGCCAAGGTAATTATCATGTTGAGTTATTTAATCAAACTGATGAAGATATAAAAGTTTTAGAAAATAATCGTGATATAGAAGAAATAGAGGTTTTAAATAATGTTGGTTATTCAAAATTTGATATGCCAACAGAAGAAAGACCATATATTCATTTATACTCTTATGATGATGAAAAAAGTTTTGCTAATCTAACAGTAGATTTACTTGATGGAGAATATCCAAAGAATAGTAATGAAATCTTAATAAGTGAAGAACTTTATTTGTTGGATAGAGATAAATATGATATAGGAAAAGATATTACTTTAAATGTTGGAAATAGAACAACAGTAGATGGAACATCACTTTCATTAGAAGATGTATATAGTGAAGATGAAGTAATAAGTAATTCAACAGAGAGAACATTTACTATTGTAGGTATTATGGATAGAGATTATGGATTAGATCCACATGGAGATCCTGGGATTGGATGTCTTACGATTGGTTTAGAAAATAGTTCTAATAAACAGCAAAGTGTTTATATACGTTTAAAAAATCCAGCTAGTTATGAAAAATCTTTTTCCGAAATTTTAGGAACTACTTTTACAAATGATTCACCTAATGTAACTGAAGAATATAGCATTAATGCTTCATTACTTAGATGGCAAGCGTTAAAATTTGATTCTGGAACTACAACTATGCTTTATTCAATTATGGCAGTTGTACTTGCAATAATCGTTGGAACAAGTGTATTTTGTATTAAAAATTCATTTGATATTTCTGTAATGGAAAAGAGAAAGAATTATGGAATGCTAGCAAGTGCTGGAGCAACAAAAAAACAAATAAAAAGAAATGTTATTACTGAAGGATTAATGATTGGTATTATCGGTATTCCAATCGGAATTATAGTAGGTTGTATAGCTGTTTTCATTTTAACTATTATTGTAAATGGTGTAATTGGAGATTTTATAACTCAAAATGTTGAAATGAGATGTGTTATTTCATGGTTACCAATTTTAGTATCTGTATTACTTGGAATAGTAACCATCTATTTTTCAAGTATTAGAGCAGCAAAAAAAGCTAGTAAAGTAAGTCCAATTGATTTAATCAGAAGTAATGATGATGTAAAAGTTAATAAAAAGAAATTAAAAACACCATCTATTATTAAAAAGTTATTTGGTATTGGTGGAGTAATTGCTTATAAGAATTTAAAAAGAAGCAAAAAGAAATATCGTACAACAGTAATATCTTTAGCAGTTAGTGTATTTGTATTTATTAGCATGAATACATTTATGTATTATACCTTCAAAGCAACAAGCACTTATTATAATAATTTAGATTACAATGTAATGGTTACAGCAAGTTTTGAAGATACTCCAAAAATGGAAGATGCTCTAAAAGTCAATGGTGCTGATAATTATACGATGCTATATCAAAGTTCTCTTACTACTGATGGTTATTTAGAAATAGATGATCTATCTAAATTAACCGATTTTGGAAAAGATATTATGGAAGAAGGATTAAGAGAACAAGGATGCTATGATGAGCGAAAAGATACATATAATCTTGATTGTGATAAAAAACTTCAAATGAATATTATTGGTATGAATGAAGAAGGATTTAAAAAATATGTAGAAGAACTAGGGCTAAACTATAATAATGTAAAAGATAAAGGTGTTTTAGTAAATAATTATGAATATATTAATGCTGATAATGTTCGTATAGAAAGAGGTATTTATAATTATAAAAAGAATGATACAATCAAAGGTACTTATAATGGTAACCCATTAGAAATTGATGTTGCAGAAGTAACCAATGAAAGACCAGATGGACTTGAAAGATTTTGGGATTATGGTGGATATTTAATCGTATCAGAAGAAGAATATCGTGATTTGAGTTTTACACCTTATATTTTAACAATTAATGCTGATGATCCAGCACAAGTAACTTTAGATATTAATAATGAAGTACCAGAATTAAATGCAGTAAATATGGATGAAAATGTTCAAGCTGAAAGATCTATTTATTTACTTATGTCAATATTCTTATATGGATTTATTGCAGTTATTACTTTAATTGGTGTAACAAATATCTTTAATACTATTACATCTAATTTAGAGCTAAGGCAAAAAGAATTTGCTATGCTTAAAAGTGTTGGTATGACAAGAAAAGAATTTAACAGGATGATTAATTTAGAAACAATATTCTATTCAATAAAGGCACTTATTTATGGGATAGCATTAGGTTCAATAGGTTCTTATTTAGTATATCTTGCAACAGCAAGTAAATTAGATTACGGTTATCATTTCCCACTTTTAGCAACTATTATTTCTATCGTTGCAGTATTCGTTTTAGTATATATTATTATGCGTTATTCAATGAGTAAAATTAATAAACAAAACATCATTGAAACAATCAGAAAGGATAACATTTAAAGGGGAAATTATTCCCTTTTTTTGTTATAATATTTATAGCTGGAAAGGAGCATATCATGAATGTATTATTAATCGAAGATAATGAGAGTATTGTATCTGGATTAAAATATTCTTTAGAGCAAGAAAAGTATAAAGTATTTTCTTGTACTAATGTAGCAGATACCATAAAGTTTTTAGAAGAAAATAAGCAAGTAGATATTGCAATTATAGATATATCTTTACCTGATGGTAATGGCTTTGATTTGTACCAAAATTACATTAAAGAGAAAAATATTCCTAGTATATTTTTAACAGCAAGAGATGGTGAAGATGATGTGGTAAAGGGATTAGAACTTGGTGTAGAAGATTATATGACAAAACCATTTTCAACAAGAGAACTACTTGCTCGAATGAAAAGAAATATTATGAAACATAAAAACGAAGCAATTATCACGATTGAGGGAGTTAGTTTCGATTTTGATAAAATGGAAGTAAGCAAAGATGGAAAGGTTATTCCTTTAACTAGACTTGAACTTAAAATATTACATTTACTCTTTTCTAATTTGGGAAAAGTTGTAAGAAGGGATTATATAATTGAAAAAATATGGGAATGGACTAGTAATGATGTTAATGATAATACGGTTACTGTTTACATGAAAAGAATTAGAGAAAAAATTGGTGTTGATATAATTATTACAATTAAAGGAATAGGGTATAGAATAGATGATACTAGAAAATAAAGTTCATTTAAAAAAGTTTTTATTAATATCAATTATACCAATTATAATTTTTCTAATTCTGGGAAATATATTTTTCTTTTATCAATATCATTCTTATACACAAAATTATAATAATAAAATAGCATCACTTGTTAATTTGCTTGATAAAGAATATCCAGATATAGATAGAAACGAGCTAATTTCTATTTTAAATAGTGATGATAAAGTATCTGAAGATATTTTTAGTAGGTATGGAATTGATATTCAAAATGAATCCATAATTGTAGAAAATGACCGATTATTTAGTGGATTTATAATTGTATATAATATCTTATTTGTTGGTCTAGCTTTGAGTCTTATTTTATTGTATTTAAAACATGAAAAAGTTCAAAATAAAGAAATCAAAAAAATCGTAAAATGTATTGAAGAAATTAATAAGAAAAATTATTCCATTAACATTGATGAAAATAGTGAAGATGAGCTTTCTATTTTAAAAAATGAACTTTATAAAATAACAATTATGTTAAAAGAAGATGCTGAAAATTCTAAAAAAGATAAACTCAAATTAAAAGATTCTTTATCTGATATATCCCATCAATTAAAAACTCCATTAACTTCCATTAATATTATGCTTGATAATATTTTAGATAATCCTGATATGGATAGTAATACAAAAGAAAAATTTATTCAAAATATAAAAAGAGAGATTACAAATATTAGTTCTTTGGTTGGAGAAATATTAAAATTATCAAAGTTTGATGCTAGTGTAATTAAATTTGAAGAACAACAAGTGTTTATAGATGATATTGTAAAAAATGCTATTTCTAATGTGGAAATGATGGCAGAGTTAAAAAATATAAATATTGAAGTAAATAATCGAGATAATATTAAACTTGTATGTGATGCAAAATGGCAAATAGAAGCAATCACTAATATTTTAAAAAATTGTATAGAACATTCAAAAGATGATTCTACTATTACAATAGATATAGATTCTAATAAAATATATAAACAAATTACTATTAAAGACAATGGAGAAGGTATTGATGAAAAGGATTTACCTCATATCTTTGAGAGGTTTTATAAAGGAAAAAACTCTTCTAAAGATAGTGTTGGAATTGGTTTAGCACTTGCTAAAACTATTATTGAAAAAGATAATGGTTCTATTAAAGTCAATTCTAAAAAAGGAAAGCAAACTACATTTGTTATCAAATATTATTAATAAATAAGCCTTAATCAGTTGGGTTTTAAGAAAATATTTTATCTTTTGAAAATTGGTATAAGACTATTATAATTTAAATTCTACTTTTAAGTGGTATAAATATTGCTGATTAAATGGTATATTTGATTCATGAAAAGGAGATGATCTTATGGATCAAAAAAAGATTGGTAAATTTATCGCTGAACTTAGAACAGAAAAAGACTTAACACAAACAGAATTGGGAGAAATGTTAGGGGTTAGTTATAAGGCTGTTTCAAAATGGGAAAATGGAATTTGCTTACCTGACGCATCACTATATGATGATATATGTAAAATATTCAAAATTACAAAGGATGAATTGTTTGCAGGCTGTAGAAAAGAAATTAATTATAAAAATAAAACGAACTATATTTTATTGATTTTGTGTTTAATATTGCTAGCTACTTGCTTGTTTATACCTGTGTTATCTAATAATATAATTGGTATGAGTATTATAGGAATAGTTGCTATTATAACATTAGCCTTTTTTACTACAAATATTTATAAATTAACTAATATAAGTAAAGATAATAAAAAAGTGAAAATAATAAAAATATTTAATTATTTACTTATCCTAGCAATACCTATTTTGATTATATCCCAATATATATTTAATATTGAAAATTTTAATAGTGAATTTATTGCTGTACTCATAATTTCATTAATTATAGTGAGTGGAACATTTTTCTATAATTTTCCTTATAATAAATATATTGGATTAAGGTTACCATGGACTGTTCGGGATGAATCTACTTGGAAAATAGCTCATCAAATTGTAGGAATTATTTCTTTACCAATATCTATTTTAACCTTTGTTTGTGCTTTGTTCTTTGATGTTGAAATATGTGCAACTATTGGAATAATTTTATGGATTTTAATACCAAGTGTAATTTCGGGGATACATTTTTATAAATTATATTGTAGAATGTAATTTATAAAATATTAAGTCAGTTCTACATCAGAACTGATTTTTTTTATGCAAAAATATCATTTATAAGCAATAATATTATTGCAATAAAATTATTATTAGAAATATGATATAATTAATATATACGAGAGGAGTGAACTTGTGAAAGTAAGTGGATGGAAAGTATTCCAAATTATTCAATTTATAATATTTGCTGGTGTTAGTGTTTTCTTATTTGTTAGACAAGTTGATGGAAGTGGAGCAGAAAATACAACAGATGTAAAACTAATAAGTTTTGCTGTATGGTTAGGATTTTATTTATTTTTATTAGCACTTGAGTATGGAATACGATTTTTATGTGTTATTAGAAAAAAATAGGAGGAAGAGTAATGAAGAAAAAAATTATAATTGCAGTTGTAGTTATTGTAGCTTTAATAATAGGTGTTTTGGGATATATGGTTATCTCTGATATGGGACAAGAGGATAAGTTAAAAACAGAAATATCAGAAATAAGCGATCTATCTAATGCAGAAAATATTGATATAGATGAGATTAACAAAAGATTAGATAGGACTGTTACAAAAGGCGATTATGCTAAAGTAGAAGATGCTTTTAAATCATATTTAAGAGATAACTTTGATAATAGCATAGAGATTGCTGATTTAATCAATGATGAAAGAATAACAACTTTGCTTACTGCTGATAACTACAAAACTGATGGTAAAGAATTTATTGAATCAAAAAAATATATTTCTACAACAAGACAAAAGTTAGAAGAATGTAAAGAAAAATATTCTGAATATATGACAAAAGAAAAAGCTATGTCATATATTGAAGATAAAGGATTAGATAGTTATTATGTCGATTTATATGAACAAGAATTTGTTGGAGATATGGATTCTATAAAAGACACTACTGTGGAAGATTCAATAGATGACATAATAGAAATTTTAAATACATCAGAAAAAGTATTAAATCTATTATCTGAAAATCCTAATAGTTGGACTATCGAAGGAGAAAATATTGTATTTTCTAATGATAATTTAAGTAATCAATATAATGAATTAATTAATTCAATAGGCTAGTCTTATGCTAGTCTATTTTTGTATGCTAAAATATGATATAATTATCTAAACAAAAATATAGAGTTTTGTATTTGAAAGTGAGAAAAAATCATGAAAAACAAAAAAGTCAACAAACAAGAAATTAAAGATGAAACAAAAACATATATGTTAGAGGGAATGTCAATAGGAATGTGCATTGGAACATCATTAGGAGTGATTATAGGAGTGTTCGCTGATAATATCCCTATATGTATATGTTTTGGAATAAGTATAGGTTTATGTGTTGGTTTAGGAATAGGATCTTTAATTAAAAAAGATAAATAGTAATTTACCAAAAAGATTGTCAGTAATGACAGTCTTTTTTGTACGACAG
>ERZ827512.1808-NODE-1808-length-19348-cov-4.355880_pt1 | contig 19348 bp, 19 predicted proteins | sample MGYA00519916_ERZ827512 | MGnify/ENA primary metagenome ERZ827512 (study PRJEB31778, sample SAMEA3449335) | human gut metagenome | biome: human gut; feature: human-associated habitat; material: faeces | place: United Kingdom | collected 2010/2012 ... | reverse complement strand
AGAACAAGTTTATTACATGCTTTTTATTGGGGACTTGCGGGAGTTATATTTTATGATATAATCCATCCGTGGTTCAATAAAATTATGAATAAACCATTTACTATGAAAGTGAAAGTAATTACTGTTATTACACTTATTTTTATAGTTGTTGATGTTGGGCTTTCGGGATTAGCTTGCTACAGACAGAAAGAACGCGTTGAGGAAATTCAAGCTAAAAATAATTTGGATAAATTTTTGGATAAGCACTATCCAGATGAAAAGATTGATAAGATATATACTAATAAAATTTTAAAAGTTACCAACATTCCATGATGCTTTTGAAAATTATATAAAATAACAATGTACAGAAATTTGCAAAGCAAATTTCGTGTGTGAACAAAGACGTGGACTTAGAAAAGTTATAATCGGTATAAATGTTATTAATGTCTGCTTTGGTTCAAAGAAAAAATATAGGGGCACTGCTTTTTTAGCAGTGCTTTTGTAATTAAAAAGAAATGTTTATTTTATTGTTATAATTTTTATTTAATGGTATACTTTTGTCGGATGGAGTGAGATTATTGAGAAATAAGAAAAAAAGAAGAAGTAAAAGAGTACAAAGATTGTTTTTGTTTTTAATAATTGCTGTAATTATTATGACTGTTGCACTTGGAGTTCAGATTAAAAAACTTCAAGAATTAAATGCTAGCCCAAATAATGTTTCTAATTTTTCAGGTGAACAACAAAATGATGCTGAAAAAATAGATGCTAATGCAAAAATAGATATTTTGAAGTATGATTCTTTTATTGGTAAAGTGTATACTCAAAGCCAATTAGAAAATATGATAAATAGTGATATTTCTGATTTATATAATAATTATGATAAACCTAAAGAAATCGAATATGAATGTACTTCAGAAAGTGCGTCAAGTAGTGATATCGCTGAGAATATTGTAATAAAAATCTATAAAAATGATTTCAATACGGTTAAATCTGCAGAGGTTATAGGACAAAATGAATTATATTATGTAGTTAAGGTTAATTATGATTATACAAATGGTAGTTTAGCTAAGAGATATTCTAAAAATGTTATTGTTTTTAAGAATTTTTATTATGACGATGAGGAAAATGTTTTTAATGTTGATGATGTAGAAAATGTTAAAACTATTTTAGATTTAGACAATTACATTAATGATTTTTCAAATGGTGCTAAGATTGATATTCAATCATTTATTCAAAAAAATGGTCAAAATTATGAATATACTTTATATTATTTAAGTTTAAATTATGGTCAATCTGATAAAAAAGATACAGTTGATTTAATGAAAAAGGTAATTATATTACTTATGATATCTATTCTTTTAATACCGTGTTATGTTAAAGCGGAAGAAGCTGCTAATAAAGAAGATAGTATTACAGGAAATAATGAATCTAATACTAATGAAGAGTCTAATAATAAAGAAGGTGATACTTTAAATGATGGTAATGCTACTACTGAAGATACTGATATAAATGAAAAAAATACAAATAATGATAATACTATTGATACATCACTTATTCCTAATGCAACTGCCGGTGTTTTAATGGATGTAACTACTGGTGAGATAATTTTTGAAAAAAATAAAGATGAACAAGTAGCGGTGGCTTCTATGACTAAGATGGTCGCTCAGATTATTATATTAGAGCAAATTGAAGCAGGTAAGATTAAGTGGAATGATGTAGTTACTACAAGTGAAAATGCTTCAGGTATGGGAGGTAGCCAAATCTATTTAACAACTGGAGAAGAAATGACTGTAGAAGATATGATGAAAGGTATATCAATGGCAAGTGCTAATGATGCAACTGTTGCTATGGCCGAATTTATCGCTGGTAGTGAAGTTGAATTTGTCGAGATGATGAATAAAAAGGTTAAAGAGTTGGGGCTTAAAAATACATATTTTAAAAACTGTACAGGATTAGATGAGCAAGGACACTATTCCAGTGCTTATGATATGGCTTTAATTGCAAGAGAGCTTTTAAAACATGAAAAAATATTAGAGTTTTCATCAGTTTATGAAGACTATTTAAGAGAAGATACTGATAATAAGTTTTGGTTAGTTAATACTAATAAAGTCGTGTACTAAAAATGCTATAGTGAAAAATTACTATAGTATTTTTCATTTATAAATAAGGGTTTTATCAAAAACTAACATACAAAATAAATTTGTTTGTAAGTGAATATTACTATAGTGTTTTGGAATATTTGAATAACATAATCGTATAATTAGATGAATGAGTTAGAAAAAAGGAGGTTGATATATGACTTGTTTATCTAAAAACATTAGTTTAGAAATTATGAAGTTTTTCTTAAATACTAGTGTTCCAAAAATTTTAAGTGAAAGGGCATGTATTACTTCTAATTAGGAAGGAGTGATATTAACTTATGCAGACAGCAATTTATTGCAGGGTATCTACTGAAGAACAAGCTACTGAAGGATTTAGTATTCACGCTCAAAAAGATAAATTAACTAAATATGCTGAAAGTAATGATTGGGAAATTGTAGATTACTATGTTGATGATGGTATAAGTGGTAAAAATTTAACTGATAGGAAAGAAGTATCAAGATTAATGGAAGATGTAAAGAAAGGAAAAATAAATAATGTTTTAATATACAAATTAGATAGACTTACTAGAAGTGTTAAAGACCTTATTTATTTAATAGAACTATTTGATAGTCATAATTGTACTTTTAACTCTCAAACAGAAAAAATAGATACTTCAAATGCTGTTGGAAGAATGTTTGTTAAGATTATTGGAATATTTGCAGAATTTGAAAGAGAAAATTTAGCAGAAAGAGTTACTTTTGGATATGAACAAAAAACTAAAGAAGGTAATTATACTAATTGTAATGGAGTTTTTGGCTATGATTATTTAGTAGGGAAAGGAAAACTTAAAGTTAATAAAAATGAAGCAATTTATGTTAAGAAAATATTTAATTGGTATTTAGATGGCGATTCTATGGTCAAAATTGCTAAAAAGTTAAAGGATTTAAATGTACCAACGAAAAGAGGAGGACATTGGAATCAGTCAACTATTTATTCAATACTTACTAATCCTCTTTATATTGGCAATGTAAGGTATGGAGTAGGAAGAAAGAATGGTTTTGAAGTAAGTGGTAAAAACATAACACCTATTATTAATGATGATTTATTTAATAGCGTTAGCAATTTGATGAAGAAAAGAAAAAAATTTCATAATAAGAAATATTCTTCTGATGATACATATTATTTTAGAGTTTTAAGATGTAGTTTATGTGGAGGGAAATATCATGCTAGGCAACAACTTCAAAGTGGCAAAAAATATATTACTTATCAGTGTAATGGGCATAACAATAATAGCTGTAATGCTCCTGGATTTTCTCATATTAAAATAGAAAATGCATTTATTAATTATTTAGAAAATATTAAAGATTTAGAATTTGATAAAAGTATTTTAAAAAAAGAAAAAAAGGTAATAGAAAACAATGATACTATAGATTTACAAGAGCAAATTGAAAAATTAAATAAAAAGAAAAAAGATATGACAGAATTATTTAGCACTGATGAAATTGATTACGATACTTTTAAAGAAGTAAAAAGTGTAATTGATTCCAAATTAGAAGTGTTAAATAATGAGTTAGATAAAATTAATAAATATTCAAATGAAGAAGATCTAACTAATGAAGAAATTATTAAAGAAGTTATAGTTAATTTAAAAAATAATTTTATTCATTTAAACAATCACGAAAAAAAGATGTTTCTAGAAAGATTTGTTAAAGAAATAAAAGTAAGAAAGGAAGGAAATGATGTAAAACTAGACGAAGTAATATTTTAAATGGTTCACTTAGATGTGAGCTTTTTTATATGGAATAGTTTTTGTAATTTAGAAAGGTGGATGATTTAATGAAAAGTTTTAAAGGAAGTGTTTATTATAGATAAATATGTTTTGGTATATGCTTATGTACCAGAGCATTTTTTATCTAGAAAGGATTTATCTTATTTAGATAAATTAATTTATATAAGAATAGTAGGTTTTTGTAGGAATGATAAATATAATAATACTTGTTTTGCTAGTAATGGTTATTTTGCTAATTTATTTGGAGTTAAGCCAAAGGCAATATCTGTTACGATAAAAAAGTTAAAAGATTTAGATTTAATAAATGTTAAATATATTAGAAATGAAAATCTAGTTAAACAAAGAAGTGTTACTCTGACAAGCAATGTATGGAATCAAATAAGCAATAATGAAGTAGTAAATAAGGAAGAAGATATTACTTATATGAAGGAATATAATAATAAGATAAATAATAATAAAGAAATATTTAATAAAATTATATCTTATGATACAGATGGTGTTATGTTATGGCATGGTAAAAGATGTGAATCAGTAGAACCTACTGAAGAAGAAAGAAAAGAAATGGAAGATTTATTAAGTGAATTTAGAGATGATGATGGTTTGACAAATGAATAAACAAATATTAAAATTAAATAAAGAATAAAAAGTGCTAGTACAGGCTTTTATGTTTTGTATTAGCACTTTTTTCTTTGATGAAAGAGAGGTGTTCATAAAAATATAATATGTCGAAGTCCATCCATAGTTTTTATTAGTATGGTAGTAAGTTGGATTATTCTATGGATTGAATTTTACTAGGAAAATTAAGGATAAAAAAAGAGTTATGGATGAATTCTTCCATAATTTATGGTTGATTTTGCAAGTGCAAAATAAGATTTGATAGCATTGTTTGCCCTTATTTATGGGAAATAAATAAGAATATGCTATCAATTCCTTTATCCTGCTTTAAAAATAATCCTAAAAAACAGAAAGAAAAGGTGATGTGTATCGGGTTATTCCCTAAAAGAAAGGAAATTTATTATTGTTAAAAATTAGATTAAATATATTATGTGGGGAGTTATTTATAGTTTAAGATAGGAGATTAGTTTGAGAGAAGAAACTATCTTAAATTACCAAAACTTAGTATATAAAATATTATCTCATTATAGAAATCTATATAATTATAATAAAGACTTTGAAGAAGATTATTTTCATGATGGTATGGTAGCTTTAATACAAGCATATGATACATATAAAGAAGATAATAATGTTAAATTTATAACATATGCATCAAGATGTATTCATAATAAGTATAAAGACATATTTAAAAAGAAATCTTTTAATGAGGAATCATTAGATTTACAAATAAAAGATGATTTATATTTGCTTGATATTATTCCATCAAAAGAAGAAAAGATTCTTGATATGTTAATAAAAAAAGAAACAAAAAAAGAATTAGAATATTCATTAAATAATTTAAGTAATGATGATAATTTTGTTATATGTAGTTTATATGGTATTAAAACTAAAAGAATAACTCAAAAGAATTTAGCAAAGATACTTAATTGTACTCAGAGTTGTATTGCTAAAAAACATAATAAAATATTAAATCTAATTAAAGAGAGTCTGAGATATTAAAATCAGATTCTTTTCTTTTTTTAATAATATTCAATATTACTACTATATTATCAAAAATAAAATAAATTAAAGTTAATTATTGAATTCTTTTGTAAAATAGTGTAAAATAAGAAGTAAATTTGGGGTGGCGATTGCCAACAAACTTATTGGAGTACAGTGAGAAGAGGGATAAAAGGCAATCGATTGCTTTTTGTCCCCTTTTTTGGTTGAGGTGTATATGAAAATTTATAAAGTCATTAGTATTGATGTAGAAAAAATATGGGGTGCTAAAAAAATAAATAAAAAAGTAATGGGTGAGGTAATTAAATTTGAAGTAAATAATCAACAGTCAAACTATATTGAAGATGATAATAAAAACATTTATAGTTTATATCAACTATATATTAGTCCTCAAAAAGAAGAGTTTTTTGGAAAAAAATATTTAAGAAGAAAGCAATTCTCTTTCTTAATTAAATATATATATTCTTCAAAAAAGCTTTCATTACAGGTTCATCCTAAAGGTAAAAAAGAAACATGGCTATTTTTAAAAGATAATTCTAAAATATTATTAGGTTTAAATAAAAGTATTAAGAAAAAGAATTTAAATTTAGATGCTATATTATCTAACTCTAATATAATTAATTGTAATAAATATGATTTTGCAGCTGTTAACCCAGGTACTATACATTCAATATTAGAAAATAATGTTGTATGTGAGGTTCAAAACAATTATGACGTAACTTATAGATATTTTGATTGGGATAATAATAGGTAATTAACTCAAAAAGAGTTTGTTGAACACGCACGTTTTAGCAAACTCAATATGAGAAAAAATATATACCATAATTTTAAAAGATTTAAAAGCTCAAATTTCAAAATAAACAAAGTTAATATAAAAGGCGAAAAGTATTTCGGTAAAAAAAAACTGTTGTCAAATAGTGCTAGTTTTGAACGGTAACGGGACTATAAATATAGCAAATAAATCTTTAAAGATTAAAAAAGATGGAACATATTTTATATTACCATACTCTGACTATACAATTTTTGGTAATTTAGATATATTGATAGTTTTCTAATTTAGGAGGTTTTTATGAAAAAGAAAATATTATTTATAACAAAGTTTGTACCAGCACCTGCTTATGGAGGTGGATTAAAAAGAAATTCTGCTTGGATAAAATTTTTGTCAAAGTATTATAAAGTTGATGTTATTGGATATTGGAATAAAGATTTTGGAAATAGTAAAATTAAAGAATTAAAAAAATATACAAATAATATATATGGATATCCTTTTGTTCGAACAAAGAAAACTCTTATAAAAAATACACTAGATAGTTTTATAAGTAAAGAACCAATTATAAATCTGCAATACTATAATAAGGAAATTGCAAATAAAATAAATCAATTATGTACAGATAATCAATATGATTTTGTTTTCTTTGCCGAAATTGCAACAGTACAATACAAAAAGCATATTAATAATATTCCATTCTATTTTGATGATCACAATGTTGAATATGAATTAATTAAAAGAACATCAGAGTACGAAACGTTTCCAATGAATATAATGTTAAAAAGAGAATCAAGACTTATGAAAAATGTAGAATTTCAAGCTTTAAGTGAATCTAAAAGCAATTTCTTTGTCAGTGAACGAGATTTGAAAGCTTTTTCTTGTTCAAAGAAAATAAAGAAAAAATCATTTGTTGTAAATAATACCTATGCGAATATGAGAAATGATTTAGCTAAATATAGTAATAGTCCTACTTTAATATTCGTTGGGAGTTTATCTTGGAAACCAAATAAACATGGACTAATACACTTTATTAAGAATATTTATACAAAATTATATTTAAATAACCCATCTATTAAATTTAACATTGTGGGATCAGCTATAAATTCTGATATAAAAGAATACGACGGTAAAATGAATATTAAAATATATGAAAATGCAGAGGAAAAATTAAAAAATAAACTTATTGATGAATCTTGGATTTGTGTAGTTCCTGTATATTTTGGTAGTGGAACAAGAATTAAAATATTGGAATATTGGTCACATAGTAAAACGGTTGTTAGCACCAAATTAGGTGCTGAAGGATTACCAAGCGTTAAAGGGACTTTTATAGTTGATGATGATGCAGAAATAATAAATTCAATACAAAAGTTATTATCAAATCCAACAAGATTAAAAAAGCTTGGTGAGCATAACTATCAAATTTTCAAAGAAAAATACGAGGAGGAAAATGTTTATGGAGATACTTTATATAGCACCGTCTTTACCAAATGATTTTTCAAGAGTAAGAAGTAAAAATATTATTAAAGCCTTGAAAAATAAAGGGTGTAATATTACTTTGATATCATTATATTCGTCTAAAAAAGACTTAGTATATTTAGAAGAAACAAAACAAATGGTTGACAAAGTTATTTTATTTAAGCAACCAAAGATTATTTCTTTAATAAATTGCTTTATTGGAATACTTTCTCCGTATACTTTAAGAACTCTATATCTGTACAATAAAAAATTGCATAAATATTTAAAAAAATCAAAAGCAGATTATGATATGATTTATGTTAAAAGATTAAGAATGGCACAGTATGGTAAATACTTTGATAAATCTAAAGTATATATTGATATTACTGATAGTCTAACAAAGTATTATGATAGGATAAGAAAACAAAGTAAAGGCATAAAAAAGATAATAAGTGAAGAGGAATATATAAAACACAAAATTTATGAAACCTCAATTATTAAGAAATATAATACAATTATTTGTTCAGAAGAAGATAAAAAATATCTTATAGATAAATGGAATATTGATTTGAATAATATGTTAGTAATAAATAATTCAATAGATACTAAAAAATGGATAAATGAAAATGTATCACCTAAGGCAAAAAATAAGAGAACTAAAATTGTTTTTTCGGGAATGATGGATTATGAGCCAAATATTTTTGCAGTCCACTATATCGTTGAGAAAATAATGCCATTACTTGGTTCTAATTATAGTGTGTCTTTTGTAGGAAAAAACTGTTCGGAAGAACTAAAAAATTTAGAATCAAATAATGTTCATTTCGTTGGTTATGTTGCCGACATGAAAAAAGAACTTCAAAAATATGATATGTATATATGTCCTATTATAGCAGGTTCAGGTGTTAAAAATAAAATTTTACAGGCAGCAAGTGTAGGATTACCAATTGTATCAAATAGCTTAGGAATTGAAGGCGTAGAAGAAGATATAAAGAAGTATGTATTCTTAGGAAATACTCCTGAGGAACTGGCTAGGCAAATAGAACAAATAAATAAATTAGATACACATTCATTAAAAAATATAATTATGAATCAACAAAAATTCATTATAGAAAAATACGACATAAATGTAGCTATAGAAAAGTTGGTGAAAAAATAATGAAGAGAATTATTACTGTATATCACGGAATTGGCAATTCAGATAAATTTATGGAAGTTCCAATGAATATGTTCTTAATGCAATTAAAGTATTTAAAAAGAAAAAAATTCAACTTTTGCCATTTTGACGAATTTATAAATGCTACAACTGGAAATAATATTATGATTATGTTTGATGACGGTTTAAAATCCATAAAACCTGCTATAGAATATTTAGAACAAAATTCTACAAAATATTCTTTAGCTATCATAGAAGACAATATTGGTAAAAAAGGATTTTTGACAGAGCAAGAACTTAAAAGATTAAAGTATGCACAGTTCTACTTTCATACAAAAAGTCATTTGGATTTATCGACTTTATCAACTTTGGTATTAAAAAAGGAATTGACTGTTACTAAATCTTATATATCAAAGAAAATTTTGGTTTATCCAATGGGAAAATATAATAATACTGTGAAAGATGGAATGTCAAATTCTGGTTTTGATTATGGAATGACAGTATTACCTTTTCATGTTAACAAATCATTTAACAAACAAGAAATTCCTAGAATATGTATTAATGGTTATTTAAATTTTAATAAATATAAATTATTCGTTTCAAAATTAGGAAATATTTATTTACATTTAGCTTTTATAAAAAGAAAAATTTTGAATCAAAACTATTTGGATAGGTAGGTGAAAAAATGGTGAATTTAAAAAACTTGAAGTATGGATTTAGTATTAAACAAATTTACAATTATTACTTATACAAAAAGAGTAATAAAAAGGATACATTTTTAAATTATAGACCTATTTGGTTGCTTATTTATGTATCAGATTTATGCAATTTAAGATGCGAAATGTGTCCTCATCATTCTGGAAAAAATAATGACTTTGAGTATCAAAAACAACTTAGCAAAAAATTTATAAGCTTAGATATGCTTGAAAAAATATATAAGAAGTTTCCAGAATCAGTTTTTGTAATGTTAGGTGGTGTAGGTGAGCCACTACTTCATCCACAATTTAAAGAAATAATAAAATTAACATCTAAAAACAAAAAGAAAATAAATATTATTACAAATGGAACTTTATTAAATGATGATTTAATTGAATTTTTAATGAAAGAAAAAATGTTAAATCAAATATCTATAAGTTTAAATGCATCAAACTCAGAAGAATATAGTTCAATATGTAAGGTTAAAAATGTTATATTTGATAAAACAGTATCAAACATAAAAAAACTTGTTGAAGCTAAAAAGAAGTATAAATCAAAAGCAGAAATTGTAGTTAGTGGTGTTTGCAGTCATGAGTTTATGAACAGTAGTTATGAATTTTTAAAGTTTTGTGATAATTTGAATGTAGATAGAATTGATTTACATAGATACATAGATTTTGATATTAAAGATGCATTAACAGATTTAGATGATTTTAATGATAAGATAGATGAGTTATATAATTATGCAAAAGCAAATATTCGTACAAAGACAAATTTACCACACAAAATCACCAAAAGTAATTATTGTAAAAATTGTGACTGGTATTTTAAAAATTTATCATTTGATGCTTATGGAAACATGGGAAGTTGTGGAAGAGTTATTAATCCATCTAGTGAATACGGAAATATAAATGATAAGGAAGACATTTGGAATAATGTTTATATGCAACAAATGCGAAAAAAATTTATTAATGATCCTGTAGTAACGAAATACTGTGAAAAGTGTGTTGAAAATCATAAAGGTTAGGTGAAATCAATATGAAAGTATCATATATAATTTCTTCAATAGGAAAATCAAGAAAATTGAATGAATTATTAAATTCTTTAATAAAACATCTTAATGGAAATGAAATAATTCTTATTGATAATAGTGAAAATAAAGCATTGCAGCAATATAAGAAGAATAAAGCAATTCATTATTATCATGAAGAAAAAACAGGATTAAGTAATGCAAGAAACAGAGGTGCGAAGGAAGCTTCTAATGAGTTATTAGTGTTTTTAGATGATGATATAATCCCCAAATCTTCGTTTTTCAAGGCTTTAAATAGCTATGCTAACAATAAATCATTGAAAGCAATAGTTGGTGGTAAAATAATTTCAAAGGAAATTCCTAAGTTTTTACCTATTAAATATCAATATATTGCTGGAATGAAAGATTTTGGTGATGATAAAAAAATATTACCAAAATATAAATATTTGGGTGGATGTCTATTAGTTATGACAAAAGAAACTTTCAACAAAGTAAATGGATTCAATAATAATTTCGGTCATGACGGTAGTAAATTAGGTGCTAATGAAGATGTTTTAATACAGGATATAGCACGAAAAGATGGCATTAATATGATATATGATCCTAAATTATATGTTATTCATTACTGGACTGGTAATTATGAAGTTGCTATAAAAAGAATAGAAATTCAAGGAAAGAGCGATTATCTATTAGATAAAAAATATCACAAAATAAGACTCTTCTTAAAACTTATTAAGTATAAATTATTTATAGTGTTGAAGAAAAAAAGCAGTGATTTGACGGATATTTATGATATTGTGAGGTATAAGAGCTATGTTAATTATAAAAGAAATAGATAAACTTGATACTAAAACAAAAGAGGAATGGAAAAAACTATGGCAACAAAATGCTACTCGAAATTATTTCAATTCTTTATGGTGGTTTCAAAATTATATTTCAGTTTATCAAAGCCATCAATATACTATATTAAAAGGTTATAATAATAATTCAATACAATTTATTTTACCTTTAATAAAAATGCCCTTTAAAAATTTGGTAGTTATAGGTGGAAGATATTTAGATAAAGTTTCTTTTCTATATAATGCTGATATAAGAGAAATTATTAAAACTTTAGAGAAATATTGCATAGAAAGTAAAAAAACAATTACTTTATTAGAATGCAATTTTAATATAAATTGTATAAAAGAGCAAAAGTGTATTACAGAATTTGCTTCAGATAATCCATTTGTTTCCTTAAACCAGGATTTAGATTCTGTTATTAAAAGAAAAGAAAAAAGATATATTGAAAATATATTGAGAAAAAATAACAACTTATCATTTAAAATTATATCTGGAAAGGATGTACAAGATTACATAGATATAATTTTTGACATAGAAAGTAGAAGCAATAAAATAAAAAAGAGTAAAGCTTTATTTGTTGATGAGAAGGTAAGAGAATTATTTAGAAATATTTCTAAAACTGATTATAGTATGCTTTGTATTTTATACTATAATAATATTCCAATATCTCACATGATTGGATTGATAGCCACTCCTAGTAATTTTATGGCATATCATATGGCATTTGATAAGGAATATAGTCGTTTTCAGCCAGGTAAATTGGTAATATATCATTTGTTAAATTATTTGAAGAATAAAGAATATAATGTTTTTGACTTTTCGAGAGGAAATAGTTTATTAAAAAAACATTTTAGCATAGAAAATTCAAAAAATTACAATGTTTATATAAACCCAAATGTTTTTGTAAAAATAAAATTATCATTTAGAGGATTAGTAAAGCAAGCAAAACAACTTATAAAAAAATTTCTATGTATAATAATTAAACGTAATAATGGAGGTAATCATGCAAATTGCAATAATAATGATAGATAATGAGAAAGATGAATTTAGTGACTTTTTAAATCTTACTTTTGCAAAAGTATATGATATGTATACTAAAATATACTTTAATAATTATGAAGATTTAAATATCACAAATAAAGAATTAGAAAATTCGATTTTGGTGTTACCATCATCACTAAACGAAAAAAAGAGAGAATTGATAATTACTTCACTAAATTTTGCTAAAAAAAATGTATATATATATGACATAAATAAGCTTAGCTATATATATACCAGCAAAGTTGATAATATTGATGGCGTTATATCAAATTATTTAGACTATTATTGGATTGATAAAATTCAAATACCAATTGCAATACATTGTAATTTAAAATGTAATAGATGTTATCATTTTTCAAACCTACAAGCCAAAGAAAAATTTTATGATTTAGAACAATACAAAAAAGATATTAATAATATTAATAAGTTAGGTTTTAAAATATTTGAGTTTAGATTTTTAGGTGGAGAACCTTTGCTGTGTGATGATATTTTAGACTATATAAAATATACAAAACAAATATATCCATATTCAAACATGAAAATAATAACAAATGGAATATTATTATTATCAAAATCAGAAGAATTTTTAAAAGAGTTATCAGGGTTAAATATTTCAATTTCAATTTCATTATATCCACCAATGATGAAGAGAATAAATGAGGTTGAATCAAGACTTATGAAAAATGGTGTAAGTTATGAAATATTTAGACTAGGTGATAGATTTAATAAAATTTTAAATGGGAATGAATCAACAGAATTTGAAGATGTGGCAAAGGAATGTGAAAAATGTATTATTATATATAATGGTGTTATAAGTAGATGTGCACCATCAATCTTTATTAATATTTTTAATAATAAATTTCAATACAATTATCCAGAAACAAATAAGGAAATAACATCTTTTAAAAGCAGAAAATTAGTTCTTAAATATATGGATAGACCTGTTGAGTTGTGTAAATACTGCTCTGGAGATTCAAATCCAGTATCATTCAAGTGGGAATCAACGCCAAAAGAAATATCACCAAATGATTATATAAGATAATAGTAAGGAGATGACAATATGCAAGAAATAGGATTTTTATTTGGGGCTGCTTCGGGTATAGGCAAAGCAACATACCAAAAGATAAGAAATACTTATCCTGAATTAAAGTTAATAATATTGGATAAATCACCAGTTGATTTATTGAATAAAAAAGATGAATTTTATCAGTTAGATTTAAGTGATTTTGAAAATGCAAAAAAGTTTATTAAGTTAAAAATTAATAATCAAAAATTGGTGGTTAAATTTATTATTAATACAATAGGATATCAAGAAAATGTTACTATTGATAATATTGATTATATGCAATGGGATAAGATGTATAATGCTACTGTGAAGTCGATATTTTTTATAGAAAGAGAAATAATTAAATTAATGAAATTAACTCCAATAAATAATCAGTCAATTGTTAATGTTACCTCAATTCATACTGAAATAATTAGAGATATAGTTCATTATTCTTCATCAAAATCAGCTATTAAAATGATTTCAAAGGAATTGGCTTATCAATTAGCATCTTGTAATATAAGGGTCAATTGTGTTGAACCTGGTTCTATTGATACACCTTTACTAAGAAAAGATTTAAATAATAATGAATTGATAAATGAAGCTGCAATGAATATTCCCATGAAAAGACATGGAAAACCAGATGAAGTTGCTGATTTGATACTATTTTTAATATCTGATCATGCAAAATATATTACTGGTGAGAGTATAGTGATTGATGGTGGATTATCACTTATAATATAGGAGGACAATATGAAAGAATCATTTTATAATATAAAATTCCAACATAATGGTTTGAATTTTATATACAATACTAAGAATTCGAAACTAATTACATTTGACAACTATGATAATTTGTTTGCTAATCATTATTCTGACTTGGTATCAAATGGTTTTCTTGTTGCTGATGATTTTAATGAATTTGAAGAAGTTGTTAATAAACGAAGTGAATATTTATCAAAAGAAAAAGATTATAAACGTTTTACTATTTTACCAACTACTAAATGTAATGCTAATTGCTCTTTTTGTTATGAAAATGATTCACCAAGATATGATATGAGTGATGAAGTTGTTGAACAAATAATAAATTTCATTAAGCAAGAAAGCCAAGAAAAAAAGAAAATAAGAGTATATTGGTTTGGAGGAGAACCATTAGTTCGTAGAGATATTATTGATAAAATATCTAAAAGTTTGATTGAGTTCAGTAATGAGAATGGCATAAGTTATCAAGCAAGTATAGCAACTAATTTGTCACTGCTTGATAAAGATGACATTGAGTATGCAATAGAAAATTGGCATTTAAATAAAATAGAGTTTGCTTTTGATGGTAATAAAGAACAACACAATAAAAGTAAGGACTATAAAATAAAGAATTTTGATGCCTTTCAGCATAATTTGAATATGATTGATTGCTTGTTAAATAAAAATATAATCGTGCAAATAAGATTTAATATAACAAGGGAAAATTTTAATGATGCAATGTTGTTAGTTCAAGAAATACTAAAAAAACATCATGGTAATAAAAATCTTCTATTATATTTAGGCGTTGTTTTTAAAACACCTAAAAATCAAAATTTAACAAAAGAAGAACTTATAGAAATACGACAAATAGGAAATTATTCAATTGAATTTTTCAAATTATTAAAGAAGTATAATCATATTCAAGGTGTTAATGGACTACCTTTAACATATAAAAAGAACAATTGTTATGCTTCTAATGATGATTCACTTGTAATTGGACCTGCTGGTATAATTACAAAATGTCAAATGTGTCTAGATGATGAATTAAATAAAATTGGAGATATTTATAGTGGAATTGACTTTTCTAGTAAAAATTATAATATTTGGTGTAATACATTATATTTTGACAAATGTCAAAAATGCAAATTGTATCCAATGTGTTTATCTGGATGCATTGGGCAAAAGTATATATATAACGAAAATACCTGTTGTAAAGAGAAATTTTATTTAGATGAACTTTTGAAAACAGCTGTTGATATGTTAGATGAAGATAAACAATTGAAAAAAAACAGAGTATTATCTTTAAAAAGGTGAAGAATATGAAGAATACAACCATCGGCATGAATTTTTGCTGGAATCCATCAGATTCCAATGCTTTAGAAAAATATGTTGATTATATAGATTGGTGTGATAAACACAAGATAAAAATTATAAGAATTATTTTTAGTAAATGGGGATTAAATTGTATTTATAATAAAAAAGATGTAATAACACTAAAACATATTGTTCATTATGCCTCAACAAAAAATATTAATATAATAATATCTTTGCTAAATTTCACTGATTTTAATAAAATCAATTATTTAGATATTAATGATAAAAACTTTTCATGGAATTTTAATAAATATCAACCTATTGATAAAAAAGTATCATCATTTTTTAAAAAAATTAATAATGTTCTAGTTGAAGATATAAATTATGTGCTAGATAGTATTATTGAATATAATAATATAAAGTTTATTGAAATAATGAATGAAATAGATCAGGTTAATTGTAATGATAATGTTTTAATAAATTGGTGTAATAAGTTAATTAACATATTATCAAAAAAATATCAGAAATATATTTTTACATGTAGTATTTCAAACTACCAAAAATATGATTTGTATAGAGAAAAGTTAAATTGTTACGTGGATCTTCATTTTTATAGTTTTCCAAGCGAAAGTGCATTTGAAAATTTACAATACGCAATGAAAGCTTATAAAGAAATTTTATATTTTGGTGAATATGCAAAAAACTCTGATTATTCATATATAGATGATTATGGTAGCAAATTATATTTTACTTCAGGATTATGGGGTTCATACTTTTTAAAAGTGACTTATTCAGCAATGAGTTGGTGGTGGGATGATATAATTATAAATTCTGATTACGAAAGAATTATTGATTTTTACAACAAAAATAATCTTAACTTTCAATTTGATGGGTTTGAAGAAATGTCAACAGAAGAATTAAGTATAGAATATAACAACAATAGTACAGATAAGCATACTCACGAAATCAATAAAATAATTGAAAGAATAATAAATTTATTAAAGCATCCACTATTTATATTTAATGAACTAAAAAACATAAGGAAATTTTTATCCAGAAAATTAAAAAAAGAAAAAAGTTTGAAGGTTTATAAAATTTGGTCAAAATCTAAAAAAATTTTCTATATTGAATGTAACGAAGAATGTATTATTGATTTAAAAAATCTATTGTTAAATAAGAGATTTTATGTATACGATTTGATAAAATGTACTAAAAAAATCGTTAATATCAGAGAAAAATCAAAAATAAATGTATATGGTTGTTATATTTTAGGAGAAAAATAAAAAAAACACAAACTTGTGGTATAATATATCAATGAAAAAGGAGTGATTTATATGGTAATTTTTAAAGCTAATAATTTAAAAAAGTCTTATGGTGCTGATGTAATATTTGATAATGTAAGTTTTGATTTAAAAGAAGGAGAAGTTGTTGGACTTTTAGGCAGAAATGGGACAGGCAAATCTACTTTATTAAAAATATTAAAAGGATTAGAAACCCCAGATTCTGGAAATATCCAATTTTTTAAAAAATGTTCAATGGGCTATTTAGAACAAATTCCTGAATATCCTAATATGACTGTTCAAAATGTTTTGTATTTACCATTTGAAAAAGTTATGTCAATTGAAAAAGATATGAGAGCAATAGAAGGACTATTAGCAACATCATTAAATGAAAATGATATGAATAAACTATTAGAAAAGTATGGAAGATTACAGGAAGCATTTGATAAAAATAATGGCTATTCAATTAGCAGTAAAGTTGAAAAGATAAAAAATGGTTTGAATATAACTGAAGATTTATCAAATTCTATCTTTGATAAATGTAGTGGTGGCGAAAAGACTAGAGTGCTTGTTGCAAAAATGTTGTTAGAAGAACCAGAAATATTATTGTTGGACGAACCTACTAATAACTTAGATATTAAAACATTGGAGTGGTTAGAAGATTATATAAAACAGTATAAAGGAAGTGTGTTAGTTGTATCACACGATAGATACTTCTTAGATCATGTAATAGGCAGAGTGATTGAATTAGATACGGATGGAATAGAAGAATATGATGGTAACTATTCTAAGTATATACAAGATAAAGAGCAAAGGTTTTTAGAAAGATATAAAGCTTATGAAAATAATCAATACATAACACACAGAATGGAAATGCAAGTAAGACGTTTAAAATCAATGAATTCACAAATTTTGAGAGGTGTTGCAAATAAAATTGAAAACAGATTAAATAAAATGGAAAAAATAGATAAACCAATTTTTGAGAAAAAAAGTATGAGAATGAATGAATTTTCTGGAAGTCGTTCAGGAGCAACACTTTTAGAAGCTGTTGGAATTGCAAAATCTTTTGAACAAAAAGAATTATTTTATGATATAGATTTAACTATTGAAAAGGGAGACAGAATTGGAATAATTGGTGAAAATGGTTCTGGTAAGACTACGTTATTAAAAATTTTATTAGGTCAAGAAATGCCTGATGATGGAATAATTGAAATTTCATCAACTGCAAAAATTGGATATTTGACACAAGATACATCTTTTGAAGATGAAGAAAAAACGATATTAGAAACATTTATTCAGTCATTCGATAGTATGAATCAAGGTGAAGCACGAAATAAATTAGCATCAATGTTGTTCACTAGTGATGATGTTTATAAAAAAATAAAAGTATTATCTGGTGGTGAAAAAATAAGGCTAAAACTATGTATTTTAATGAATCAAAACCTTAATTTACTTGTTTTAGATGAACCAACAAATCATTTGGATTTAAATTCCAGAGAAGTTTTAGAAGAAAACTTAATGAATTATTCAGGAACTTTATTATTTGTATCACATGATAGATATTTCTTAGAAAAAATGACAAATAAAATTTGGAATTTAGAAAATAAACAAATGGAAGTTTTTTCTGGAAATTACGACGAATATATAGATAGAAAAAAAAACGCAGTAATAGAGGAAACATCTCCCATTTTAAGAAAAACTAGAAAATAGGTGATACAATGATAATAATGAAAGAACATCAAAGAATACATAATTTTCCTAAAGAAAATTTGTGTATAGTAACAGATTTTGATAAAACAATTACTAGCAATGAAAGTGTTAGTTCAATTGGTGTTTTTTCAAATTTCTTTCCAAAGCAGTATGCAGAGGAAAAGTCAAAAATTATGGAACAAGAAGAAAAAATATTTTTATCAAATGATATTTCCAATGTGCAAAAAGAGCAATTGCTTCCTTCTATTTGGATTAAAAAATTAAAACTATTAAGAGAATTTTTAAACAACTATAAAGTTATTAATGATATAGTATCATCTAATCAGTTTATTTTTAGAGATGATGCAATAGAAACTATAAATTATCTTCAAAGAAAATACCAAGTTATTATAAATTCTTCTGGTTTTGGTAATTTGATTATAGAATTATTGAAAAAGGAAGGTTGCCATTTTGATAATCTTGTTGTTTTTTCAAATTTTATTCAAAATGGTATGATAGATTTTTCTAAAATGATTGATCCATATAGAAAATATAATACTGAATATATAAAATATATAAATAATTATAAGAACTTTGTTTTATTAGGAGATTCTTTAACTGATTTAAGTATGCTCCCATTAGATTTGAACAAAATATCTGTAGGATTTTTAGATTGCGAATATGATACTTATCTTAAAGATTTTACAAGTGATTTTGATATTGTAGCAACTGAGAATGAGCCTTATAATTCTCCAGTTAAAAAACTAAGTTTATAAGAGACCAACTATAATGTGTCAATAGAAAATTGAACATTTTTGAAATATGTATGAA
>ERZ827512.1805-NODE-1805-length-19392-cov-5.599007_pt1 | contig 19392 bp, 22 predicted proteins | sample MGYA00519916_ERZ827512 | MGnify/ENA primary metagenome ERZ827512 (study PRJEB31778, sample SAMEA3449335) | human gut metagenome | biome: human gut; feature: human-associated habitat; material: faeces | place: United Kingdom | collected 2010/2012 ... | reverse complement strand
AATGGAGTTTAGTTATAACTCCATAAAAAATTAACATTTATTTTTGAACAATCCCTTAGTACTTTTTAAGTTTTTTATAATTTTGGTGTTTACTTAAAAGAAATCATTATTTTTCATATAAAATATACATTAAATTATTAAATTAACTATTAATTACTTAAAAACTATTGACTTTTAAATAAAAGAATGCTAGAATGAATTTGTAATTTGAAGGGGGATTAAGTTATGATAAAGAATGATAATAAACAAGAGAGGGATTATTTACTTAGTTTGAAAAAAGCTTTATTTATTGGAACATTAGGGGTAACTACAGCTATTAGTAGTGCTTGTGGAAATACTAAAAAGATTTCGCAAGAAAATCCATTTCCAAATGGAGAAAGTTCTATTTTTCTAGCAGATAATTATGATATAGATGGTTTAAAATTTGAAGGATATGAAGAGGCTGTATTTATATCTAAAGATGGAAATAAGGAATCTTACTCTGAATTGTTAGAAAGATGTAAAACTAATATAAATGAGGAAAATGGTTATGGATTAAATAAAAGTTTGTATAAGATAGGTCGTGTTATTTTACAAAAAAGAGTTGCTGAAGCACTAGGTATCAATATTAGTGATATGGAAAGTTTTTCTGTAGAGTATTTAAATGATTCTATGGGGGAAGAAAATCCATGTTTTGTTACTGTTGGTTATCAAGGAAAAGAATATGTCTTGGAGCTTGAGGGAGAAATAGGGAGAGAAATAGCTTGGTGTATTAGTAAAACAGTAACTAATAGTATTCCAGTTGATGAAGATGCATATACATATACAGATATTAATAGAGTTATAAGATCTTATAAGGATTGTTTAAATTCTGATGAAGATTATGTTGTTGATAATGGAGAAGTAAAAAATTCTTCAATTGAAAAGGTTGGAGACATTAGCTTCGAAATAGTAAAAAATAAAACTAAAAAGAAAAATTAATTTCAGTAAATAATTAGTTATGTTAAGTTAAAGAAAAAGCCAACATCTAAAAAATTTAGGTGTTGGTTTTAAAATTCAAAAAAGTCAGAAATGTAAATAAAAAAATTATATTTTCACAATCATTATCTAATTTATCTTTTATGTTTTGGTTGATTATTTAAATCATCTTGCTTATTTTTTGTATCTTCTATTTTTCTAGTAGCCTCTTGTAAAATATCTTGTCCAGTAGCAGAAAGGCTTCTCTGATCATTTTCATATGTTTTTTTCAAATAATCAATAAACTCTGTATCATTATTTATAGATAATTTATTAATTAAATGAGTAACTTGCTTTTTCTTAGGTAAATCAAAGTATGCTAGAACATCAAGTAATTTATTTGTTAATTTAGGATAAGTATTATTAACTGATGAAACTATTGATTTCAAAAATTGTTCTCTTTTAGGAAATACAGCTTGTGTTATTACAGTTTTCTCAAATAATTCAATTATATCATCTTCATTAAACGGTGGCTCATCAATTTTTAAAAAACTCATTTTCTTGTTTATTTTATCTAATAAATAAGGATGAAATAACAAGATTCTGTTAAAATCATTTTTACTAATTTTTCTTCCCCTAAGCTCTGATTGTTTAATTTGTCTTTCTATTAAATCGGAATTATCAAATGGTATTTCTTTAGGTTTATTGGGATAAAGATATAAATTAATTTTACCATCACTAGCAAGTTCTTTTATTTTATCATAAATATTATTTACATCTTCTTCACTATTAATATTAATACCAGTTTGAGAAACTAGCTCACTAAAACCAGTGTTTATATCCTTAAATGTTGTATCTGAAACTGTATAAATAGCTGCCGAACCACTATACATTACATTAAATGCTTCAGGTACACGTTCAACCAGTTGCCATGGTTCACTATCAGAATTTCTAAATAAAGTATATGTACAATCATCACCAGCTTTACCACTAAAGATATATGCAAGCTCTTTTAATTTTGTAGCATATACATAGTTGCCATGTGTAGATTGATGTGGTTCTATTCTCTTAAGACCCTTAATATTACTGCCATGATATAAAATTCCCATCTTAACTTCCTTTCTGTTTACATCTATAATATATCATTAAATAAAATTTAAGTATAGTTATTTAATAAACTAAAGCAAAAAAGTTATAGTTTTATCAAAAAATATAAAATATAACTAATTAATAACTTTACCAAAAATTGTAGCTTTGTTAAGAAAATATTTCTGATTTATATAAATAAAAAACAAACATTTAATAAGTAAAACGATATTAAGCATATAAGATTATCTTCAAACTCTTGATGTTTTAATATAAAAATACTTTACTAACTTATTCTAGCTAACCATATTATAACAAAAAAATAAAAAAATTATTAAAAAGTCTTGACTTGGAGTTAAGTCTATGGTTTACAATATAATTGTTCTAAGATAATTAGGGATATTACTATATAAATAAAGTTCAGATAAAAATATCTAAAGAATAGAGGAATTAATATGACAATAAAAGAAGTTTCTAAAATGTATAATTTATCACCTGATACTTTGCGATTTTATGAAAAAAAAGGCCTAATTGGCCCTGTAAAAAAGACTAGTGGTGGAATTAGAGATTATGAAGAAGATGATTTAAAAAGAATTGAATTTATAAAGTGTATGCGTAGTGCTGAAATTCCTGTTATAGTTTTAAAAGAATATGTTGATTTATTTTCAGCTGGTGATGAAACTATAAAAGAAAGAAGAGAACTATTAGAAGAACAGAAACATATCTTAGAAGATAAAATAGCTAAGATGCAGGAAGCATATGAAAAATTAAATAAGAAAATAGATATGTATTATTCAGGAGAACTTGAGAAATATTTAAAATAAGCATTTATTTGTATAGTTAATTAATTATCTTTGGTTAACAATTAAATAATAAATTTAGAAAGAGATGATATTATGTATTTAGATAAAATTAATGATCCAAGTGATTTAAAAAAATTAGAAATATCAGAATTACCAAAATTAGCTGATGAAGTGAGAAAAGCTGTTATTAACAGAATAAGTAATATTGGTGGCCACAAAGGACCAAATTTAGGAATGGTTGAAATGACAGTAGCGCTACATTATGTTTTTAATTCTCCAAAAGATAAACTAGTTTTTGATGTTTCTCATCAGTGTTATTCCCATAAAATACTTACTGGTAGAAAAGGTGCTTTCTTATTTAGTGAACATTTCCATGATGTAACAGGCTTTACTAATCCAGCTGAAAGTGTTCACGATATTTTTAAAATTGGTCATACATCTACTTCTATTTCTTTGGCTCTTGGTTTAGCAATAGCTAGAGATTTAGAAAAAAAGCATGACAATGTAGTAGCTATTATTGGTGATGGTTCTTTATCAGGAGGAGAAGCACTAGAAGCCTTAGATTATGCAGGAGAATATAATAAAAATTTAATTATAATTGTTAATGATAACGACCAAAGTATAGCTGAAAATCATGGCGGAATATATAAAACATTAAGAAAATTAAGAGAGACTAATGGTCAAGATCCTAATAATCTTTTCTCTTCATTTGGACTTGAATATCACTATTTAGATGATGGACACAATCTAGAAAAATTAGTTTCTCTATTTGAAAGTGTCAAAGATATTGATCATCCTGTTGTTCTCCATATTCATACGATAAAAGGTAAGGGATTAAAATATGCTGAAGAAAATAGGGAACAGTGGCATGCTGGGGGACCATTTAACGTAGAGGATGGTAGTCCTAAAATTACTATTAAAAACGATACTACAGTATTTGAGAGTCTAAAAGAATTATTAGATAGTAATGAACAAGCTGTTGTAGTGAATGCAGGGACACCAATGTCGTTAGGCTTTACTAAAGATAAAAGAGAAGAATATGTTAAAAGAGGTCAATTTATTGATGTCGGTATAGCCGAAGAAAATGGTGTTGCGATTGCAAGTGGAATAGCAAAAAATGGTGGAACAGCAGTATTTGGAACTTTTGCTGCCTTTTTCCAAAGAACTTACGATCAAGTATCTCACGATTTATGTTTAAATGATAATCCTGCTACAATGTTAGTACTAAGCCCTGGCGTTTATGGAATGAATTCGGATACTCATTTAGCTCTTTGTGATATTCAACAATTTGCCTATATTCCTAATTTAATTTATTTAGCTCCAGCTACTAGAAGTGAATATAAAAATGCTTTAAAATTTGCAACAACTCAAAAAAAACATCCTGTTTGTATTAGAGTTCCAGCTGTATTTTCAGATATTCAAGAAGAAGATAATACCAACTATGCTGAAATTAATAAAAATAAAATTATAAAAAAAGGTAGTAAGGTAGCTATCTTTGGTATAGGAAAAATGATAGATATGGCTAATGATATAGCATATAAATTAAAAAAAGAAAAAAATCTGGATATTACCATTATTAATCCATTATTTTTATCAGGGCTTGACGAAGAATTATTAAATTCTCTAAAAAATAATCATCAACTAATTATAACTTTAGAAGATGGAGAACTTATGGGAGGTTATGGTCAAAATATTTCGTCATTTTACGGTCAAAATGAGATATCAGTCAAGAATTATGGTATTTCTAAAAAGTTTCATACTGACTTTGCAGCCGAAGAATTATTAGCAGAAAATGGAATGTCTATTTCTAATATCTATAATTTTATAATTAAATTCTTAGAGCTTTAAAATAATATTCAAGATTTTTCTTCTCAAAAAATTATAATATATTTAACTGTTTTTAAATAGGAATGCTATAATAAAAATGAATGGAGTTTTGACTGATTATGAAAGTAATATTTTTGGATTTTGATGGAGTTATAAATAATTATAATAATTTTGATAATGCAATAGATTATAAATGTTTAAGTATATTAAAGAAAATAATAGCTATAACAGATGCTAAGGTTGTTATAACAAGTTCTAATAAATATCCTTATCAAAGAAATATAGGAAATATTCCTCTAAAAGAAAGAAGACTATATAAAGAATATCTAAAACCTCTATTTGAAAATGGAATTGATATATATGATATGACACCTTTAGTAGAAGAAAATAGAGAAAAAGAAATATTAGCATATCTAGAACAACACAAAGAAATAGAAGAATATTTAATATTAGATGATGATTATTGTATGTCCTCTCTTTGCCTTCATGAAATATATATTGACCTAATGTCTGGTTTAACAGAGGATCATATTAATCCAGCTCTTAACATCTTAAATGGTAAATTAGAATTTTATCATGATTATATTGATTATTTAGAAGATGAAGCTAGTCGAAACAAAAGAATGAATGAAAAAATATTAAAATTAAAATTAGAAAGGAAATGAAAAATAGATAAATCTAAAGTTTATTTTACAAAAGATATTAGTAGTAATGGTTTGATAAAAATATATGATGCTATGAAAAGAGAATTAAAAGGACCAGTAGCAGTAAAAATATCTACAGGAGAACTTGGTGGTCACAACTATTTAGATCCAAATCTAATTAAAGATTTAGTAACAAAAGTAGGTGGAACTATTGTTGAGTGTAATACAGCTTATCCTGGTAAAAGAATGAAATCAGAAGATCATTGGGAAACTATAAAACAACATGGCTTTTTAGATATTGCACTTGTTGATATTATGGATGAAGAAGGAGAAATATCTATTCCCGTTACTAATGGTAATCATTTAAAAGGTGAAGATATAGTAGGTAGTCATATTCAAAATTATAATTCTATGTTAGTGCTATCTCATTTTAAAGGGCATGCTATGGGGGGATTTGGTGGTGCTCTAAAAAATATTTCTATTGGTGTTGCCTCTAGCAATGGTAAAGCTTGGATTCACTCAGTTGGAAGAACTAAAGATGTTAGCAAACTATGGGACTATGTAGAGGATCAAGATGGCTTCTTGGAAAGTATGGCTGAAGCTAGTAGTGGCGTTTTAAACTATTTTGGAAAAGATAATATGGCATTCATTAATGTTGCTAATAAAATCTCTATAGATTGCGATTGTGATTCTAATCCAAAAGATCCAGAAATGGCTGATATTGGTATATTTGCTAGTTTAGATCCTGTCAGTTTAGATAAATGTTGTTATGATGCTATTATGAATTCTAGCGATCTACACCGTCATTCATTAATAGAAAGAATGGAAGAAAAACATGCTATTCATACAGTAAATACTGCAAATAAACTTGGTGTTGGTAATTTAGAATATGAACTTATAGATATCGATAAATAAATAGAATAAAATAAAATCACACTTAAATTTACTTTTTAATAAAGTTAAAAGTGTGATTTTTTCGGTGTGCCGTGCATGGTATATATCTAGTTGGTGAAAGTGCAATACACGCGTAGGTATCGACGAAGTGTTAGAGAAGCACAAAGCATCAGTCGTGAGGCTTGGGGCTAAAGGAAGTGTGGAACAAAATCGAGGACTAACGAACAGAAATTTACTATAAGGCTGCATAAACGGATAAGGTTGCCAAACAAACTAAAGTCCAAAAGATACTCGTAACTTTATGTAGTAAAGTAAGTAGTTAATTGAGAAAAGATATATGTCTTACCGCGTGGGACTTGCAAACGAATAAGTACAAGCGGTTTAATACACCAATTGTTAAGGTCGGTCGAAAAAGGTTTATTGCAAGAAGTCAGCAGAGGTCGTAGTACTAGAAAACTAGGAAGGACTGAATAATTTGTAGTTTTTACTACTGAAATTGGAATAGGCTATAATCAGAATAAATACATAGGTAATAAGTTAGCGTATCTAATGAATAAATCCTATAAAAGATTTTGGCCTATGAGCGAAATTAGAAAGGTGGAAACAGATATGGAACTTTTAGAAAAAGTACTTTCCAAAGAAAACTTAAACAATTAATATATGGGTGGATAAATTACTTTAGAATTGCAGATATGAAAACATTTCTATTACAGGAAATAGACCCTTGGATAAGAAGAAAACTTAGAGTTATAATCTGGAAACAATGGAAGAAAATAAGAAAAAGATATACAAGTTTGAGAAATTTGGGATACCACATAGAGATGCCTATGTAACAGTAAACTCTAGAAAAGGGTATTATCATGTAGCACACACGCGCGTCCTAGAACAAGCAATATCTAAAGAAAGATTAAATAAAAGAGATCTAGTAAATTCACTAGACCATTACCTAAAAGTACATATTGTTACAAATTAAACCGCCGTATACCGAAGGGTACGTACGGTGGTGTGAGAGGGAAAAGCATTCATTGTTTTAATGAAAAGTTTTCTCTACTCGATTGTATTAATTATTATTCAAATTTTTTTAATAGTTAATTAAAAATAAATAAAAAGTATTGACTCTCCCCTTAACTGTAGTGATACATTTATAGCGAAAGGGGGAAGAAACATGACATGTTCTAGTTGTAAATTTTTAAATGAAAGCAAAAAATATGATGGAAAAGTATGTGGAAGTTGTTATTATTGTTCTAAAGAAAATAATTATGTAAATGGTTCAAATATTAAATGTAAAGATTATGTATTATCCTATGGAAGAAGTAGTTATATCTGTGATAAAATATATAATGATGGTGAAAAATATTATGATGATAATATTCCAAATTCATGCTATTTATTTTTGTTATTAGTATTGATTATATTAGCATTAATATTTAATTGTTAGGTAAAATGTTTTTAGAAAAACTAAACTTACAATTTAAATAAAGTTACTAACTAAAATAGATAATAATTTAGGAAGTTGAATTATATTTTTCTAAAAAATGTAGATTTTGAAAGGAGATGTTTAAAATGTTAAAAATAGGGGACTTTGCCCAAAAATTTGGGGTTTCTATAAAAACAGTTAGATATTATGAGAGTGTTGGATTAATCGTACCAGGATATATTGATCTTTATACTGGATACAGATATTTTAATGAAAATAATGTACAAAGGATGGAAGAAATACTTGCCTTAAAAGATTTAGGATTTTCCTTAACAGAAATAAAAAATTTTAAAGTAAGTGAAGTACAAGAAAAGATAAAAGATTATAAAATTAAAGTAATAAATATACAAAAACAAATTAATCAGTTACAAGAAATATCATTAAAAGGGAAAGAGGTTTTAAAGATGAAAAGATTTATAAATGATGAAAGAGTAATAGGAAAGTGGGATTTAGTTGGAATTGCTTCTAACATAGAAGAAGCAAAAGCAAATAAATTTATCCAAGATGATTATCAAATAAAACAATTGTATTTGCTACCAAAAGGAAAACAATATTGGGTTATTTCGTGGACAAAGGATATTATTTTTATTAATGGAAGAGAAAATCATTATCAAATTGATAACGATATAATGTACTTGTTTGTAAAAGGAAATGAAGAAAATGAAATTAAAATAGCAATTTATAAAAAAATTGATGATAAAGAATATACTATTGAAGATATTAAGGTAAAAGATAATACTGATATAGACTATATAGAAGATAAAAATTTAGTAGGTTTTTGGCAAACTGTAGATTTTATAACTAATAAAAATAGTTTCAATCCAGAAAAAATTCAAGCTAATAGTACTAATTTACCATTATCTAAGGTAACATTTACTCCTAACGGGGAAGTTTATATTAATTATAGATATAATAAGGATATAAAACGGGCTAAATATACCAAAGATTATATAATAAATTTTTGTTTATCAGATACTTTATCAAAATATTTTTATCAAATTATTGATAATAAAAAATACTTAATTATTGAGTGGAAGAGCGGGGATTATGTATACGGTCGGATGATAAATGGTTATTATGTGTTAGAAAAAATTGATTAACAAAAACAACTATACTCTCAAACTTGGTATAGTTGTTTTTTAGAATTAATTATTATTAATTTTTTCTCTTAAAAGTTTCAATCCTTTGTAATTTAGACCAATTCCTAATAGAATTGCAACAATATAATATATTATATTTACAATTGGTACTATAGCTATTATTTTACAACATAGAATACCAATAATTATATCTAAATATATATTGTTATTAGCACTTTTTATAAAATTCTTATTAATAACTTTTCCAATATATATAGATGAACTTAAGATAGATAAATAACATACCATAAAATAAACTATAAAAGATAATATTCCAACTGGTAGACCTACAGTAGTTATACATAACAATATAGATATAATAGGAACTATTATTAAAAATATAAGTCCATTTCCCATTAATTTTAGAAGATATTTCATACTATTATTATTATCTAAATTACTATATAAAGTAGGAAAAATTAAATTTAAAGTAATTGCTAATAGGATAGAAGAAATTATTGATATTATAAATGAAATAATAGCATCTATATTAAAATTATTCTCTCCTTTATTACCGTAAACTTTAATATTTTTTAGATTATTATTCTCAATACTAGCGTTAGCACTTTTGTTATATTTCAAAGTTCCCTTAACTTCAGTCTCCTTTGAGATATTTAATTTATCAGCTGTTATAGTTATGTTTCCATCTATATATTTAGAATCTATATTAATTGTGTCTCCAGCTATAAAAATATTTCCCTTTATATTGGTACTAATATTAATATTTTGTCCTGCTACAAATAAATCTCTAGATATCTTAGCGTTTTCATTTATATTAATATTTTTTCCAGCTATAAACAAATCATTTTTGGTAATTCCCTGAAAAGTTATAGTCTCACCAGCAATTAATTGATAATCAGCTGTTGAATTAGCATTTATTGTTTGACCAGCTATAAAATGGATTCCATTTACCTCTACTTTGGTATTAATATCTCTACCAGCAGTAAAAAAACTGTTATTTATAGACTTGTTCTCTTTTACAAATTTATTCTCATTAAAATACTTTTTAGTAATATTATCAGCATAAACATTAGGTAAAAACATTAAACAAGTAATTATAATTAATAATAATTTTCTAATATTCTTCATATCACTCCTCCTTAGTAATTATATGATAGCATATATTTATAAATAGATAAATTTATTTTTATATATTTTAATTCTTTACACGAATATTTCCTTATAGTGTCTAGTTAGATTATTAAACTAGCAAATTTAAAATTAATATGTTATCCTAAAATAGGAGAGGAGTAGGTAGTTTTGAATAATAAAGGTAAAAATATTATTATCATCTTACTTATAGTTATAATAATTGTGCTATCTATATTTATTGGTCTTCTTTTAACTAACACTATTAGTATTGGAAAAAAGGATAATACTAATATTAATAAAGTAGAGAAAAAGAAAAGTGATTCTGATTCTGATACTAATAAAAGTAGTATGATTAATCAAACTCTACCTAGTGGTCAAGTTATATCTGTTAATCGTGCATTTAAAGGCCTTTTTAATGATAATCAAAAAATTAAGTTTACAACTTTAAGTAGTGATAAAAATATGACGGATAGTAATTTTGAAGAATTAACACTATCTGAATTATTAGCTCATGAAAAATCTATTTGGCAACAAAATAGTTATGTTACTAATTGTCCTACTGATTCATATTCTGATAAAGAAATATCTGTATCTAATACAAATTTTGATTTAGATAATGATGGCATAAATGAAATAATGTTTTCTTTTTGTGAAACTTTTATCTTACTTCATTACTATGATGGTAATATCTATGGCTATGTTTTAGGAGGATATAGAACCAATGGTAATTGGACTGTTAGTGGAAAAGCCTATCATTCTGGTTCTTATATAGATTATGGCTATACTAAATATACATTTAATAAAGATAAGTTACAAAGTGAAAATATAGCAGAATCTGAAAGAGATTATTCAGAGACAATTACAACAGAGGAAAAAGTTAATTATACTGTAGAAGGAAAATCTGTTACTAAAGAAGCTTTTGATAGCTATATGGCAAATATTGATAAAGAAGAGAAAATTGAATATGTAGGGTATTCAGCTAGTTAAAAAAGTATTAAGTGATAGAAATTATTATTTATTACTTTTTTGTTCTGTAATATTTTAAAGAGTGGTTATAAAATAAAAAAATGCTAAGTGTGTTACTGAAAAAACTAAAAACAGTTATAGATTATAGTGCTAAAAAATATTCTACTATAATGGTTAGGTACTGTTAAAATTGGTTATTAAATAGAAATAAGTTTAAGCAAACTATCCAAGATTATAAATTATAATTTGAAAAATATAGTAAAGTAAAATTAATGAAAATAGTTGACAACAAGTAGTTACTATGATAGGATATTACCCAAGAAAGTGGGGATATAATGACAAAAGTAATTCAAGAAGTTCAACATCCACAATATGGTTTGTTGCAAAAATTTAATATAAAAACTAAAAATGGAAACGATATGGTAACTATCGGCTATGTGGATTCTAAAAACTTGCTTTTAAGAGCACCTGGATATATTATTACTAGGGATGGAGAATGTATAATCATACCTGAACAAATAAAGCATGCTGATTTTTTTACAGATTTTCTTGCAATATACAATGAAAAAACTAAAGCTTCAGAAAGAACAAACTATGATACTTTTAGTGGGGCAATAGAGTTAGCGAGAGAAGGTTTTCTAGTTTATGTTGGTATTAGAGAAGAAGATATATTTTATAATGGATTGCAAGATGATATAGGTTTCTTTGTTCCAGATAATATAACACCTAGTCAACTTATAGCTCATAATAATTTAATTGATGGAACAGATGGTTTAGATTTAGTGACTAAATTTAATGATATATGCTTTAACTATATAGATACAAAAGGCAATAACCAAGATAAAAAGCCTGCTGAGGTTGCTAAGAATGTACTATCAAAATAATAATAATTTAAGGAAGTATATAAATAGATGATTAATAGTAATAAATTTTTACTTTACAAAAATTTAATTACTATTTTTTTTACTAAAATTACTTGACCATATTCATAAATATTAGTTATAATTAAACTACTAAAAAGTATTTTAGGATAGAGAGGATGTTTATGATAGTTGTAGAAATTATTTTATTAATTATTGGATTTATGTTATTAGTTAAAGGAGCAGATGGCTTTGTTGATGGTTGTAGCAATCTTGCTAGTTCCTTTGGTATACCAAGTCTTATTATTGGCCTTACAGTTGTAGCTTTTGGAACTAGTGCTCCAGAGCTTGCTGTTAGTGCGATAGCTTCTTTAAAAGGAAATAGTGCCATATCAGTTGGCAATGTAGTTGGATCAAATATTTGTAATATGTTTCTTGTACTTGGAGCAACCAGCTTATTTGGAAGTTTACACTGTAAAAGAAAAATTGTATCTAGAGATTTTATATATTTATTTTTATCGTATATAACTTTATTTGTAGTTAGCTTAGGAACATATATAAATACAGGAAAAGGTTATATAAATAGAATAGATGGATTATTATTTTTATGTTTTTTAGCAATTTATATTTATTCATTAATAGCAGATGCTAGAGGAAATATGAAGAAGGAAGAAAAGAAAAATGTAACTTTTAAAGATATTTTATTTATAATTATAGGATTATTTGCCATTATTGGTGGAGGTGAATTAGTTGTAAATAGTGCTAAAGCAATAGCTAAATTTATTGGTATTAGTGATAGTGTAATAGCCCTTACTGTAGTAGCAATTGGAACATCACTTCCTGAACTTGTTACTAGTATTGTTTCTATAAAGAAAGGAGAAGATGATATAGCAATAGGTAATGTAATAGGATCAAATATTTTTAACATTCTAATGATTCTAGGAATATCTAGTACTATAAACACTTTAACTTTAGGCTTTGACTCATTAATTGATATGATTGTTATGTTATTTGGAGCTATACTAGTATTTAGTTTTAATCTAAAAGACCAAAAAATAACTAAAAATAGAGGCATAATTTTATTAATAATATATTTTATCTATGTAGCTTATTTATTTATTAGATAAGAGAATTCTTTATTTGAGAATTTTTTTCTATTATATTTAAACTTTAAAGTTAAAAAAACTAATTGAAAAACAATAAATTTAATGATAACATAATTAATATAGAGTGGAGTGATAAAATTGAATGGCAATACTAAAAATATTATAATAATTGTATTAGCATTTTTAGTAATTGGTTTAGTTGTTATAGTTGGCTTGTTTGCTACTAATACTATTTATGTTGATAAAAAAAGTAAAATTAATCTAAAAGGTACAGCTACCAAAGAAGAAGTTACTACTGAAACAAAAGAAAAAGTCAAATTAACAAAAGACCAAGCTTTAGAAATATCTTCTAATTTAATCAAAAAATATTTTGAATTTAATTATTCATCTACTAGATGTGGAGAAGTCAATGAAAAAGATAGCTTTAATCAGTCTAGTGGTGGCTTATATGCTACATACAAGGCATCAACAAAATACAAAACAGAAGATGAACTATTAAAAGATTTAAAAGAATATTTTAGTGATAGTATTATTGAAAATTCTCTAAAAAAAAGTGCCGATAGTCTAGATAGTTTGCTTGAGTATAAAGGTAAACTTTACTGTAAAATATATGATGATATAATTGTTAATAAAGATAATATAAATAATGATAGTATTGCTATAACAACATATAGTAACAATAATATTTCTGGAACAGTAAAATTTAAATACACAAATTTAAATAAAGAAGAAGAATATAATGCTCTTTTTGAAATAGAAAGAGATAGCAGAAACAATTGGATATTATCTAATTATACTTTTATAATGGTGTAATAAAGTATAAGAAAGAAGTGAAAAAATGAAGAAAAATAATAAAGTTTTAATAATTATAATGGCAATTATTATAGTAGTATTATTAGCAGTTATTTTATTAAATGTTGTAAAAAATAATGATACTAGTAATATTAATGTTAATAGTAATAAAGAAAAAACAAAGCAAAAAAGTAATAATAATGAGGAGACAAATTCAAAACAAATAAGTGAAGTAGAAGCTAATGATATATTAAAAGAGAAAGTTTTAAATTATGTTAATATAACAAGTCCTCAAACATATTGTGGTGATAATTCATTTAGTGTTGATAATGAGCTTAATAATAGTTTAGGGATGGATGCTACTATAATTTATTGGAATCAATCAAAACAATTTTCTACTTATGAAGAAATGAAGAGATTTGTTTTAAATAATGTAAGCGAAGAAATTTATTCTAAAACAAAAGTTGCTGATAAAACACTTTATAAAGAAAAAGATGGTAAATTGTATTGTGGACAAGTTGGAGCAGGTGTAGTTGGCGAAGATGATAGAAAATATCAGGTAACTAGTTATGATAGCAATAAAATTATAGGAATAATAACAAATATATATAGTCAAGAAAGTGTTGATATTGGCTTAATTGACAGTTTAGAAAAAAAATATAATGTTATAATTGAAAATAAGAGTAATAATTGGATAGTAACAGAATATACAACACAATAAATTAAAAAGGCTTTTCTAAAAAATTAATATTAGTAAAGCTTTTTTTATAAATTTATCAATATTTAATGTTCATTTAAGCTTTTACTACTACAATGTTTAGTGGATGGATAAATATGTCAAGAAAATTAAAAAATATTTTAATGATAGTTTTACTAGTTATTCTAATTATAACAAATGGATTAACTATATATTTTAGCAGTAGAAGTAATTCAAATTTAAATAATAATCAAAGCTTAATGGAACAACCACCTAGTATGAAACAAAATGAAGATAGTAATTATACTAGCAAAGATGATACTTCTAATGATGAATTTAATCAACAATTTTCTAATGAAAATAAAGAAAATAATTCTCAAAATAATACTCAATCAGATGGTACTACTAATAATCAGCCACCAGAAAAACCAAGTGGAGAAGATGATAAAACATTTCCTAATCAAAGCGGAGAAAATGCTCCAGAAATTAATTCTCTCAATTCCACTAATATTTCTAATATATACTTTATTTTATTTGTAATTCAAATTTTAGTTAATGAACATAAGTTTACAAGTTCAAATTATTTAGAATCATTAAAAGAAATTTTAGAGGAATTATATAGCTTATGTAAAAATTATTCTGAGTCTGTAGAAGTATCTTCTAGTGCTAATGTACCCAAATCTTTAATAAAATTCTATTATTAAAATTAAGATAATAAAAAATATTAGAATTAAAGAAAACTAATAATAAAATATTTATCTTATAGAAAAGAAGTGAAAAGCTAGGTTTTATCGCAAAACTTATTTATCTAAAATAGGAAAAATTTATTTAGAAAGTGATATAAAATATTTAATATGATTAAGATTTCCTAGTTTTTCTGATGAATTAAAACAAAATGAAGAATATAAATAGTTGAGTTACCAATGTTTGATAAAACTATAAAATGGTTAGATATTTACTTTAATGGAGAAACTCTAGAATTTAATCCAGGATATAAAATTAATAATATAATTCCATTTAGAAAAAAGGTAATTGATATAATGTTAGAAATATTTTATGGAAAAGTTGTTACTTATCATGATATAACTAATAGAATAGCTAAGATTAATGGTGGTAAAATGTTGGCTCAAGCTGTTGGAGGAGCAGTTGATTCAAATCTATTTGCATTGTTATTCCTTGCCATAGAGTAGTTGGAATAAATAATAATTTAATAGGATATGGTGGCAGAATAGAAAATAAAATAGCACTTTTAAAAATAGAAGAACATAATATTTCTAAATTCAAAATGTAAAAAGGAAAGAATAAAAACTAACGAAGGAGGAATAACAAAATGAAAAGATGTAGTTGGTGTAATCTAGAAAACTTAAAATATGTAGAATATCATGATAATGAATGGGGTATTCCAAATTTCTCTGACAATTACTTATTTGAAATGCTTTTATTAGAATCATTTCAAGCTGGTCTTTCTTGGGAGTGTATTTTAAATAAAAGAGAAAACTTTAGAGAAGCTTATGACAATTTTGATTATAATAAAATAGCACTTTATAATGAAGAAAAATTTAATGAATTATTAAATAATAGACAAATAGTACGTAACAAACTAAAAATTAAAGCTAGTATCAATAATGCTAAGATATTTATTAAAATAAAAAAAGAATATGGTACTTTTTATCATTATCTAGAACAATTTACTAAAGGCAAAATAATTTATGAATTAGGTAAGACTACTAATTCATTATCTGATAATATTTCTAAAGATTTATCTAAAAGAGGCATGAAATTTGTTGGTTCAACAATTATTTATTCATATTTACAAGCCATTGGTATCATTAACTCTCATGATAAAGATTGCTTTTTATTTGGTGATAAAAAATGATTATTTCAACAGGGATGCGAACAGATATTCCAGCATTTTATTCTAAATGGTTTATGAATAGAATTAGAGAAGGCTATGTTTGTGCTAGAAATCCTTATTATCCTAAATTAGTAACCAAATACAATCTTAATTCAGATTATGTTGATTGTATTCAGTTTTGCACTAAAAATCCTTATCCAATGTTAAAATATTTAGATGAATTAAAACAATATAATATGTTATGGTATGTAACAATAACACCCTATGGAAAAGATATTGAACCAAATGTTTGGGATAAAAATATAATAATAAAAAGTTTTCAAGAACTAGCAAAAAAATTACCAAATAGTTTCGTTGGTTGGCGTTATGATCCTATATTTTTGAATAAAGATTTTACGGTAGAAAGACATATAAAAGAATTTGAAAATACAGCAAAACAATTAAAAGGTTATACCACTACTTGTGCTATTAGTTTTTTAGACTTATATGAAAAAGTAAAAAGAAATGCTCCTGATTTAATTAGGCCTTGCAAAAATGATCAAATTAAAATAGCCCAGTCGTTTTCTAGGATAGGAAAAAAATATGGAATTGAAGTATATGCTTGTTGTGAGGCCTCTTATTTAAAAGAATATGGACTAAATTGTACTGGTTGCCAAAATTCTAAGATAATTCAGTCGGCTATTTCTTATAAAATAAACTTACCTAAAGTGAAAAATACTAGAGATGGTTGTCTATGCTTTATGGGAAATGATATAGGAGCCTATGATTCATGTGGCCATTTTTGTAGATATTGTTATGCAAACACAAATCGTAGTAACGTTATCAATAATCTAAAAAACCATTTTGATGACTCTCCTTTATTAATAGGAAGAATACAGGATGATGATATTGTTAAAGAAAGCAGTGCTAAGAGTTATAGAATAAAATCTGAACAAATTAGTTTGTTTTAAGAATTTTATTATTACTTACAAAAACTAAAAATTATCTATATTTTAGTATAATTTAGTAAGAATTAAGTTTAATTTAAGATAATGTTTTTATTATTAAAGAGAAAGTGACTATTATGAAGATATTAATTATTGAAGATGAATATAATTTAGCTGATGCTATTTCTAGTGTCTTATCAACCCAAAATTATATAACTACCATAAATACAGATGGTGAGGTTGGCCTAAATAATGCTTTATCTGGTGTTTACGATTTAATTATTTTAGACGTTATGTTGCCACATGTAAATGGATTTGAAATTTTACGAAAGATAAGAAGTGAAAAATTAGATACTAAAGTAATTATGTTAACAGCTAAAGCAAATATTGAAGATAAAATGAATGGCTTCAATAAATGGGCTGATGATTACGTGACCAAACCTTTTTATATGGAGGAGTTAGTAGCCAGAGTTAATTTACAACCAAGAAAAAAAGATGCTATGCAAAATTCAAATTGAAGTTGTAAGATAAAAGTAGACACAAAAAAGATGTGTTTACTTTTTCTTTGGTATAATTTAGTAAAGGAGATGAAAACATGCAAGGAAGACCTAAAGGTGGTAAGAATAAGTATTATTCAAAAGAAGAAAAATTAAAATACATTAATCAAATGCTAGATGGAAGAAGTTGTTGGAAAATAGAACGTGCTGATGGCATAAATCATTCAATTACTAATAACTGGTTAAAAAAATATAATGAGGAAGGTATTAAAGGATTAGAAAATAAAAAGAAACCCGGAAATCCACTACTGAAATATTCACAAAGAAAGCAGTTATCCGAAGTAGAAAAATTAGAATACGAAAATATGAAGTTAAAAATTGAGAATGAACGATTAAAAAAAGGATACCTAATGAAAGAAAATGGTTCAATTGTAGTATTCAAGAAATAAAACAAAAAGAATTTGAAATAGTAGAAATATTAAGTAAAGAATATTCTGTTAAATCATTGTGTGAAGTAATGAATATATCTAGAAGTGGTTATTATAAATGGTTAAAAACAAAAGATATTTTAAATCAATATGAAATTAATCGTAAAGATTTAGAACCATTAATTAGAGATGTTCATAAAAGAAAGCCAAGTTATGGCTATCATAGAATCAATGCTGTTATTCGTAGAGAGACTGGATGGGTTGTATCAGATAATTTAGTACATAAGATTTGTAAAATATTAAAAATAAGAAGTAAAGCTAGACATTATAGTGTTTATAAAAAACCAGGTGAAGAATCTATTAAATATCCGAATCTTATTAATAATAATTGGGAAACATCCAGACCGCTAGAAAAAATAACTTCAGATACGACAATGATTTGGTTTAAAAAACAAAGATATGATTGGACTTATTATGTAGATGCATTTGACGATTCAATAATTGGTTCAGATATTAAACATTTTTATCATGGAGTTAGTATGTCTAATCATAAATCAGCTTTAAATGATATGCTTAATAACAAAATAAAAAGAGGATATAAAAGCCAAGAGACAATTTTCCACTCAGACCAAGGCACTATATATTCCTCAGTGGCATTCAATAATGCACATAAAAATTATAACATAAAAAGATCGATGTCGAGAATAGGAACACCGACAGATAATCCAATAATTGAATCTAAAAATGGTTGGTTAAAGAAAGAAATGTATATTGATTTTAATCAAGAAGATTATGAAACAGTTGAAGATTATATAAATGCCATTATATATGACCACAATTACTTAAGACCAAGTTACGCGTTAAATTATAAAACCCCAATTGAGTATAGAACTCAACTAGGGTTTAAATAAATATCTTTTTACTGTCTACTTTTTATTGACAAGTTCATTAGTCTTTTAAAGATTTCTCTATCTTTTTAATCTCATTAATAGGAATAGAAGCAACTTTGGAAATTGTTTTGATATCGATATTTTCTTTTAACATGCCTTTTATCATTGCTATTTTGTTTTGTTCAATACCTTCTTCAATCCCTTTTTTAACTCCTTGTTTAATTCCTTGCTTAATTCCTTTTTCAATCCCTTGTTCAAATCCTTCCTCAATTCCTTCATTTTTAGCATCTTCTAAAACATTATGTTTAACCATTTCAGCGAATAAATCAGAATTCCATTCTGATAACCATTTAGTATCTTTACTTGCACTGTTACAATCACTCACAAACTTTTCTTTTTCATCTTTATCCATAACTAAACTCGCCATCTCCTCCAATTCACTCAAATCTCTAGCTTTCAGTATTGAAAGCCAAATAA
>ERZ827512.1804-NODE-1804-length-19395-cov-9.257549_pt1 | contig 19395 bp, 18 predicted proteins | sample MGYA00519916_ERZ827512 | MGnify/ENA primary metagenome ERZ827512 (study PRJEB31778, sample SAMEA3449335) | human gut metagenome | biome: human gut; feature: human-associated habitat; material: faeces | place: United Kingdom | collected 2010/2012 ... | reverse complement strand
GATCACCATAAAGGCGCAGGTTTTCTGGGACGGAAGGACGACTTCCATGCGAAGTTGGTTTGAGTTTGAATGGGGCGAGCTTTCCTCTGGAAACGGCGATGTGTTGACGGTGTTTTGAATTTGGCATCTGCTTCGGCAGATGCTTTTTTCTTGCCAAAAGCAGGTTCGCTTTTCACAGTGTCTTTGCATTTTTCAAAATTAGTAAGGAGGAATCAGAGATGAGCGAAAATGCGAAAAAGAAAAGGTCTCGGAAACAATCCCCGGAAGAGCTGCTGAACGAAGCGGTCGCAAATCACGAAAGCAGCTTTGAAAGTTGGCAGTCCTACCGTGAGTTCGGAGGACAAGATCCGTTTTGGGCGGACGGCTGCAATATGAATCTGATCCGCAACCGCATTATCTACTATAAAAGGCAAATAAGTGAGCTTTGCGAGCAGAACGGCTTGGAAATCCCGAAGTGCTGGGAAAGGGAACTGCCGCCCCTAATGGATATCGACTATATGGCGCAGCCGGATAAAATCCGTGAGGGTGCAAAAGAAGCTCTCATAAGGATGAAAGGGTATCCTGCATATCTTGAATTGCTGGCAATCAGGAATGTATTCAGTCCCAAACAGCTTGAAAAGATCAGCTATTTCAATGTGATTGGATATGTGACCGGATTGGAAATGGCAATCGAGCAGGACGATCTTCTCACGCAGCGCCGGTATTGCTACAACAATTATCTGGACAACTTTGAGAATTGTCTGAAACGCTCAAGAGAACTGAAACCGGAGAGCTTTCAGTTGAATCTGTTTGATCAGATTTCCGCATAAGGGGGTGCCGGTATGGGAAGAGGTTCTATCGGTAACAGAAGCGACTACAAAACAGTAAGAGGATATTATATTTCCGGCGGTTACAATGAAGGCTTTGGCGGGAAGTTTAATTTCCTTCTGGAACCCCTTTTAGGTAATGATAACGAGCGATTCTTTTATGTCGAGAAAACGGATAACGGGAAATATGAGGTGACGGGCGAAGGGTATGTTATCACCTCAAAGGACAGCCTGTACCGCCATCTGAAATGTTTGAAAAAGGAATTACAGGGCAAATGTATTTGGTATTACCACATTGATTCAGCGGGCTGCGTGCTCAGAAAGGAAAAAGATCATGAACTATATACCTGAACAGCTATTGCCGGAGGAACGGAGGCTGCTCTTTGCGTTGAACAAAGAGGACCCCGAGGAAGGACACAAAATCGGTCATGTACGGGGCGATTTTGACCGGAACGGAACAGGTTTCTTTACGACCTGGTTTCCGTGCTACGAAAATCTTAAAAACGAGCGTTTCAAAGAGGAACTGCAACAGGTCGTTGATGAACTTCGGAGCGATTCTGAATTTCCGCTTTTGAAAAACCGTCACGCTATGAGAATGGTGTGTCTGAAGCATCCGCAAAATCGGGTGACCGGCGGCTGGAGCGATGAAATGTACGGATTCAAAATCGCAACGGAGCACTATTTGTATTTTATCAGGTGCTACTACGGCGCAGGAGATTACAATTTTTATGTGTATTGTTTTTCGAAAGATCCGGCCGAAGATATGCGCATTGCTCAGGAAGAGAAAAACAAGGAGAATACGGAGGAATGAATGATGAGCGTAATTGAAACTCAGATTTGGGAAGAGATACCCGAGAAAAAAGGATATGTACGGTATGTCGGCCAAAGAAAGCTTGTTGAGGTATTTAACGAGCTTGAGGCATATTTGAAAAAAGAGGGGATCTGTCCGGAGGAGTATTTCCTGCCGACGCACGATGCGCAGCCGGATACCTTGTTCCCGAGGGGAGATATTCGTTGCTATGCACAGTGGGGCGGATCCGAAGGTATCTACATCGAGCTTGAAGTTCTTGTGGGTGCTACAAAAGACTCGCCTTATAAAATTGTCCATATCGCGACGGGTAAGACTTTGGATGAATCGGCAGCAGCCTATGACCGAATGCAGTATATCGCAGGCAGAATTTATAAGGCGTTCTGCGGCGAGGGATTTCAGCCGTCACGCTATTGCATCATAGACAGCGGTGAGAAAAAAGAAGTTACTCACGAAAGATTACTGAAAAAGCTGAGAGGTGAATGCACGGCCTATATGAAACGGGAGCTGCTTCATAAACAGACGCCCATCGATGATGTGTCGGATAAACTCGGAATGATGATGACGATACTGAGCGTTATTAAAAAGCCTAAGGTATATGAGGCGCTTCCGAAAGAAAAAATCGAGGAGCTTTGTTCTACGGAAAATGTCCTTGATATCCTTTGTGAAATGTGCAGCTCCGTCTCTGAAGCAGATAGCTTTGAAATTGAGGATATTATTGCTTCTGCACCTGCGTTCGCCGGAAATGATCAGGGAGACGAAAAAGGAACAAACGGAAATCTAAGCTATTCGGAAAGGATTGCTGCAAGACTGGAATGCTTGAAATCAAAAATCACAGAGCTCGGCGGCAAATTTGAACATAGTCTTTTCGATGACAGGCATCTTGATCGCTTTTGGTATGACGGAAAAGGCTGCATAAAGATTGACTACAAGGGATATACAGTCAGTTTTGATGTCATCGGTGATGTTCAGGCGACGATAGTCTGCGACAAAGGAATCAACGAGGAAGGCTTTGTTGAAATCAGCCATTACAGCGGTGAGCAGCCATTGTATTATAACGAGGCGCTCAAAGCCGTTATGGAAGATGATACGGCACTTGAATTGTACCGACAGATCCGTGGAACAGAAATAGAATCCGAGAACCGAATCAGCGTCAGTATCGTGAATGATAAAACCGGGAAGAGTGTGCATTGTCCGCTTAATATTAACAATACCAATCTTCTTGAGGCTGTTGAGGATTCTTTTAAAAGCGTCATTGATTATGTCGAGGCGAAAAGCATTGAATGGTCGGCGAACGACGAAAGCAAAGATTTGTTGACCGGTTGACGATACTTCACGAATCCCTTGAACGGATTGAATGCAGAAATCGCTTTATTAAGACATCAAAGCAGCCACGGTTTGGCAACTGTGGCTGCTTTGATTCTATCGTGCTGTTTTCGCAGAGTTCTGTACTCTTAGAACGCACACTATTCCAATTCTAAGTACTATTATAGCTTCAAAACGCGAAAAAATCAAGGTCAAAAACATGGATAAGCGACTTTTTTCACGAAAAATTCGCAATTATTTGTGCCGAAACACAAATAATTCCGGCAAATATCAACCGCGCTCTGACACATTCGCAGTCAGATAAACAGTCGCTTCATTTGCACTTATTCGGTGATGTATATAATTTTACACATACACTACCGATTCAAAAATAAAAACGGAGGTTTCAACATGAGAAAAGGTGAAAACATTTTTAAGCGGAAAGACGGTCGCTGGGAAGGCAGATATATAAAAGGCTATGAACTTTCAGGAAAAGCAAAATACGGTTTTTGCTACGGAAAAACTTATAAAGAAGCTAAAGATAAGGTTTCAAAATGTAAGGCCGCAATTGCAAGCGGTAACCCCGCGCAGCAATCAAGGTCACACCGTCGGTTTGCTTTTTATTGCGATGAATGGCTGCGTTTTCGAAAAACCAAAATTAAGGAATCTACCTATGTGAAATACGATGCTATCCTGGAAAAACACATAAAGCCAAAACTCGGAGACTGCCTTCCGCTTGGTATTACCACAGGTCTTATTGATGGTTTTTCAAAAGAGCTGCTGTTTGAAAGCGAGCTTTCCGCAAAGACGGTACATGACATTTTAGTTATGCTGCACAGCATCATTGTCCATACCGCACAGCAGTTTCCCGGACTGTTTCCAACAGTAAAAATCAACTATCCCAAACGGGAACGCAAAGAAATGCGGGTGCTTTCTCGTAATGAGCAAGAACAATTTGTTTCATTTCTTCTGGACGAGACGGACCAATGCAAGTTCGGTGTGCTGCTTATGCTTTTATCGGGCGTGCGCATTGGTGAATTATGTGCCCTCAAATGGGAAAATGTCGATTTGAAAGAACGTACAATGCGTGTATCCTCTACACTTCAACGACTTCGTAATACCGAAGCAGATAACGAAAAGCGTACCCGAATCGTGGTAAGCACGCCGAAAAGCGAGACCTCTATGCGTACTATTCCGTTGACAGACCACGTAATCAGGCTCTGCGAACGTTTTGCCGACAAAAACACTTCGGCATTTATCCTTACAGGAACAGAGGATTATATGGAGCCGAGAGTTTTGCAGTACCGAATTGAGAAATATACCAAAGAGTGTGGACTTGACGGAGTTCATGCACACACGCTCAGACACACATTCGCCACACGCGCCGTTGAGGTCGGATTTGAAATCAAATCGCTGTCCGAAATTCTCGGTCATTCCAATACGACAATCACTCTGGAACGATACGTCCACTCGTCTATGGAGCTGAAACGCTCGAATATGGACAAGCTGACTGCCGTGGGACTCTGAACATTTGCAGTCAAATTTCGGTGTTATTCAAAAGCCGAATGTTTGCCAAAGAGAGTTATAGCGCCATTTTCTCAGCTTCATTTAACAGAGTACAGAACTCTGCGAAAACAGCAAGTCGGTATATTTTATATGCCGTCGTCAAGGTCTTGCAGCAAAATTATACCGATATATTCGTGGGTTGGTGCTGTTAATAAAAGCACGGTCAGGGCAAACACATAACAGCGTTTGAGTGCTTCTAAGCTCTATAGTAGTTTGGGGCAGAAGCCTGCGATTATATTCAGGCAAAGCAGTGTTTCTCAGCAAAACTTCAAAATCATAGATCAAAAACTATCTGATAGGAGAACAACTGAATGGCAAAAAATAAAGCATCAAAGAAAATTCTATTCATTGCAGGCGCAGTACTGTGTTGCATATTTGCACTTATGCTCGTATGCAATCTGACGATTATTATAAAAGGGGTCATCAATCCGGAAACGCCGCCGTCGGTATTTGGCGTAACACCTATGGTCGTGCAGTCAGGCTCAATGAGCGGCAGTGCCGAAGACCACATTGAGGTCGGTGACCTGATTTTTACGGTTAAACCGAACACGGCAGAACTGAAAAAAGGCGATATTATCTCCTTTATGGAGGGTGATATTGCCGTGACGCACCGTATTGTCGATGTTACAACTGACGCAAACGGTAAACGCAGCTTTATTACCAAGGGCGACGCGAACAACACCGCGGATCCGGCGGTCAGTGAGGATGCTGTTTTCGGACTTTATAAAGGACGGATAGCGGGGCTCGGCGATTTTGCTATGTTTTTGCAAAAGCCGCTCGGTATGGCTGTGTTTATCGGAATCCCGGTTTGCGCGTTTATAGTATACGATATTATCCGCCGTCAGAGAAGTTCCGGCAAAGCCAACAAGGAAAATGAGGAACTGAGGGCGGAACTTGAAAAACTACGTGCCGAGGCTGAAAAGAAAGACGGCGAACAGTAATCTTTTTAGATATATTCTGCCGATGCGGTGCCACAGCCGAGTGAAGCAGTGATATATACAGTGAGGGCAGATCCTCACGTTGAGACGATTTATCGTCTCGAAAAATATTGACGACTTATCGTCTCAACAATCTCTATTTATTTTGAAGGAGGAATGTTCAATGACTTCCAGAAAGAATTGGACAATGAGAGCAGCGGTTCTCATGTTTGCTCTCGTACTTATCACATCATGCTTTGTAGGCGGAACCTTTGCAAAGTATGTAACCAGTGAAAGCGGCAGCGATACTGCACGCGTTGCTAAGTTTGGTGTAAACATCAATGCAACGACCGGTATGTTCAGCAAGGAATATGCTAAGGATGATACCAGCTTTACTTTGGCTGCAAATACCGTAGTATCTTCTAACGATGACAAATTGGTTGCTCCGGGTACATCGCAGAATATGGCAGAGTTCGGTTTGACCGGTACTCCCGAGGTAGCTGTGCGTGTAAGCTACGAACTTAAAAAGTTTGAACTTACAAAGTGGACGACCAACGGAACTGATGAATATTGCCCGCTTGTATTTATCGTAAACGGAACCGAAATCAAGATGGACGATACAAACACAACTGTTGCTAAACTGCAGGATGCAGTCATCGCCGCTGTCAATAGCTATTCCAAGGAGTATGCTGCCAATACCGATCTTTCGCAGCAGACAAACGATAATCTCGAAATCAGCTGGAGATGGGATTTCCACACCTCGGATGCGAACGATATTAAGGATACAGCACTCGGAGATCGTGCGGCTGCAAATGCGGCTGACGCAGGTAAGATTGACATTGTACTTGCCGCAACCGTAACTCAGATTGACTAATCCAAAGCCTATAACGGCTGTTGTACCGCCGAATATCCCCCGTCATGTGGCGGGCGGGGGAGCTTCGGGGTGTATTCAAAATTCCCGGGAGTACGGGAGTTTTGAATATGACTCGAAGACGGAGTCGCGGTCTGAACTTTCGATGATTTGCGGAAAGAGGCACCCTATGATTCATACTGTTAAATTGCGGGAATGGGTATTTCCCGTGATATTGATATTGTTTATATTACAGGTCATCCTGCTGCCGGTCATGATTGGTCTTACCTATGCGACGCGCAGTGAGCGGCCGGAACATATCCTTACCTATACGACGGGGAGACTTGTCTGGGATAAGGATACTTCAGTGCGCCCTGACGGCTCTGCGGCACTTTCTTTTTTTGAGTCTTTGTATCAGAATGTCAATGCAGAAAACGTTGAAAAGGTATTGGCGCCCGGTACGGAAAAGGACAGTATTGTCCGTCTGAAAAACAACAGCAAAAACAGCGTCAGGTATACCGCTGTTCTTTACAGTTTATCTACAACACCCGATCTTGATATCGGCGCGAGCCTTTCGGGCGACGGGTTTTCGGATACATCGGATTTTACTTTGCCCGATAAGATAAATAAAGATACGGTAATTCGTGCGGTCGGCGGTTCAATTGCTGCAAACGCAATGCAGGACTTTGATATAAACTGGTTTTGGTCATTTGAAGATGCTAACGATACCGAATCCCGTGATAAGATCGACACATATCTTGGGAACAAAGCAGCCGATGAAGCAACGCTCGGTTTTTATCTTGTTATACACGACGGCGGCGATTACGGTCCGTCACCGAAGACCGGAGATAATACGATGATCGGCGGGTATGTTGTTTTAATGATTATCAGCGGTAGTATGACGGTGATTTTGGCTGTCACAAGAAAACGGAGTAGTCGGGATGAAAATTAAACGATTTCTTCGTTATATGTGGCAAGCGCTGCGTGTCATTCTGCTTGTGCTCATAGGTCTTGTGCTGGTCGGGAATATATATCTTGCCGCCGCAAGAAATATTTTCAGGCAGACAAATCCCACTTTTTTCGGTTTCTCCTCCTCTGTTGTACTGACGGGGAGTATGTCGCCCGACATTGAACCGAACGATGTTGTTATAAGCCGAAAGCAGAGCCGTTACGCTGTCGGAGATATCATAACCTTTGAATCGGAAGGCTCATCCGTAACACACCGAATTGTTGCGGCTGACGAAGAAGGCTACCGTACAAAAGGGGACGCCAACAACACGGCAGACGATATGCCGGTAAAGCAGGAATCCATTACAGGCAAAGTGATATGCGTGATTCCGAAGGTCGGCGCGGTGATAGGATTTATCAGAACACCGCTCGGTATACTTTGCTTCCTGGCCTTAACGGTTTTGATTGTTGAATTGCCGAGCATCATCGAGTATTTGAAAAGCAAAAAAGAAGTACATTGAACCATTGGAAAAGGAGGCGGAAAATGAAACACGAAATCAAAAAATCAAAAAAGAAAAGAATTAAACTGCCGTTTTCCGCTGTTTTGATGTATCTTTTACTGATAGCAATTTTACTTTCGGGCGTTACATTTTCAAGGTATGTGACGGGTACGACTGTTGCAGACTCCGCAAGAGTTGCCTATATGAAAGATATTTCGATTTCGGAAACGGGTAATTTCACCGAGCAGAACAAGTGGATTATCCTGCCCGGCGTTGATATGCAAAAGAACGCTACCGTTCATTTTGAAGGCAGCGAGATGGCGTGCTATATCTTCCTTGAAATCAAAACTAACGGCTGGACGAGAACCGACGAACATTCATATGCCTGCCGAATAGATGATACAGAAGCCCTTTCGTGGAATGTCGGCACTGATTGGATATTTCTTTCCGGTGATAACGGCGGCGCGGTGTATTACCGTATCGTAAGCGCAAACACCGAATTTGATTCAGAGGTTCTCGGAGACGGGGGGACTATCACTGTCAGTAGGAAACTTACACGCACACAGCTTGAAAAGCTGACGGAAGATTTAACAACCGAACTTTCCATTGATATCGGAGCGACGGCGGTGCAGTATCACGGTTATTCCGAACATCCGGAATATACCGAAATCCAGCGTGCCGAAGCCGTATGGAATATTGTAAAAGCAAGATAAGATTCGCAGAGGCGGGGGTGATACCATGAACTACGAAAAAACAAGTACTATATTTGACAGACACAGAAGATTGCTTTCGCTGATTCTTTGTCTTGTTATGCTGTTGGGATGTTTTCCGGTATATCCGGCAATGGCGGTTACGGGTTCGGAACTCAAATCCGTAGCGATAAAGTACGACGGAAAGACGATTGACAAATTTACTTTGCCCGAAAACGAGAGAGCGGAACTGACCGCTGAATGTTCACCGATCGCTGACGGTATAAACTATCAGTGGCAGATACTTGCGGACCCCGTGGAAGAACTGTGGATCAGTATTTATGACGGCACTGCCGAGACCCTTTCGGTTTCCTATGCAATGTTAGAGGCTTTGCTTGATAATTCGGGCAGTACCTATATCCGCTGCCGTGCAACTTTGGGCGGAGACGAATGCGTATCCGACCCCGTCTGTGTCACTGTTGAATATATGCCGAGCTTTATCGGCGGCGAGGCAAAAGGGCAGGTGACAACAGCGGTTTCTCCCAAGAAAAGCATTCGAAGAGCTGCGACGCAAAACGGCGATGAAAAGATGGTCGGTATCACCATAAACTATCTGGACGGCGTTTCAGGTCTTCCGATCTACAGCGCATATACGGGTCATGTCAATGTCAGCGAAGAGGATTATTTCGCAACGGTCATTTCGCCGACTTATCTCGGTTATGCGCCGAAGTATGACAAAAGCAATCCATCGAAAACGTTGCCCGATACAAGCGGTGCTGACCACTCCGCACTTTTCCCGGATTCGGCTGCGACGATTGAACTGAATATCACAAATGACACGGAAGAGCAGTATGTGGTGAATGTCTATTATTTTGCCATTGATGTCCCGTATGCCGTGCGGTATTATTTTCAGAATATCCACGATGATCAGTATACCGAGGATGTCGGGCTTTATAGAACCGCTACTGCAAAGACCGGGACGATTATCTCAAATGAAAAATTGGCGGAGCTTATCGGGGAAGACGCCACGATTGGCTTTACAAAGCTGTACCATTACCCGGAAGCGGTTGCGGCGGATGGTTCAACCGTGTTTGAATGCTACTATGACCGCAATTACCGGATGATTAAATTCGATACCAACGGCGGCTATGGCGTTGAACCGATTTATGCAAGATACGGAACACCCTTCCTTGTAAACGAGCCTACGCGCTACGGGTATGTATTTGCCGGCTGGGATGAGCTTGTAGACGGAGTCTACGATGATAATGCAGATACCTTGCCTGCAACGGTTCCGGATAAAAACTGCACATACCGTGCGCTTTGGACGCAGGCAAACACTACCTATGACGTTGCATATTGGTTGGAAAACGCCGATGACGAAAGCTATTCCTATATCGGCACAAGAAAAATGAATGCTCTTTCGGGTATCACAATTTCGCCTACCGGAATTTCAGCCGACGGCGTAAGATACGCTCCCTTGCTTGACTCGATAACACCGATATGCGGTATCGATATAACCGAAGATCCGAATCACACTCATGATCCGAACGGCTGCTATGCTTTGCACGCAAAGCACTATGTCATTGATACCAATAACACAGACAACTATACGACAGTAGTTGTAAAGGGCGACGGATCGACCGTGCTCAATGTGTATTACACAAGAAAGTACTATACTCTGCGCTTTGTCTATGCAAAACAGCTGCAGAGCACCGGCGCATACTATGTCGTCGGCGGAAGTACATACGGATTCGGTAACCTGGCCTATTCGAGTTGGTTTTCCAGAAATTACTCAATAGACGAATTACTGAACAATGTCTCTGATTGGGGCGAAGTTGAAGCGCTGCCGGTTATTAAGAGTCCAAATGTGGAAGGCGCAGAGTATGTCACAGGAGGTTATTCCAATAACGGATACAATTATTATTACTTTGAAGTAACTGCCCAATACGGTGCGGATCTTACAGAGCTTTGGCCGGCAGATGTTTTCGGCAAGGTCAATGTCAAGAATCCTGAAAGTCATACCACCAACGGAGCTTCCGATAATCTGGAGGATAACGGCAAGGATCTTTGGGGTAAATATGCTTATCTTTCCGGGTGGAATGGTGAATATAAGGTTCAGTATACGATTGACAACAGCAACAGTACCATCAAAGGTCTTTATCAGAAGCTGGACGACAGACTGCTGCTCGGAACATATAATGGCACGACATATGACTATACCACAGACCCAAATATCCCCCGCCAGGTAGATACCAAGGCGACCGTCGGACAAAAAGAGGTAACCGGATCCAATGCTACCTACTTCCTTGCGTTTTTTGATAACGGTGCAAATGTAAATTGGAGTGTTCCGCGCGAATGGATCTATGATTTATTTGTACCGGTATTCAGTCATGAGGTGGAAACCGGCTCAGATTTGTATAATAAGATTATGGATGCGGCAGGAAATGCAAATCTCGCAGACCGCACCTATACCGATCCTGATACGAACAAGGTTTATTATTACCAGGCAAATAACAAACAGATATATCGTCTGTATAACCGTCTTGTTTCAAGCGACGACAACACGCTGACGTCCGGAGGGGCAATGTCCGGTCAGACGCAGACGAGTTTAAACGGTTTCAAATTTGAAACCAGAACCCAATACGAGAAGTTCCAAAACAGCGACACTGACGACGGACGCGACTCGTTTACCATGCGCTTTTTCTATACGAGAGATGATTTTGCTATAACACTGCACAGTCACGGCGAAGTGTTTGACTCAGATACTCTTCAGTTTGACAGTGAAATCGACGACTTTATGACGGACGGCAACGGAAATCTCAGAGAGCCGCCCTATCCCGATACACTGGAGGAGAATGCGTACTATTTTGATGGTTGGTACGCCAGCCCCGAATGTGTGGACGGAACGCAGTATGTTGCAGGCAGCGGATATAAAATGCCTGCTGTTGACTTTGCGTTGTATGCAAAATGGGCACCGAAAACGCACACGGTACGCTTCTTTCAAACGCATGACGACCTTCTGCGGTATGAAGCGGATAACAACGGCATATCGGGTTTGCTATACACCTATGAGGTCAAACACGGTCAGGTACTCGGTTCTGTGAATAACCCGACAGACAAATCCGAGTATCACTATTCGTTCGGCGGATGGTTTTACGACTATGTCGGGAAACGATATGCCTATACGCCGCTTGATGTGCCGGTGATTCGTGATCTGAATGTGTTTGCCGCGTGGGGCTCGCTTACGGCACAACCGTATCGAATTCATTATGCGCTTGACAATCCGGAAACGGCCGACGAGTGGACAGAACTGCTTGCCGCCGTTGCAAGTACAGCTGCGGACAATGCGACTTATACAGTGACAAACGGCACGGAAATGCGTACCTACGTCTATTTGAAATCGGACGGAAAATTCCATCTCTGTATTGCGGATGATACCGAGGGCTTTGCTTATCAGGGCAGCACACGGACATTCTCTCCGAAAGTTGGAGATCCGTATAACCAACTTCACGAAGCCTATAACAAAGGATATTACCCGACCTTTGCAAGCCATTCCATCACAATGGAGTACGAAGAGAATAAGGAAGAACCTCAAAATAACGTATTTACCTTTACTTATGTATATAAGGAAACGGTGGACTATCGCGTGGAATACCGCTATGCCGATACGGGCGTGCTGATTAACACCGTTGCGCAGGGCGGAATAGCGTATAAATCCACGGGTGACGGTGTGGTGACCGAGCGTTTTGTTGCAGTTCCGGACTATATTCCCGACGCATTTTTCAAGCGGCTGATATTGGCGGTGGAAAAGGATGAAGACGGAAAGTATGTTAGTGCTTCCACGAATGTTATCATTTTTTACTATACCAAGAACACAACCAGTGCATATTACGCCGTGCATTATATGCTGCAGAATCTCGGTGCGGGTACGGAAAAAACATACCAAAACGGAAAGTATATTAACTATACCGAATCTTCGGCTTATACCGAGGGTATCGGGACCATCGGGCAGGAATGTGCGATCCCGCCGCAGGCGTTCAGCGGCTTTACGGTGGAGGATACTGCGCTGATCAACGGATCGACGGAAACAGCGCTTACCACCAATGCATCTGGTAAGCGGAGTTTCAATATCACGGTGTCGTCAAACGGTACGGAGCTTTATATCTTCTATACCCGAAACATGCAGGAGTACAGCGTTTACTATCTGCAATACGGCACGGATATCAGCGATCTCAAATCCTTGCAGTATACCGACGGATCAAATGGTGTCCTGCACGAAACAAAGGCCGGGCAGGCACAGTTTGGAGCTACAGTAACGGAATCGGCGGCGGATGTATCCATCGGCGGTATGACCTGCATTTCGGCACTGTCGCAGTCAATACTGATTCGCTCGAATAACGATCAGAACTATATCATCTTTTACTACACGCCGGTGCAGACGACTATCGAATACCGCGTGTGGCAATACGGCGGAGGCGCGCTCAGCAAAACACTTGAGGTGTTCGATGCAAAGGCGGGTGAGATTGAGGGCTCGACAGCCCTTGCCATGGATGGGTACACCTTTGAAGGCTGGTATCTGGATGAAGCGTGCACGCTGCCTGCAAGCACAAAGGGCACGGTGAACGGCACACATCTCCTGCCGAACAGCAATCTTCTGGACGTTATGCCGCAGGTGAATGTATTCTATGCGAAGTTTTTGCCGGATAACGGCTCTCTGACTGTAGTTCGTGAGAACGGCGAGGGTGATGAAAGCAACGGCAAGCAGGTGTTCGTTTATAAGATTCAGGCAGTAAGCGATCCCGATTATGTGCTTTATGTTACGATTGTCGGCAACGGTAGTGTAACGATTAAAGATTTGCCCTGTCGAGAATATACCGTTACACAGCAAAACGACTGGTCGTGGCGTTATGATGACGCGGAGCAGAATGTGACAGTTGAAAATGAGGGCAGTACCGTTACATTTGACGAAGCAGCTGTGAAGACAACATGGCTCAACGGCAACAGCCGAAGGATATCCAACAGAAAGGGGTGACGGCTCCCATGCACAAAAAACTGAAAAAATGGGTGATCGCAGCGGCAGCGCTGGTTACTGTTGCAGCGGTCGGTGTCACCCTTGCGTTTATGTTTAAAAAGGCGAATGTCAAAAACACCTTTGTTCCGGCGGAGGTCTCCTGCACCGCGTATGAAAAGCTGGACGGTGAGGATATTACCGAAGCAACGGCAAAAGGCGGTGAAAAATCGGATATCCGTATCGAAAACACCGGCAAGGTAAATGAATATCTGCGTGTGCGACTGATATCCTATTTCGCAGATGCGGAAGGTAATGTCACGGGTGCCGAACCGTCGGTATATCCGGATATCACCTTGAATGACGGCTGGATTGCCGGAAGCAACCACACCTACTATTATACCGCGCCGGTCGAACCGGGCGGATATACCCCCGTGATGTGCCAACCGTTTACGCTTGCGGAAAAAGAACTGCTGGGCGGAACTACGATATATCAGGTCGTCGAGGTATTTGCCGAGGCGGTCCAGGCAGAACCTGCCGACGCAGCACAGGAAGTTTGGGGCGTGACCGTTGAGAACGGAATCATCACGACGGCACGGTAAAAAACGAGAAATAATATAAAAAAAACAAAACCCGATGAGAGTCACTGGAGTGAACCCCAAAGTTTAGACAAAATTAAATATTAAATTGTTTGTGAATGAGTTCGGTATTGTACTGGGCTCATTCCTTTTAGTTTTAAGGAAATTCTTTCATTGTTGTAGTAATGAATATATTTTTTTAATTCATCAATGAAAGCGTTAACGCTTTCGAATTTTTCGCCGTAGAACATTTCCACTTTAAGTCTACCAAAGAAGTTTTCCATAGCACCATTATCCATACAGTTACCTTTTCGAGACATACTCTGAGTAATGTTATGCTCGGCTAATAGCCTTTGGTATTCGGCATGTTGGTACTGCCAACCTTGGTCAGAATGAAATATTGGTGTTGCATCAGCGGGAAGTTTCTCAAACAAACCATTCAGCATTTCTCTAACTTGTTCTAAATTAGGACTTGTTGAAATGGAATAAGATACAACTTCATTATTGAATAAATCTAAAACAGGTGAAAGATATACTTTTTCATCACAAACATTGAATTGAGTAACATCGGTTGTTATCTTTTCAAAAGGCTTTTCTGCATAAAAATCTCTTTTCAGTAAATTGTCAGCAACCTTGCCAACAGTACCTTTGTATGAATAGTATTTATCGTTTTTACGTTGCTTACCTTTCAAACTGAGTTGTTTCATCAGCTTTTGTACGGTTTTATGGTTAATTACATAGCCTTTGTTGCGCATAGCTATTGTTATTCTGCGGTATCCGTATCTGCCCTTATTCGCATTATAGATTTCTTGTATTTCTTGCTTTTCGCACTCGTATTTATCTGTGTTTAAATGTTTTAGATAATAGTAGAATGTGCTACGAGCCAATCCGGACAGTTGCAGCAAGTCATTTAATGGATATTCTTGCCTTAATTCATTGACTATTGCTGCTTTTTCCTTTCCTTGTGCAACCTTTTCTGAACTAAGGCATCGAGTTTTTTTAAGTATTCTATTTCCATACGAAGTCGCTGATTTTCGGCAATTAAATCTTCCTCAACCTTTTTATCCAACTTAGGTGGTCTGCCTTTCTTCGTGCCACTGGCGGCACCAGCTCTGCCTCGTCTTTCTTTCATAAGACCCTCGGCTCCTTCTTCCAAATATATGCGTTCCCACCGTTGTACTGCATTTTTGTAATTTGCTTCTTGTCCTTTACTTACATCCCAATACTTTCGTACAGTTTCTCGATATCCCATATGGTGTTCTCGCATATCCATTATAACACCTATTTTGAATTCTGCACTATACTTTTGTTGTATTGTTCCTTTTTTTGCCATAAAAATATGCACCTCCAAAAGTGTCTAACTTTTGGGGTGCATATCACACTTGTTGATTCTCATCGGGTTTTTCACATCATTGTGTAAAGATAAAAACAGCGATACGGAACTTCTGTATCGCTGTTTTTATCAATCCTTGGTCAACCTCCGAATGTTGCCGATAATAAGCATTAAATCGTCATCGTTAAGCTTCTTCAATTCTTCGATCGCTGTTTGCAGCAATGCAGGATTTTCGATGGACGTATCAAAGAACTGACTCGGTGTAATGCCGAAGTAATCGCATATTTCCAAGAACTCGGGCAAGGGCGGAAGCGACTTGCCGGACGAAATATTATAAACATAACTTCTGCTGTGACCGAGGTCGTATCCCATCTGATATTCCGAAACGCCTTTTTGCAAGCGAAGCTGTGTAATTCGGTTTCTGATAAAGTTTGCGTCTACCATTTTCTCACCTCCCGGGTGCTTACTATATTGTAAAGCAAAATCGGAGGTGATTATTCATATGGTATACGCTGTTATTCTCGAATTATTAGTAAATTATACGCACATAACCATTGAAATATGTTATAATGGTGATGTAAAATAAAATATAGCCTAATTAGGTGCTGAAAAACAAATATTTCTGAATAGGAAGTGGTCAGATGACATGTTGTTTCTTCGGACACAGCGATTGTCCGTTCGGCATACGACCAATAATAAGAGTACAAATAGAAAAAATGATGGAGGAGTCCGCCAAAGTCAAATTTTATGTGGGTAATCACGGACAGTTCGACGGAATGGTTCGTGGAATAATGAAGGAATTGATTTCGAAAGGGAAAAAGGTCGACTATTCGGTAGTCCTTGCGTATATACCAGGGCAAAAATACGAGTTTGATCTGTCGGACCAATATGCGGATACCATTTATCCGGATGGACTTGAGAATGTTCCTCAGAGGTTTGCCATATGTAAACGGAACGATTGGATGATAGACAATTCGGATACAGTGATATGCTATGTAGTAAATCATTTCGGCGGGGCGTACACATACACGGAAAAAGCCAGGCGTAAGGGAAAACGCATTATCAATATTGCCAAAGATATGTAGACGAGCCGATATGTAATCGGCTCTAAAAACTCATTAAATCAATTTTGCTAATGTTTCGGGAAAGGTCGGAAACCGCTTTTTGTTACGGGTATCGCAAAGAAAACAATATCCCCTGTAATACCACTGTCCGTCTGATTTTTCAAATGTCATATAAGTGGCTTCGTAGTTGCCGTTTGCATTCGGCAGATGCTGATCTGCTTCACCCATTTGCATAAGCCGCTTGGTGTGGCACGCCGGAGGGACCATACCGAGAAAGTTATCAACGATTTCTTCGTCTACTTCGTCGCCGAGAGCCACATAATCGTCGAAAGCTGTTATTCCGGAAGACTCCCATTCCTCCATTGCCTTGGGTTTGCCGTTGTACTTGATTTCATTTTGAACGATCGCTGCGGCTTGGAGAACGGAATATATCTGCGAAAGACCGAGCTTGATTTTTTCTCCGCATTCATTCTTAAAATACTTGCAACCGTTCTGCAGTTGAGAAATATCGACTTCGACGGTTTGCTCGCCGTATTTCAGGCGAACATATGCGGTTTTATTACGGACAAAGTATTCGGAGACGATATCTTCAATTCTATCGTCCGAAAACAGGATTGGCCAGAAGTAGATATAATCGCGGAACAATGCCAATGTGTCGCCCTTATGTTCAAACACCAAAATGTCGCTTGTAGACATACTTCGAATGCTTTTCCGTGCCGGTCTGTCATCTTGATTGTGCAACTGAAATACGGCGACCGGACTGATCATCTCGCATTCGCCTTCGTAAACAAGGTTGTATAAGCTTCTGGGAGGCGGATACATTCCTTTTTTCTCAAGAGTTTCTTTGCGCTCGAACACATAATCTCGGTTTTCTTCGTTTAACGGGATCTGATAGATTCGATAGTTCATTTTACATTCTCCTTCATCGTTTTTGAGTGATTTCGTTCTGAGTGCTTCGCAACTGCCTGTGTGGTGTCTTTTTCGTTCATTAGGATACCTCCTTAATCTATTTGCAGCGTTGCGCTTATACTGTGATATACGACCGATCCGAAAGCAAGTATTTTCATTTTTACTTGCCAAACAGCAAGCCTTGATTCATTTTTACTGCACCCAAAATTTATAGAAAAAGGAGCAGTTCAAATGGAAACAAAAGACACAGGCAAAAAGTCAAGCGAGAGGATGACAAGGACTCAAAAGGTCATTGTGATTCTCACCGCAGCGATATTGACGATCATTCTGATCGCGGTCGCTACTACAAGGTATATGGGTAGTCCGGGAGTGTATCCGATTGAAGCAGACCAAGGAACATCTTCCTCGGAGGAGAATGCCGTTCCCTCCGAAAAAGATACCTCTTACTCCCAAAATGATACCGCTAACTCCGAAAAGGGAACATCCGATTCCGGCAGTACGGGCATCGGCGGAAACGAAGGCGGTAATCCCGGCAATAATAATCGTAATCCCGGCGGCAATGGACAAGACGCACCGCCCGAAACCGGAAATGGTAACCAGTATCCCAGTCAGGATAAGAACGATACGGGGACAGATCCTGCACCGGATAAGGACACGGAAAAGCCGAATGATGATCCAGGAAGCGGTAAAGATGATACCTCATCAGGCGGAATTTCCTCCGGAGATGCTGTGAGCATCATTTCGGTAGGAGATTCTACGGTTACTGCGAAAATCGGCAAGGAAACGATAGTAATTCCGGTCCAGACGACTGTATTTAACGGCAGGATTACTAAATCCGGTGTTGCATCTGATACACTGTGCGGATATTCCGTCGGCGGCTCGGTTCTCCTTTATTATCCTGAGGGTGGTTCGCTTGCCGGCGTGACCTTGACAGGTTCATATGTAAAGGCCGACAATGCAAGGCTTACCGTGTCGGGAGATTACAACGGCGACGGCAGCAAGATCGTTTTTCGCCTGAACGGCGTCAAACTGCCTTAAGTTCGGAGGTGCAGAGATATGGAAAAGAAATATATTCTGAACCGAGAGACAGGAAAGATAGAGCTGCATTTTGAAAAATCGGAGTATCAGGAAATGCCCGAAGACAAAAAGCGTATTCTTCGGAGCAATTATCTGTTCAGTCGCAAAGCCGAGGCATGGGTGAGCCGGGCAAAGTATCCGAATCTTTACAGTGCAAAGCACGCTGCTGAACAGCTTGGATTTACCGAAGGCGAAAAGGTCGGAGAACGGTTGACCTATGCAGAACAATTGCAGCGTCAGACGGATCGGGCCGAAGCAAGAGCAGACCGCTATTTGGGTTATGCGGAGAATGCCGAGCGACGGGGCGCTGAACTGCAAAAGGAGCTTGACGAACGCAGGGGAGATATTGCCTTCTTTACGCAGCCGATCATTCCGGGGCACGCCGGCTCGGAGAGCTTTGCAAAACGACGCAGAAGAATTTATGAGCGATACGATAAGGGCATGGAAGAATATCGTAAAAGCGAGTATTTTAAAGAGCGTGCGGAAATTGCGCAGGCGACAGCTGAAAATGCCAAGCTGAAGGATTTCGGATACCTGAATAACCGTATCAAGGAATGCAATTCCGCTATCAATAAGCTGAAGTCAAATCTCACTTATTATGAGAAGCTTCTTGAAGCGTTGAATGACCCTGAGTCTGACCAATCAAAAAGCGGCCGATATACCGCGGAAAAGGTAAACGATTGGCAGGAGGATATGCTGGAACGCTTGGAAATGCAGATCGATAAGCTCGGCTTTTTTGAAAACTGCGTTGAAGAACTCGGCGGTTATAAATTCAGCCGTGATAATATCAAGGCCGGATACATCATAAAAGTTAAGCATTGCTCGCGAGCCAAGGTCCTGAAAGCAAATCCCAAAACGGTTTTGGTCAAGTGCCTGGACACCGATATGATTCTCACCTACGATTATGCAGAAATCAAAGAAATAATTTCGGCAACCGAGGAGAAAATAAAATCGGAGACGGAAGCGCACCCTTACAAAAAAGATGATATACTTGTATGGGATCCACACGGTACGGGGCGTGCGATTGCGGCATATCA
>ERZ827512.1802-NODE-1802-length-19408-cov-2.847621_pt1 | contig 19408 bp, 21 predicted proteins | sample MGYA00519916_ERZ827512 | MGnify/ENA primary metagenome ERZ827512 (study PRJEB31778, sample SAMEA3449335) | human gut metagenome | biome: human gut; feature: human-associated habitat; material: faeces | place: United Kingdom | collected 2010/2012 ... | reverse complement strand
TGGTTTCAATACTTTATCAGATTGTATGTTAGTAATGAATAAGCATGAAACATCGGTAGAAGTTGCCAAACAAAATATAGCATCAAAAGGTACCCCAGACTTTTCAAAGACAGCAACCACAGATGAAGGTCTGTTTATGTCTGAAGATGATGATGGACCTAGTTATTATTACAGAGGAGCAGTAAAAAATAACTATGTATCATTTGCAGGATTCATGTGGAGAATCATTCGTCATAATGGAGATGGAAGTATTCGTTTGATTTATTCCGGAAAGAGTCCAACTGATACAGGAGAAGCAGTATCAATTGAAATTTCACGATACAATAATAAATACTGGGATCCAACCTATGTCGGCTATAAATATAATGAAAAATTTTCTCTTCATGAAAATAATACAACGTCAGGATATACATGGTTTGCTAATACTAAAAAATATGATTTTGGAACAGGCTATAGTTTTGATGAATCAACAAAGAAATTTGCCTTGACAGGAGAAATTAAGCAACTAGATTGGCTAAATAATCATGATGAAATAGTAGCAAAAAATTTATATTGTTGCTTAGAAGCAGAATGCAATGTTATTTATAAAGTAACAGGATATTATAACGATACAACAATGATAGTACAATCGATATCATATAGTAGTAACAGTTATGTTGATGCAGTAGCAAATAATATAAATTCTCCAATCAAAGATACAATTGATAGCTGGTATAAAAATAATTTAATAAACTACAATAGTTATTTATCTGATGAAATATTTTGTAATGATAGAAGCTTTGATCTGGGTTCAGGTTATTTATTAGCACCAATTACTAGATACTCCTCTGTAGTTCGCTTAGAAGAAGTTAATAAACCTAGTTTAAAATGTACTAATATTAATGATAAATTTACATTATCAAATGAAAAAGCAAAATTAAATTATCCAATTGCATTAATAACAGCAGACGAGGTAGCAATGGCTGGAGCTGTTAGTTACAGGCCAAATAAAAATTACTATTTATATACTGGAACAGGTCAATGGTCGATGACTCCATCATATTTTAGTGAAAGTGTAAGCCAAGCTTGTGTTTGGTATTATAACTCATCAGGAGGTCTAGAGTCTTGGTATTTTACTGCTGGTTTCTTTGGAATACGCCCAGTCATAAATCTTCGCTCAGATGTCAAAATTTCCAAAGGTGATGGAACAGCTTTGAATCCGTATCAGGTAATAACTGAATAGCATAAAAAAGGAACTAGTTGTTTAGCTAATTCCTTTTAAAGTATATTAATTACTACTTGATGATGAACTACTGCTTGATTTAGCATTTTCAATTAATTTGTCCATATATTCATCATAATCTTTCTTTAAAGAATCATCTTTAAATTCTACTCCAGCTTTCTTTCTAACTTCAATAAGTGTTTCATAACGTAGAGTAGCATCATTGCTTAATTTTTCTTCAGTTAACTTTTCTAAGATAGTATCTTTAGATTTCTTTAAAGATGCTTTTTTCTTTTGATCAACTTTTAAAATAATATGATAACCATAAGCTGATTTAACTGGTTCAGTTGTATATTTACCTTTTTCAAGATTAATAGAAGCGTTTAAGAAAGCTTCGTCCATACCACTATCTTTATTAAAGTAGTCGATTAGACCACCATCAGATTTACTACCTGTATCATCACTATTTTTCTTAGCAAGTTTAGCAAAATCTGCTCCATCATCTAACTGTTTAATTAACTTCTTAGCTTTTTCAAGAGCCTTATTTTCAGCATCTTCTTTTTCTTCAGTAGACATATCAGAAGTAGTCTTTGGTTTAATTAAGATATGTCTTACTTTCATATCACCAATAATTTCTTCATCATAATACTTTTGAATTTCATCATCTTTAATATTATCTTTGATATAATCTTCAACAGCTAAATTTCTCTTATATTCAAGAGAAATCATATCACGAAGTTCATCCACAGAATCAACACCTAGATATTGTTTAATAGCTGCCAAGAAAGTATCATCATCATTATTATATTGAGACTTCATCTGAGTTATTTGATTATCAACATAAGTAGTTTCTTCATCAGTTGTTTTATATTTCTTATCTAAGATACTATGATCAATCATATTAATTAAAATACTAATACCATACTTATCTCTTAAATCTTCATATAAAGTTTCAGCTTTAATTTTACCACCATCGTATTTAACAATAGTTGAGTTTTTCTCAAGTTCAGCTTTTTTACCACATCCTGTTACTAAAAAACAAACAGCAACAATAAGTAATAGAAATGCTATGTTTTTCTTCTTTTGCATATTTTTTCCTCCTTTTATCATTGACATGCAACATAATCATAACAAACCTTTAAAAAATAAGCAATAAATGAAAAGAAAAGTCACAAAAAAAGTGTTATAATAGCATGCATGAGGGGCGAGGTAGAGATGACTAATAATATAATAACAAGAGAAAAGTTACTGGATGAATTGAAAATTTACAGAAACATACTAGCAAAGGATAAGATTTTGTATCTTAAAAGTTTAATAGAACTTGATATTTCTATAGTTGAAGATCATATAAGCGAACAAGATAGAGAAATACTTAATCAACTAAAATTATTTAGACAAATTGCTACTTATAATATATATGAAAGAGCAATAAAAAAATTAGAGGAAACAGATCTAAATTTAAGCATGATAATGAGACAGAATTCCTTTAGTTGTGCTGCTGTGGTAGATAAAGAATTATATAATATTTTTTCTTTTAGATTTGACAGTAATTACACAAGTGATGATATCGGGACTATTAATCTTTTTCAAGTTAAAAGTGGGCCTTACTTAAGAAAAATGGAATTGAAATTGTTACTTGCTAAATATACGGAAGAGGAAAAACAAAGGAATAATACGAATTCTACCTATTGGCGAGATAAACATCTAAAAGAATTAAAAAAATTAAGAAAAGAGTATGAAACGATAGAGCAAAGAAAAAAGCTAACTAGTCATGAGTTAAAATTAATAGAAATAGAAAATCAATGTTGCAATTCTTTTTTAGAAGATTATGGTTTACAAATGAGTGATTTTTCTGATACAAGATTATATAAGTCAACAGTAATGAAGAAATTGCTGGTGAAACAAAAACCTGGAATAGCAGTAGCTATAAATGTTAATTATATGTAAGAAGGAAAAATGGTGAATGGTATGATAAAGCTTAGAACATTTAATTTAGAGAAAATTGACAAGATAAAACATTATGACCTATTAATGAAAATTAATAGGGATGAAGCTATACAAGAATATATTTCTCATAATTTTGTAAGATTTGTAGATAAGTATCAAGCAGAGGATGAGAAAATAGCTCCCAATAAGTCATATGTTGTAAAAAAAGGTAAACAAAATATTGGAGTAGTTGGAACTTTAAACTTATCAAGTGTCGGTGAATTAGAAATTTGGTATGCAATTGATAAAGATTTAAGAGGAGAAGGCTATGGAGAAAAAGTATTAGCTGAAATAACGCCATATTTAATAGAAAATGTTTCAGATTTAGAAGATATAGAATTAAAAATTAAAAAGAAAAATCTAGCTAGTAAGAAAATAGCAGAGAGTAATGGTTATATTTTAGATGATGGTGATAACGATACTGATATTTATCATTATTTTGGAAATAGTAAAAAGTAATAAAAAACCTTTCTTAAACAATCACACATTTTGAAAATTACCATAAAATAATGTGAACACTAGAAAAAAAGGAGGATTAATTTATGGGTAATTGCAATTCATCAAGTGCTATTGTTTTAGTATTATTTATTTTACTAGTTATTATTATAGGTGCCTATATTTAATTTTTAAAGGGAGGTGTTAAAATGTCTTGTTCAAATAATCAACCAGTAACAACTTCTTGTGGATGTTCTAGACCTAGAAATAGTTTTGTTATCATTATCGTTTTATATATCTTATTAGCCATAATTTTAGGAAGCGTATGTACTTGGTAATAAATCCTTAGAGCTTTGTTTCTAAGGCTTTTTTCTTATATAACATGTAATTAAAATTGCGACTGAAATATAAAAAAATGATGAGTTATCGACCAATTTTACTATAAAACACCTAAAAAGTGGTCGATAACTTACTTTTTTAGTATAAAAACAAGATAATATTAAAAACTATTATTGGTGATGATTATGTATTATTATTTATCTTATTTTTTTATTTTTTCAATAATTGGTTATATTTATGAGAACGTTTTTCATCTAATACTTAAAGGTAGTTTAACCAATAATCCATTTATTGGTCTTTATATGCCAGTTTATGGGTTTGGAATAGTGATAATGCTTTTAATAGAAAATTTTGCTTTTAAAAAGTTTAAAATGCCAAGATGGGGAAAAATATTACTAACATTATTATTAAACTTTTTTATTTTAACTATTTTAGAATTGATTGGTGGTAATATTGTTGAATATTTCTTTCACAAATCTTTTTGGGACTATAGTGGTCTTAAATTTAATTATGGAAAATATATTGCTGTAGAAGTTTCTCTTGGTTGGGCTCTAGCTAGTTATATATTTTTGTTTATTGCAAAAAAGTATTTAGATAAACTAATTGCTAAAGTACCTAGAAGTTTAACTAATATCTTCATTGTAATTTTCTTATTAGATTTTATTTATTCTTTCTTTTTTAAATAATTAGTACGAGATATCCTAAAAAAATGATTATTTAGCTAAAAACTATTTTCAAGACCTTTTAAATACATTATAAGTTATTTGATGTTAAGTAATCAGTAATGTTAAATATTTTTTCTTAATTTTTTCAAGGAAAAGTATGGTGTTTTTCCTTGAAAAAATAAATTGATATAAAAAATTATGTTGATACTTTAGCTATACTAAAATTTTATAACGCCTATAAAGATAAAAAAATGCGCACCACTGGTGACCTAATTATCTTTAATAAACAATTTACTCATGTTGGGTGAAGCTAAGAATAAAGAGAAAGTGTATTTTCATTTAAAACCATCTATAAAAACATCAAATATACAAAATATATACTCTTTCAAAGATAAAATAATTACAAATAAAAAGGAGTTCTTGTAAAAAACACTCCCCATTTGATATATAAAACTATTAATCAACTAACTTATGATAGATTTCTTCGACGTTAGAACAATCAGATTTAAGTGGAAATTTATCATTTTTATATCTTGGAATAACGTGAATATGGAAATGTTTTACTTCTTGTCCATAGTCATTATTCTGAGAAATAGTAAGTCCATCAATTGCTAACTTATCTTTTAATAAAGTAGCAAATTTAGTTCTAATAACATTTAGTATATAAAGTAAAGTTTCATCATCCATCTCATAAATATTAGCTTTATGTTTCTTTGGAATTACTAATAAATGTCCATCATTATTAGGATTTATATCAAGAAATACTTTAACTTTTTCATCTTCATATACAGTATAAGAAGGAATTTCTCCTTTAACTATTTTGCAAAATAAACAATCATTCATCATTAATTACTTCCTTTCCTTTTATAGATCATATAAATAAAATACTTCAGTATATCTTACGTCAAGCTTGATAAAATCCGAATCATAATCTGCTAATTTTCCATCCCATGATTCGTATATTTTTCTTGCTTTTTCATTATCCCTTAAAACACCAATAATATATTTAGTAGCACCATTTTCTTTCGCCCAGCTTTCAAAAATATTTTTTAACGATGATCCAATTCCTTTTCCCTGGTACTTAGGATCAATATATATTGCATTCAAGTCAGCATATTCGCTTTCAAAATGTTTATACTTAGAATTTATGCTCCCACACATAATTCCAATTATTTTACCATCAACTTCGGCTACATATGCGATATTTTGATCATCATTTTTTATTCTTTCAGAAAACGTTGCTAATTTTTTATCTACATTCTTTTCCTTTTCTATAAAAACTTCTTCCGGAAAGATATTTTTATAAGCTTCTCTCCATACATTATTAACTAATTTTATCCATTCATAGCCATCATTGCTGTTAACTTTCCTTATAATTAAATTTTCTTCATTCACGTTATCACTCCCTTTAAATAATTGTACTTTTTTTAGCTAATTTTGGCAATATATTATGCAAAATATAAAAATAATGCTATAATAAAAACGCCAAGAAAGAAAGGTGATTTGTGTGTTAGAAATAGAAAAATTAGTAGTAGATGTAAAAGAAAGTGGTAAGAAGGTATTAAAAGACTTTTCTCTTAATATAAAAGAAGGAGAAATTCACGCTATAATGGGTCCGAATGGTGTAGGAAAAAGTACTCTTGCCAAAGTAATAATGGGTGATAAAAAATATCTTGTGAATTCGGGAAGTATCAAATTTAACGGTGAAGAAATGCTTGATAAAACAACCGATTATATTGCAAGAAGTGGTATATACTATGTAATGCAAGACCCTAAAACTATCATTGGAGTTACTAATAGAGAAGTACTTAGAACAGCTCTTACCGAAAGAAGTGGAGAAAGACTTAATCTTTATACATTTATTAAAGATTTAAATAAAGAAACAGAAGAATTAAAAATGGATAAAGAAATGATTCATCGCTTTGTAAATCAAGGATTTTCTGGTGGAGAAAAGAAAAAAAATGAAGTCTTACAACTAAAGATGTTAAAACCAAAACTAATTCTTTTAGATGAATTAGATAGTGGACTAGACGTTGATAGTTTAAAGATTGTTTGTGAAAGTATTAATAAATATAAAGAAGAAAACCCTGATACCGCTATCTTAATCATAACTCACTATAGCAGAATCTTATCATTAATTCACCCAGATTATGTTCACGAAATGTTAGATGGAAAAATAGTAAAGACTGGACCATTTGAATTTGCAAAAGAAATAGAAAATAATGGTTATCTTAGGGAAAATGAAATGAGTGATACAAATGCTAGAGAATAAAATATTACAGGATGAAAAAGAATATATAGATATTACTAGTGATTGTAGTTATATATTTAATAGTGATAGAACTGTTTATTTTAACATTAAAGAAAATGTCACTTGTAAATTACTAGTTAAAGCTAAAGTTAATTGTTATTTTCTAATAAGCAATTTATCAGCCAAAATAGAAGTACATTTACTAAATGAAGGAGAAATAAACCTTTGTTTAAGTTCAATTACTTCAACGAAAGTATTAAATAACGTTGTCATTTATCACGATGATAGTAACACAAAGAGTAATATTATCTGTCATGGCGTAAGTTATAAAAACGGCGAATTAACCTTCAATATCGATGGAGTTATCCCTAAAAGAATAAAAAATTGTACTTGTAATCAAGATAGTATGATTCATCCTTTTGATTTAGCAAAAGCACAGATAAATCCCAATCTTTATATTGATGAATTTGATGTAGTAGCAAATCATTCTGCTTATATTGGACCTTTTCCTAGCGATATACTTTTCTACTTAAATACTAAAGGAATAGGTGTTAAAGAAAGTAATAGATTACTATTACAATCATTTTTATTAAATGATGCAACAAGTGCTGATTATATTGAATTAATAAATACTAATATTAAAAACATAATTAGTTAGGAGGTGTTTTATTTATGAATAGAGAAGACTTTCCTATTCTAAATACAGGAATAGTTTATTTTGATAATGGTGCTACTACTTTAAAACCTAAAAGCGTTATTGAAAAGATGAATGATTATTACTATAATTATCCTGCTAATATTCATCGTGGTGATTACAAGATAAGTCTAAAAGCTAGCGATGAATATGAACTGGTTAGAACTAAAGTTAAAAACTTTATCAATGCTCGTAGTGAAGATGAAATAGTTTTTACAATGGGAGCAACTGATTCTTTAAATAAAGTTGTCTTTGGTTTTATGGAAGACTATTTATCAGCAGGAGATGAAGTGATAATTAGTAAAGCAGAGCATGCTTCAGCAGTGCTTCCTTGGTTAATTCTTGCTAGAAGAAAAAGTATAAAAGTTGTTTTTGTTCCTTTATCAGAAACTCACGAATTAGAATATGACACTTTAGAAAAATATGTAACTAATAAGACAAAAGTTATCTCACTAGCAGCTGTTACTAATGTTATAGGTGATGTTCGTGATATTAACAAAATAGGTAAGTTATGTCATGATAAAAATATTTTATTTGTTGTAGATGGTGCACAAAGTGTTCCTCATCAAAAGACGGATGTTTTAAAAGATAACATTGATTTTCTAACTTTTTCTGCTCATAAGATGTTAGGCCCAACAGGAGTAGGTGTCTTATATGCTAAAAAAGAGTATTTAGAAGCAATGCGACCTATCGAATATGGTGGTGGCATGAACCAATCTTTTGATAGTGATGGCAATATGGAATTTAAAAGTGTTCCTACAAGATTAGAAGCAGGTACTCCCCCAATTGCTGAAGTGATTGGCCTAGGAGCAGCAATTGATTATCTTGAAACAATTGGCATGGAAAATATCGAAAAATATGAACTAGAATTAAAAAAATATTTAATCAAAAGATTACAAGAAATAGATAAAGTTATTCTTTATAATACAACTAGTAAAGGTGGAATGACTGCTTTCAACTTATCAGGTATATTTAGTCAAGATACCGCTTTATATCTTGACCATTATAACATCTGTGTAAGAGCCGGTAACCACTGTGCTAAAGTATTAAAAGAAGAAATTAATATTAAAAACACTTGTCGTGTAAGTTTATATTTTTATAACACAAAAGAAGAAATTGATAAATTAATTGAAGCCTTAAAAAATAGTGAAGACTTATATAAAATAGTATTGTAGGTGAAAAAATATGGAAATAGATCAAGAATTAAGAAGAGAAATGATTGTAGAAAATTATGAACATCCTTATCATAAGGGACTTAAAAAAGAAGCTGGTTATTTAGTAGCTAACACCAATAATGAAAGTTGTATTGATAATATTGATATCGAATTAAAAATAGAAGATGGTAAAATAAAAGAAGCTAATTTTGATGGTGAAGCTTGTGCAATTTCTACTTCTGCCACATCATTATTCTTACAAAGGATAGAAGGAAAAAATGTGGAAGAAGTAAGAAAAATATTGGAAAATTATCAAAAGATGATTAACGAAGAAGAATATGATAAAGAACTACTTGAAGACTTAGTTATTTATGACTCTGTTGCAATGCAGCCTAATAGAAAAAAATGTGCACTATTACCAAAAGACACTATCGAAAAAATATTGGAGAGATTATAATGAAAAAACAAATCGATACTAGTAAGTTATATTTAGCAGAATTAAAAAGATGTGATAAAGATAAAGGAGTAGAATATATGGCTCCACTTTCCTATATTGTCATTTATAAAGAAAATCAATTTTTTTATAATATTGTAACTGGTGAAGAACATCCGACTTATGAAAGAGTTCCTTATTCTAATCAGTTAGCATCTGGTGAAGAATATGGTACTAAGGTACGTTTAGTAAGTGATAGTACGAAAGAACAAAGTGGATTATGTTATCTATTAGTAGGTTCAAAACCATTTTTTCCACAAGATGTTGCAAATGTCTCATTAAGGGAAGTAGAAGATGCTATTCTATGGAGTGATTATTATTTCAAAGATAGAATAAGTATTGCTAAGCGTCGCCTTTTAAAAGGAGAAAATCCACTAACGATGTTAAAAATAATTAAAAATGATATATGTCAAAGAACAGCTATGGATCAATCAATTAATAGAGAAAAGGTGTTGGTAAAATGGAAGTAAAAGGTTTATCTAAAAATAATATTGTCACTATCTCTAATTATAAAGGAGAAGATGATTGGGTAAGAGAATATCGTTTAAAAGCCTTTGAACAGTTTGAAAACATGAGTGATAAACTTCCATTTGGACCAGACTTTAAACTTGATTTTGATAAAATAACTTATTATAAATCACAAGACGATACTTTAAGAAATGATTGGAATCAAGTGTTAAAACCAGTCAAAGAAGAACTTGAAAACTTAGGGGTTCTTGAGAGTGAACAACATATGGGTGGTATGGGTGTTCAGTATGAAAGTGAAGTTATTTATCATAAAATGTTAGATGAGTTAGAATCTAAAAATATTATCTTTACTTCTATTGAGGATGCTTTAAAAAATCATAAAGATATTGCTGAAAAGTATTTTGGTAAAATTGTTTCTTATAAAGAGAATAAATATGCCGCTTTAAATAGTAGTGTATTTTCTGGCGGAAGTTTCATCTATATTCCTCCACATACTAAACTAGATAGACCACTTCAGAGTTATTTCCGTATCAACAGTAAGAATATGGGACAGTTTGAGCGAACTTTAATTATCGTTGACGATAATAGTGATTTACATTATATTGAAGGCTGTACTGCTCCTACTTATAGTGAAGATTCCCTTCATGCTGCAGTAGTGGAAATTTATGTTGGAAAAAATAGTAAGTGTCGTTATACCACTATTCAAAACTGGGCTCCTAATGTTTATAACTTAGTTACTAAAAGAGCTTTAGTTGATACTAATGGAACAATGGAATGGATTGATGGTAATATTGGTAGTAAACTTACAATGAAATATCCTTGTTGTGTTTTAAAAGGAGATAATAGCAAAGGAACATGTGTTACTATTTCTCTAGCAAGTTCTAATCAAGACCAAGATACGGGAGCAAGAATGATTCATCTAGGAAAAAATACTAGGAGTAATATCATTTCTAAGAGTATTGCTAGAAATGGTGGAAATGCTACTTATCGCGGAAAAGTTAGAATTGGAAAAGATGCTCTTAACTCTGATGCTATGATTAAATGTGATACTTTAATACTTGATGAGTTGAGTAAGAGTGATACGATTCCTACTAATATTTTAGAAAATAACGAATCAGTGTTAGAACATGAAGCAACTGTTTCCAAAATAAGTGATGATAACTTATTTTATCTAATGAGTAAGGGTATTCCAAAGGAAAAATGTGAAGAATTAATAGTTCTAGGCTTCTTAGAAGAGTTCAGAGAAGAACTACCAATGGAATATGCCGTAGAACTAAATCAGTTAATTAAGAGAAATCTTTAAATTTTTTTAAGATTTCCCTTTTTTGCATTTTCAGGCATAAATTTTCCTGAATTTTGCAAATTCAGCTACTGAAAACGCTAAATTCGGCCAAAAATAAGGCTGAAAATGCAAAATTCCCTGTTTGCATTTTACTTTTCACTTATGTTAGAGTACCAGTCAAGAAAGGAGGAGTCATATGCTTAATGAACTAGTTTTAGTCGGTAGACTTGCTAATGAAATCAGAATTAACAAGACCGAGACTGGCAAAAAGATTGGTAATTTAACTCTAGCTGTTCCAAGAAGTTTTAAGAATATGGACGGTTTGTATGAAACTGATTTTGTTTCTTGTATTTTATGGGACGAAAAAGCAGCGATTGCTAAAGAGTATTGCCATACCGGCGATATCGTTGGTATTAAAGGTCGTTTGCAATCACGAGTGATTGAAACAGAAGCCGGAAGAAGAAGTCAATTAGAAGTAGTAGCAGAAAGATTAACATTTCTATCTAGTAAAAAAATAGAAGATGTCAAAAATACTGATATTTGATAATTGATAATTTCCAGATATTGTAAGTGAAGAAGAGTTAATTATTTGTAAACTTGAAAGAAAAATTCTTTTTAACTAGTATATAATAAATACTTGAGGTGGTAAGAATGCTATTGGCAAAAAGAATTAAAGAATTAAGACTAGAAAAGAATCTAACACAAGAAGAATTGGGAAAATTAATAAATGTTACTAAAGTTAGTATTTGTTGCTATGAAAATGCAGCACGAGTTCCTACTCTTGAAACTTTACTAGCTCTTGCTGATGTCTTTAATGTTGGACTTGATTATCTATTAGGAAGAGAAGAGACTGTAGAAGTCTTAGAAGAAAAGACTAAAATGTCTAAAGAAGAAGTCGAATTTATTAAAGAAGTTCGTAATAATAAAAAAACTTATGAATTTTTAATCACTAATCCGAAAAGATGTGCTTCTTTAATTGAAAAAAAACTAAGTTAGTAATTGACGATAAAGTTTTTCTAAACCTATAATTATAATAGGTGATAGAATGATAAAGGAAATTATTGAAAAGAAGAAAAATAAAGAAGAACTCTCTAAAGAGGAACTGGAAGAAATATTTTTTGGTTACTTAAATGAAACAGTAAGAGATTACCAGATGAGTGCTTTTTTAATGGCAATTTGTCTTAATGGAATGACTGATAAAGAAACGTTTATTGTAACTGATTTATTCTTACATAGTGGTGATATGTTAGATTTATCTTTTATCGAAGGAGTCAAAGTTGATAAGCATTCGACTGGCGGTGTAGGGGATAAAACTACTTTAGTAGTTGGTCCCATCGTTGCTAGTTGTGGTATTCCTTTTATAAAAATGAGTGGTAGAGGTTTAGGCTTTACAGGAGGTACTATTGATAAATTAGAAAGTATACCTAATTTAAAAGTATCTTTAACAACAGAAGAAATTGAAAAACAAGCTAAAGAAATCGGACTTGTTATAACCTCGCAAACTAAAAATTTAACTCCACTTGATAAAAAAGTTTATGCTTTAAGAGATGCAACGTCCACGACTGAGAGTATTCCTTTAATTGCTAGTAGTATTATGAGTAAGAAAATAGCAGGAGGAGCCGAAAAAATCATTATAGATGTAAAAGTTGGTGAAGGAGCTTTACTAAAAACGAAAGAAGAAGCTGAAAAGCTTGGTGAGTTACTAGTTAAAATAGGTAATCACTATAAAAGAGAAGTAAGTCTTATCTACTCTGATATGTCTATGCCACTAGGAAAAGCTATTGGTAATAAATTAGAAGTCATTGAAGCAATTAAAGTCTTAAAAGGCTTAGAAAAAGAAGCTCTATATGATGAATGTATTTTAATAGCAGCTAAATTAATTTCTCTTGCTAAGAATATTTCCTTAGAAAAAGCCAAAGATGAAGCAATTAACTCTATCGAAAGTGGTAAAGCCTATAAAAAATTCGAAGAATTTGTAACTTATCAACATGGTGATTTACAAAATCTAAAAGAAGAAGAAAAACCAATTATTATAAGAGCAAACAAACCTGGTACTATTAAAAAAATACATGCTTTAGAAGTGTCAAAATTATCCTATCAACTAGGAGCATTAAGAACTACTAAAGACGAAAAAATTGATTATAACGCAGGTGTCTATATTGAAAGAAAAATAGGGGATAAAATAGCACCAGGTGATGTTCTTATGAAGCTTTACACTATTAAAAAAATTGACAATATCAATTTAGACCTAATTTTTGAAATATCTTGAAAAAGATATTTTTCTTTGCTATACTTTATCTATAAAGGTAAGGTGAGACATATGGGTACTGCTAAGAGTACGCGAAAAAAAGTTGTTAAAAAAACACAGACCGATATTGAGTTCGAAAAAGCTAAGAAAAACATAAAATTAATAGGAATAATATCAGCTATTTCTCTATTTATTTTGATTGGTTTAGGTTTTGTAGTATATGGACAAAGTTCTTATGCTGCACTTCTTGAATCTCTTCCTGATGCATTTACTAGTAGAGTAGGAAGAAGTCCTCAATGTAGTGATGGCGATACCGGTGCTACTTGTACTGTTGCTCATGAAATAGGAACGATTAATGTCCCTTATAGTTTTCAAGCAAGTTATAATGGTAAACTAGCTGACTTATTTTGTATTGAACACATGAAACAAATGAAAGGTAGTGTTAACTATACAAAAGATGTATCAGTATTATCAACTTATCCTGGTATAGTTTATATTTTGGATAACAATAAATTCGATACTTCAAAAGGAACTTGTGTAGCAAGTGGAAGCTGTACTAGTGCTCAACTTAGTGAATACTTAACACAAATAGCTATTTGGTGGTATATCGATAAAGTAAACGGTTGTGATGATGATAAAAACTACTCAAGCAAAGGTGTAATTTCAAATATAGCAGAAGATGCTGATGGAAAAGGTAAATATTCAGAAGACGATGGAAGTTACCAATACTATAACAACTTATCAGCTTTAGATAAACAAGCCATCAAAGCTAGTAAATATGCTAGTGCAATCGATAGCTTAGTAAACGGAGCTTTAAATTATAAAGCTGACACAACTGTTCCTAATGTAACATTACCAACTAGTGATAAAGTGACTTATGAAGTAGTAGATGATGGTGTTATGACTAGTGCAATTACACCTTCAAGTACAGCTGCTAGTTTCTCAAGTTATACCGTTACTGTCAATAACTCAGTTGTAAAAGTAGTAAATACTACAGGAGTAGAACAAACAACATTTGGAAGAGGAGAATCATTTAGAATCTTTATTCCAGAATCATCTATTAAAGCTAATGAAGAAATTAAAATAAATGTCAGTGTAGAAGCAACTTTCAGTAAAAAGGATGCCTTCTTCTATAATCCAGATGACTCACTTGTTCAAAGAACAGTTTTAGGAGTTATAAATAATAGTAAAGAAAAGGCTAACTTAGATTTAAGTTACATAGTAGAGATGGGAGATGGCCTATTTAAAAAAGTTGAATCTGGTACTGGTGATCAGATAAGGGGAGCAACTTTAACAATTGTTGATGAAGAAGGAAATACTGTTTATTCATTCGATACAACAGATGAGCCTACTTCAGTAACATTACCTGTTGGAAAATATACAGTAACAGAAACGAGAATTCCAGACGGTTATGGTGCTGAAAAAACAACATATGAATTTGAAATTAAAAAAGGCGAAACCACAGAAATAACTTTAAATAATACAAAAACAATTGATGTTCCAGATACAAAGATTAACATGGGTTATGTTTATGGAATTGGAGCAGCAGTTATTATTGTTGGTATTATCTTCATTGTAGTAGCTAATAAAACTTCTAATGATAAAAAGAAGAAAAATTAATAAAAAAGGCCAACTTCTTCTAGTTGGTCTTTTCTTCCTTTTAATGGGAATATTAATAGTAGCTTATGTTCCTATTAAAACTTTAAAAAATAGAGTCTTTGATGAAATGAAATTAGCTATATATCAAGATGATATAAATGAAGATAATGATACCATTCAAAATGTAGAAACAAAAGATATTGAACAAAAAAATAATCAAACTGATAATAATCAAACAACTCCAAGTAACACTCAAACTACAAAACCTGTCTCTTATACCTATGTTGGACAATTATCAATCCCCAAAATAAGATTTAAACGGGGATTTGTTAAAAAAGAATCACGATATAACAATATTGAATATAATATTACTATTGCTAATGAAGCAGATTATCCAGATGTCAAAAATGGTAATTTCATTTTAATGGCTCATTCTGGCGATGCACCTATTTCTTTTTTTGAACCACTTTATAAGTTAGAATTAGGAGATCAAGCAACTGTAAGTTATCAAGCAAAAGCTTACTACTATACTTTGGTTAAAACTTATCAAGTTGAAAAGACTGGCAAGATAGCAATTTATCGTGACTATAATAAAAAAACTTTAACTCTAATAACTTGCACTCATGATGATTCTACAAAGCAAAGTGTTTATATATTTGAACAAACAAATGAATAAGGAGGGAAAACTATGGATTTAAATTTTATGGATAAAGTTAACTTGTTTGTGAAACTTAACTTTTCCTCATTCATTGCAATAGAAGAGACCTTAATCTTTATATTATTATTACTTTTTTTATTATTTAATTTAAAATACAAAAGTAAAGTAGTTTCCATTCTTATACCTTTTCTTCTTTTATTTATCAGCAGCCTTTGTTTATTCCTTTTTGGAAGTGATATAACTTATGTATTAGAAAGTATTGTAAAAGGACTAATTTATTCATTTTATTTTCCAAACATAATCTTTTACATAATTACAGTAATAGTCAGCTTTTTCCTTTTAATATATACAATTATCTCTAAAAAATTAACAAACAAGGAAAAGGTAGTTAACTATCTTATATGTGGTTTTCATCTATATTTGTTTGTACTATTTACAACTAACTGTCTTTCTCTAAAAGTGTCATTAATATCACCAGCTAAAATTTATAAACATGATGAATTATATGTTCTAGTAGCTGCCAGTCAGGTGGTATTTTACTTGAATATTATATATCAGAGTGTAAAGCTAATCCTTAGAAAATTGAAAAAACAAGACGCTAGTGCTATAATGTATGAGAAGTGAGGTTTATTTTATGAAGGAAAAAATTAATAAACAACTAAAGCGGGGGAAAAAATACCTAAAAAGAGTAAAAGATGAAAAGCTTATAAAGAAATATTTCAGGGAGAATGTTCTTTTTATAACTTTTATTGTTATTTGCGTAATAAACTCCACAATGCTTCGCTTTTTTACGATGCACACAATGGAAAATTATTTGGCTATTAAACCAATTATAGCTGATATTGGTATTGTTACTATTGTAGGTTCTTTCTCTTATTTGTTTAAAGGTAAGAAAAGATACACCTATTTATTAGTAGCAAGTGTTTTCTTTACCGCCATTTGTATGATTAACTCGATATATTACACGTTCTATACATCTTTTGCTAGTGCTTCAATGTTATCGCTTACTCAGTTTATTGCACCAGTATCAGATGCTGTTGTAGAAAATGTCTTACAGCTTAAAGATTTACTTTATCTGATACCATTTATATACTTTGTTTTTACATATCATCGCCTACTAAGATTAGGTAAATTTAATCGTTATAGTAAAGATGAAAGAAAATCAAAATGGATTCACGCTTTTGTAGCTGGTATTGCTACGATGGTAGTGTTTACGGTTACTTTGTCAGGCCTTGAAATAGGAAGATTTGTTAAGCAGTGGAATAGAGAATATATCGTTATGCGTTTTGGTATCTATTTATATCAAGGAAATGACGTTGTTAAAAGCTTACAACCAAAGATAAGCGCGATGTTTGGTTATGATAATGCCAAGAAAAACTTTGATGAATACTTTCAAGATAAAAGTGATACTAGAGATTACAAGAATGAATATACAGGAATCTTAGAAGGAAAAAATGTTATTGTTATTCATGCTGAAAGTTTCCAAGATGTGGCACTTAATCAAACTTTTAATGGAGAAGAAGTAACTCCGAATATGAATAAATTGATAAAGGAAGGTTTATTTTTCTCTAACTTTTATTCTCAAGTAAGTGTTGGTACTAGTTCTGATACTGAGTTAACTTTCAATACTAGTTTAATGCCTACCCAAAATGGTACTGCTTTCGTAAGCTACTTTGATAGAACTTATAATGGTACTCCAAAATTTATGAAAGAAAAAGGCTATTATACTTTCAGTATGCATGCTAATAATGCTGATTTCTGGAATAGACGTGCTATGCATGAATCATTAGGTTATGAAAAATTCTATAGTAAGGAAACTTATAAAACAGAAGGCGAAGAAATGATTGGACTAGGTCTATCTGATAAATCATTCTTCAAGCAATCTGTAGAAAAATTAAAGAAGATTAATGAAGAACATGATAAATTTTATGGAATAGTTATTTCTTTATCAAACCATACACCATTCTCTGACGTTACTAAATATGGCGAATTTAAAGTTACAATGAATGAAGAAGTTACTAATGAAGATGGTACTACAACAACAGTTGAACATCCATATCTAGAAGGAACAAAACTAGGTAACTACTTTAAATCAGTTCATTATGCTGATGCTGCTTTAGGAGAATTTTTTACAGAATTAGATGAAGCCGGTCTTCTTGATAATACTGTCGTTATCCTATATGGTGACCATGATGCTAGACTTCCAAAAGCTGATTATGTTAAAATGTTAAACTACGATATGACAACTGATAGTGTTAAATCAAAAGAGGATCCAACTTATCAAGAATTTAATAGTTATCATTATGAATTAAATAGAAAAGTCCCATTACTTATTTGGACTAAAGATGATACAATCAAAGCTAAACAAGTAGATGATATTATGGGAATGTATGATGTACAACCAACTATCAGTAATATGTTAGGTTTCTACAATAAGTATTCTCTAGGACATGATATTTTTGAAATTAAAGATAATAATATAGTAGTATTTCCTAATGGCAACTGGTTAACTAATAAAGTATATTACAATAGCCAGAAGGGTGAATATATGTCTTTAAAAGATGAAGTAATTGGTGAAAACTATATTAAAGAAAATTCTGATTATGCTGAAAAACTTCTTGATGTTTCTAATAATATAATCGTCTTTGATTTACTAAATCCTAATAAGAACGAAAGTGCTGTAAGTAAGGAGGTTAGCAAATGAAACTAAAAAAGAAAGTTAAAAGATTTTTAATCATTTTCTTTATCATTATAGTAGCAGCTTTTGGTGGATTCGCTTTTTACAAAATGACTAATAATTCTAAAACTACAGTTAAAAAAGCAACCGTTTTGAATGAAATAAGGAAATATGGTTATACCTTAAAATCGAATAAGAGCAAAGCCTATAAGACAGAGTTTGCTAATCTTGCAACAATTCTTGAGAAAGAAGAAGTAGATGAAGAAGCTTATCTTAAATCAATCACTAAACTATTCATCTTAGATTTTTATACTTTAAGTGATAAAGTTGCTAATACTGATGTTGGTGGAGTTGATTTCATTCATACTGATGCTAGAACTAACTTTTTAGAAAAAGCGGAAGACACTATCTATAAATATGTTGAAAATAATATGTACGGTGGAAGAAGTCAAACGCTTCCAACTGTTAAAGCTGTTACTATTGAAGATATTCAAAATGTAAGTTTTACTCTTAATAAAGAGACAGATACTAAGGCTTATCAAGTAACAGTATTTTGGACTTATACTGAAGAAAATGATTATCAAAATAAGGCAACTTTAACATTTGCACACGAAGGTAAAAAGTTGTCATTAGTAGAAATGAAATAATATGCTTATATAGCATATTATTAATTTTGATAACAATAAGTTGTTATACTGATACTAGATAGAGGGTGTGTCTAAATGGAAGAGTTAACTAATAAAAGAAATAAATTATTAATAGCTGTTATCATAATGGCAGTAATTGCTTTAGGACTAGGTATAACTTATGCTTGGCTTACGCAAACAGTTAACGGTTCTAAAGTTCAAACTATGCGTGTTGGTACTTTTAAATTTACTTTAGCAGAAAATAATTCACTTTCTGTTAGTAGTGCAGAGTTTATGAGTGATACTACTGGACTTAGTCAAGATGGTTTAAAATTTACGGTTTCAAATACAGGACAATTTACTGGAAGTTATAGTATTTACTTAGATGATGATACATTATCATCTGGACAGTCTAGACTTAGTGATAGTTTTGTTAGATATAGCTTAGAAACTAACGGTACTAAAGGTGCTGCTACTAACTTAACTAGTAGAAAGATTTATGATGGTAGCTTAAAACGTGGTGAAACTGCTAACTTTGTTTTAAGAGCTTGGCTTAATCCGAGTGTCAATGGCGATGTTGGTGGAAAAGTTTTTAAAGTAAAATTAAGAATAGAAGTAAGTCAGAGTTAATA
>ERZ827512.1796-NODE-1796-length-19462-cov-4.630288_pt1 | contig 19462 bp, 16 predicted proteins | sample MGYA00519916_ERZ827512 | MGnify/ENA primary metagenome ERZ827512 (study PRJEB31778, sample SAMEA3449335) | human gut metagenome | biome: human gut; feature: human-associated habitat; material: faeces | place: United Kingdom | collected 2010/2012 ... | reverse complement strand
AGGCCCTCGCGGCCTAGTCGCTATTTAGGGCGTCCAAGATTTGGGGCGCAGTTCACACCCGCGACAGGGCTTTTTCTGTCCTCCTCCAAGTTGCGGTGAAATAGGGACTGAATAGGGGCCGGCGGGCGCAAAACAATCCCTATTCCACCGCAACTCATCCCGATATAGTCATTGGGGACGTTCTTAAACGACTAGTCATTGGGGACAGTCTTGGTGCGCTCCGTTGGTCCTCCCGTTCGATTTTTGCTCGGTGGGTATACTTCCTTTCGCATTAAACGCCGGAATGAGGAGGTATCCAAATGCCGGATAACGGGTCAATACAAAAAAGAGGCGCGCACGAGATAGTTCATGGGCGTCCTGTCCAGATAACCGAGCACACGACGGTAACCGAGCTGCAGCCCAGCCTGTCCGATGTCGTGTGCGCAAACAAAAAGCTGCAGATCGGTATCATCGTTGCGCTCGTGGTGCTGGCGTTGCTGTCGGGCTTTGTAGCTCGTCCGCATTTCGCCGATACCAAAACTTGGGACTCCACCATCGAGGTTATCGACCAAAAGAAAGGCAACGTTTTGGCGCTCACGGCTTCATGCGTTGCTCTATCTGCGGGCATTACCGCGCTGCCTGGTGATACGGGAACGCCGGTTGCCGAGCAGCTCGCACAGCTTTCAGGCAACCTTGGTATCGTGCTTGCCGTGCTATACCTAGAGAAATATTTGCTCACGATTTTGTGGTCGGTTGGCCTGGGCATCTTAATCCCGTCTGCGTTGGTGCTCTTTGCGGTGTCGCTCGGCATTCACGGGCGCTGGAGCACGAGCGCTGTTCTGCGCCGTGTGGCGACACGCGTGCTGGTGGTTGCCGTGATCGGCATGGCGCTCGTGCCCGCGAGCGTATGGGTGTCGCAGAAGGTCGATGAAACGTATCGCGTAAGTATTGAGCAAGCTGAGCAAAAGGCGAGCGATGCCGCAAAGACGGCTGATGCCACGGACAAGTCAGGTGAGACCAGCTCAAAATCGAACAAGAAAAAATCCGAGGCCACGGAGTCCAAAAACGTGCTCGAGCAGTTGACTGATGGGGCATCGAGCCTGGTCACGTCGGTAACCAGCGGTGCCAAGCAGATGACCGACGAGATCGTGCAGCAGGTGACCGACCTCATCGAAGGCGTCATCGTGATGATCGTGACCTCGTGTGTGATTCCTCTACTGGTGCTCGTGGCGTTCCTATGGCTAGGACACGTGCTACTGGGGATCGATATCTCCGGTCCCGCGAACTATCTGACGGGTCGTTTCTTGAGCGCTCCGTCCAGACATGCCAAGAAGAGCGGGCAGTCTGAGTAGGCGGCAAAGCGATCCTTGGAAGATCAACCGTGAGAAGGGCGGCCGAGACGAGTTCTCGGCCGCCCTTTTGCTTGTTGAACACATGGTCGCTATGTCCGCGCCCGGTCCAAACGGTCAGCAATCATCTGTGAACGGTATTTGTTCAAAAAAGAACTAAGATAAACAAATAGTTGTTGCAGTTACTGTTCGAATGTGTTCAAATAAACATGAACAGTGAAGAACCGCACATTCAGATGCCCGGACCTGAACGCGATTCAACACTTCCAAACAGAAACTACGCACCTGCGTATCTCTCAAGGAGGATGTCATGAGGGTTGTAATCGCTTCCGATGCCGACGGTATGTCGATGAAGGAGTCCATCAAGGAGATGCTCATCGCCGACGGTCACGAGGTCGTCGACTATTCCGAGACCCCTGCCGCGGACTTTGTCGATTCCGCGACCGCCGTTGCCAAGGACCTGCTGGAGCACAAGGATTCCCAGGGCTTCGCATTCGATAAGTACGGCGTCGGCTCCTATATGGCCGCCGTCAAGATCAAGGGCATGGTCGTCGCCAACATTTCCGACGAGCGTTCCGCCTACATGACCCGCGAGCACAACGGCTCGCGCATGGTCACCATGGGCCCGGGCGTTGTGGGCACCGAGGTCGCCAAGAAGATCGCCCGCGAGTTCCTGCGCGCCCAGTACGCCGGCGGCCGTCACCAGATCCGTGTCGACATGCTCAACAAGATGGCCTAACGAGAGCCACCGAGAACTCGAACTTCTACCTCAACTTGTGAATTCAGACGAAAGGACGTTCTGATGAAGAAGACCATCGCAATCGGTTGCGACCATATCGTTACGGACGAGAAGATCTATCTGGCCGACCGCCTGGAGCAGGCTGGCTACAAGGTGCTCGACTGCGGCACCTACAGCCACACCCGTACGCACTATCCCATCTACGGTAAGGCCGTGGGCGAGGCTGTTGCCAGCGGCAAGGCCGACTTTGGCGTGGCCCTGTGCGGCACCGGCATTGGCATCACCAACGCCGTCAACAAGGTTCCCGGCGCCCGCTGTGCCCTGGTTCGCGACATGACCTCTGCCCTGTACGCTCGTCGCGAGCTCAACGCCAACATCGTGGGCTTTGGCGGCAAGATCACCGGCGAGTTCCTGATGGCCGATATCATGCTTGCCTTCCTGGAGGAGCCCTACGAGAAGACCCCCGAGCACGATGCCCTGATCGCCAAGATCGATGCCTGCAATAAGGCCGACGCCGAGGCTCAGGCTGACCCGCACTTCTTTGACGAGTTCCTCGAGAAGTGGGACCGCGGCGAATACCATGATTAGCGGGTATCCGGCGTAATTAACTAGTCCGTTGACGGCTCGCGTTTCTGTGAGGGGGCGCGGGCCGGTTTTCTATCAGCCCTATTGACTTGGCGGGCTGTCGTAAGAAAGGGAAGGCTCCTATGGAGTTTATTCTTGATAACGGTTCCATTCGTGTGGCGTTGAGCACGGCTGGCGGATCGTTCACTTCTATTACGGCCAACGGCCGTGAGTACCTGTGGCAGGGCGACCCGGCGGTGTGGTCGGGCCAGGCACCCATTTGTTTCCCGATCTGCGGCGGCCTTCGTGACGGTCGCGCAATGACCATGGGCGGCCGCGAGGTCAAGCTCGCCCGCCACGGCTTTGCTCGCAAGCAGGAGTGGAAGCTCGAGGAGCAGAGCGACAACATGGTTGTGCTGAGCTTAAGCTCTGCCGACCATGCCGAGTTGCTCGAGCAGTACCCGTATCCGTTTAAGATCGTTGCTCGTTACACGATCGATGCGGAGAAGGTGGCCGTGTCGTACGAGGTGACCAATGAGGGCACCGAGGACATGCCGTTCTTTGTGGGCGGTCACCCTGGCTTTAAGTGCCCGCTTGACGAGGGCGAGTCCTACGACGACTACGAGCTCCGTTTTGAGCAGCGCGAGGCCGCCGAGCTCTGTACTGCCGTTCCCTCGACGGGCCTGATTGATGTTGAGCATCGCAGCAAGAACCCGATGGTTGGCCATGACCTGCCGCTGACCCACGAACTCTTTGACTTCGCAGAGACCATCTTTGACGTGCTCGAGAGCCGCGTGGTTACGCTTACCAAGAAAACCGAGGACAAGGGCGTGCGCCTGACGTTCCCCGATATGCCATACCTGATTGTGTGGAGCAAGCCCGAGGGCGACTTTGTGGCCGTGGAACCGTGGGGCGGCCTGTCCACCTGCTCCGACGAGGACGATATTCTGGAGCACAAGCGCGGCTGCCTGGTGGCCAAGCCGGGAGAGACCGTCACCCGCGGCTTTGAGATCGAGATCCTTTAACGAGCTATCGTATGTTTGGGGCGGGTTATGCCGCCCCGGAACAGGAGTTCAACATGATTCTGACCGTTACCATGAACCCGTCGATTGATACGCGCTATCAGCTCGACAAGCTGATCATCGACGATGTTAACCGTGTGACACCCGAAAAGACCGCTGGCGGCAAGGGCCTCAACGTGAGTCGCGTGCTGCTGCAGCTGGGTGACGACGTGCTCGCGACCGGCCTGCTCGGCGGCCACATGGGTGCCTATATGGCCGAGCTTATGGATGCCGACGGCGTCAAGAACGACTTTGTGCCTATTGCTGGTGAGACGCGCATCTGCCTGAATATCCTGCACGAGGGTAATCAGACCGAGCTGCTGGAGAGCGGCCCGCAGATCGCCCCGGCCGAGCTCGAGGCCTTTACGGCCAAGTTTGCCGAGCTTGCAGCGAAGGCGGACGTCGTGACGCTTTCGGGCTCGCTGCCGCGTGGCGTCGATGCCGGCTACTATGCCGAGCTCGTCAAGATCGCCGAGGAGGCGGGCGCCAAGGTGCTGCTCGATACCTCGGGTGCATCGCTGGAGGCCGCGCTGGAGTCCGACGCTAAGCCTGAGCTCGTAAAGCCCAACCTGACCGAGATTAACGGCCTGCTGGGTACGTCCTTTACGACCGATGATGTCGATGCCCTGCGCGAGGCGCTTGCCGCCGATGACCGTTTTACCGGTATTCCCTGGGTTGTCGTTTCGATGGGCGCTGCCGGTTCGGTGGGCTTCCATGAGGGTCGCGCGTTCCGCGCGAAGACGCCTGCGATTGCGGCTGTGAACGCGACGGGTTCCGGCGACTCGACCATCGCCGGCTTTGCGTATGCCATTGCTGCTGGTGCCGACGACGTCACGGTGCTCAAGACCGCCAATACCTGCGGCAAGCTCAACGCCATGGATCCCAAGACCGGCCACCTGGTCATGGACTGCTGGGGCGAGGTCTACAACAGCGTTGTCGTGACTGAACTGTAGGGTTACGCGGTTTTACCAAACCGCGTAACGGCGCGACGCTGCAAACGCCCCTAAGCGGCAATCTGACGTTCAATCGTCGGGCATGACCAAAAGGTCAATGCCCTCCTCTTTCACGTCACCTTGCTCGCTTAGGGGCGTTTTCGCTGTCGTTGCCAAGACACCGGCGTTGCCTTGGTCGCAAGTAGTCATTGGGGACGCTCTTTAATGACTAGTCGTTTAAGAACGCCCCTTAAGAATGACCCCAATGACTACACTCAAAAACGGCGCCCGTCGGCGATGTTGCCGGCGGGCGCCGTTGTCGTGTGGGCGGTTATGTCGTGGCCGCTGATGAGGCTCGAACCTGTATGCTACAGTGAGTCGATAAAGCGCTGTTGGGCGGCGCGGCCGGCTTCGTCCCACTTAAAGACGCCGGCGTTGTCGAGCACGTGGCCAAACACCACGCCGACCTCCTCGTGCAGGATATCGATGGCGTTGTCCGCCGTAAGCTCGTCGGAACGGCGGGCATAGACATCCTCGGCCCACGCGGCATGGCTACGGCAAAGATCATCGCCCTCGAGCGCGCCGGCAAGGTCGTAGCTGGCATCTGCCTTGGTCGCCAGCAGGTGCTCGCGGACAGCGCCGAGCTCGGGAACCAGGCGCGGCGGAAGAATGGCCAGGCCCATAACCTCGATCAGGCCGATGTTCTCCTTCTTAATGTGGTGATACTCGGCATGCGGGTGGAAAACGCCCAGCGGATGCTCGTCGGTCGTGATGTTGCAGCGAAGCGCCAGGTAGGCCTCGTAGATCTCGCCGCCGGCGTTGCCGCGGGAGTCGACGCGGCGGATGACGGGCGTCACGGTGTTGTGCGCTACGCCGTCGGCCGTGTGCGCGACGACGCCAACCGACTCATCGGTCCACTCGCGCCAGGCGAGGATAATCTTCTCGGCAGCGTCGAGCAGCTGAGCGCGGTCATGCGAGCGCAGGCGCAGCACCGAGAGCGGCCACCGCAGCACGGTACCGCTGACCTGGTCAAAACCGGGCACGCTAAACTGCAAGACCTCGGCGGCATGCATCATGGGGAACTCGTGTGCGCCACCCTGGAAGTGGTCGTGCGACAGAATCGAGCCGCCCACGATGGGCAGGTCGGCGTTGGAGCCGATAAAGTAGTGCGGGAACAGGTCCACAAAGTCGAGCAAACAGGAGAGGCTCTTGCGATCCACGTGCATCGGACGATGCTCGGAGCTCATGGCAATGCAATGCTCGTTAAAGTACGCGTACGGGCTGTACTGGAAGCCCCAGCGCTCGCCGTCGAGCTGGATGGGGATAACGCGCAGATTCTGGCGGGCGGGGTGAGCGCCGCCGTCGGCTGCGGCGGAGCGTCCGGGGTAGCCCTCGTTTTCGATGCAGAGCTGACAGGCGGGATACTTCTCGCCCGTGTTTTTGGCGGCACCGGCTGCGGCAATATCGCGCGGGTCCTTTTCGGGCTTTGACAGGTTGATGGTGATCTCCAGGTCACCCCAGTTGGTGGAAGTGCTCCATTTGATGTTGCGCGCGATGGCGGCGCGGCGCACGTAACCGGCGTCACAGCACAGGCCGTAGAACCAGTCGGTCGCGGCGCGGGGCTCGTTGACGCCCATGCGGCCGTTGAACTCCTCGTTTACAACCGAAGGCCTTGGCATGAGCGCGCCCATGATGCGCATGGCGATGCGGTCGCGGCCCGATGCCGTGTCCTCGGCGGCGCCGTTGGCAACAGCCGCCTCGGCAAGCGCGGCAAGTGTGCCTTCAAGGTCAAAGTTGGGCAGGGTGTCGGGGTGCAAGAGCGAGAGCTTTTCGACCTGGAGCGCCCAGGCCATGTCGAGCGCCGGGCCCGTAGCACCGATGCACTCGAGAATGGTGTTATACGCCCAGATGCGATCGTCCTGGCCGATCATCGATCGGTGGATAGCGTACTCGATCAGGTTCTGCGCGGCCTCGCGCACGTCAGTCATTACAGCCATGCCGCGTAAGCCCCCTTGTCAGAAATTGCGTAGTGGCGGGCAGAGCCCTCGCCCAGCCAGCCGTTCATCTTGGTGATAAAGGTGTCGACCAGGTCGAGCGGCACGAAGGCCTGGATGGTGCCACCAAAGCCGCCACCGTGGATACGGACGGCGCCACGGCCGTCGAGCACGTGCTCGGCCAGTGCCAGGGCATACATCGAGGGCTGCTCGGAGCCCAGCTTGGCAACGACATTCTGTAGGTACATGGCAGAGCTGGCGCCGGACTCGCGCGTCAGGACCAGGAACTGATCGATGTCGCCGGCGTTCAGGGCAGCCCAGCGCTTATCGACCAGGCCGTTTTCGTACCAGTAGTGAACGGCGCGCAGGCAGGCGCGGTCGCCCAGCTTGGCGCGCAGCTCGGGGAGCTTGGCGTCAAAGTCCGCCACGTTTACCTCGCACAGGCGTGCCTTGCCAAACTCGGCAGCGACGTCCTGCATCTCGCGCGGAACGGCGGCGTAGTCGTCGGTGGCGGCCACGTGGTCGGCACCGACCTTAACGAGCACGAGCGCATAACCGTGATCCTCAAAGTTGAGCTCGAGCTTCTGGGTTTTAGGCTGAGCCTGATCCTCAAAGTCCATGTAGGCAAGGCCGCCCAAGCAAACGGCGGCCTGGTCCATCAGACCGCAGGGCTTGCCATAATAGTTGTTCTCGGTGCGCTGGCTCATCTGGGCGAGCGCGACGGGCTCGATGGCGGGTGCGTCCCAGAGCGTCTCCATGGCGCGACCGTATGCCGCCTCGACAGCAGCGGAGCTCGAAAGACCGCCGCCCGAGGGGACGGAGCAGGTGAAGGCAAAGTCGAAGCCCTGGGGCTCAACGCCCAGAGCAGCGATTTCGTGGGCCATGCCGCGGACGAGGCTCGCGGACGTGCCCTTCTCGGACTCCTGAACGTCTAGCGTGTCGAGCGCGATTTCAAACGTGGGATAGCCCTCGTCGGCTACGCGAACCTTGTTGGAATCGGTTGCCACGGCGATGCCGTCGACGGCGACATCGAGCGAGCCGGCGATAACGTGGCCACCCTCGTGGTCAGTGTGGTTGCCGCTGATCTCGGAGCGGCCGGGCGCGTGCACGTAGAGCACCTGGCGGTCGCCGATGGGGCCAAACTCCTCCTCGAACAGCTTGGTGAGCGTGGCGAATGTCTTTTCGTCGGGGGTGGTCATGGGAGTCCTTTCCTTGGCGCGCCCGGGTGGGTTTTGCGTCGTTATGAGTACGTTAACAACTTAAAGCGGCATGAACCAAGTGTTCACGATACCGCACGTTACGGGCTATGTTAACGTACTCATAACACATCGCTTGTCACTTTTTGAGAATCTGGTAATCGGTAGAAATTCAGCCGTGAACGGTACTGCCGTATGGACTTATAAAGCAGAAGAGATGCAGATAGAAAAAGTAGAGTACGTTAACATGCGTCCGACGATAGCGGGCCTCGGCGCGGGATGTATTTCTGCCCGGGCCGGCATTCACGCTATTCAGATCTCGCAAGGGTGAAGGTGATCCTGTGGCAAGGCGCCCGTCCAACGATACCAGTTCGCGTCCGGTCTCCATGGCCGACGTCGCCCGCGCTGCCGGCGTTTCGCAGCAGACGGTTTCGCGCGTCGCCAACGGCTTGCCTAACGTTAACGAGCAGACGCGCCAGCGCGTACAGGCCGCTATGCAAAAGCTCGGCTTTCGTCCGAGTTATGCCGGTCGCTCGCTGCGCGACGGCCGTTATCATTCGGTCGGCCTGTGCGTCAACGATGTCACCAAGTTCGGCAACCTCTCAATGATCGACGGCATCGCCAGCGCTGCTCGCGAGCATAATTGCGCCATCACGCTGGTCGAGATGTCCAAGACCGAGGAGTTTTCGCTTGCCGAGGCCACGCGTCGTATGGCCGCATTGCCGGTGGACGGCATCATCATCGGTATGAGTCGCATGGCGCCCGATTTTGAGACGTTTGATCCACTGCCGGGCATTGGCACGGTCATCGTTACCATGTACGCGCACCCGCGGGTGACCACGGTCGATTCCGACCATTACGGCTGCTCGCTATTGCTTATGGATCACCTGTTTGAGCTAGGGCACGAGCAGATTCGCTATATTGGCGGCCCGTCATTCTCGGTCGACGAGCAATTTCGTCGCGCCGGTTGGCAGGATGCACTCGAGCGTAAACACATCGAGCCGGCAGAGCCGCTCGAGGGCGACTGGTCTGCCAACAGCGGCTACGAGGCCGGCAGGTACCTGGCCGAGCACGATCGCACCATGACGGCGATTTACGCGGCAAACGACCAGATGGCAAATGGTGCGATTGCAGCGCTGCGCGATAGCGGTCTGCGCGTGCCCGAGGACGTGAGCGTGGTGGGCGTCGACGATTCGCTCGATGATTTTGTGGCACACAACGAGCTCACGACCGTTCGATTCGATTTGCATCAGCGTGGACGCGAGGTGTTCGAGCACGCGGTTCCCAAGGCGGGGGCAACGGACAAAACCGTTGCCATTCGTATTCCCGGCCAGCTCATTATTCGACATAGCACGGCGATACTGCGCGCATAGTTTGTGCAGGTCAACGGCAGTATATTCCGCCTCAATTACAATCGGTAAGGATGCTGACGGATAGCCGTGGCTATGAAGGCGAGTGTTATGATAGACGGGTTCTTTTGTCTATCTAGGAGGCTTTGCCTGATGGAGATCACCAAGGATATCCGCTACATTGGCGTTAACGATCACGACATTGACCTGTTCGAGGGCCAGTACGATGTGTCCGAGAACGGCATGGCATACAACAGCTACGTTATCTTGGGCGAAAAGATCGCTGTCGCCGATTCAGTCGACGGCGGTTTTGTTGACGAGTGGCTCGGCAACCTCGAGGCCGTGCTCGATGGCCGCACGCCCGACTACCTGATCGTCCATCACATGGAGCCCGATCACTCCGCCGGCATCGCCGCCTTTATGGAGCGCTATCCCCAGGCGCAGATTGTTGCCAGCATGGGCGCCTTCCGTATGATGGTCAACTACTTTGGCACCGACTTCCCCGAGCGCAAGATGGTCGTCAAAGATGGCGACGTGCTCGACCTGGGCGGCCACAGCCTAACCTTTGTCGGTGCCCCCAATGTTCACTGGCCCGAGGTGCTCTTCTCCTACGAGTCCACCGACAAGGTGCTCTTTAGTGCCGACGGTTTTGGCAAGTTTGGCGCCAACGACATCGAGGATCCCGAGGGCTGGGCTTGCGAAGCGCGCCGTTACTACTTTGGCATCGTCGGTAAGTTCGGCAAGTTCGTGCAGGCCGTCCTCAAGAAGGCCGCCGACCTGGACATCCAGATTATCTGCCCGCTCCACGGCCCCGTGCTGACTGAGAACCTGGGCTACTACCTCGACACCTATAACACCTGGTCGAGCTATCAGCCCGAGGACGAGGGTATCACGATTGCCTATGCGAGCGTGTACGGGCATCTGAAGGCTGCCGTCGAGGAGCTCGCATCTGCGCTTGAGGCTCGCGGCCAGAAGGTCTCCGTCTTTGACCTGGCTCGTGACGACATGGCCGAGGCCGTTGAGGATGCGTTCCGCTACGACCGTCTGGTGCTCGCCTCCATCACCTATCAGGGCGAGATCTTCCCGTGCATGAGCACCTTCATCCATACGCTCGCCGAGCACGCCTACCAGAACCGTACGGTGGCGCTCGTCGAGGCCGGCTCTTGGGCACCCGCGGCTGCCAAGGTTATGACCAAGGAGCTCGAGGGCATGAAGGACATCACCCTGACGCAGAACAAGGTGACTGTGCTGGGCTCGCTCAACGAAGCCTCGCGCGCCCAGATCGAGGCCCTCGCCGACGAGCTGTCCAAGTAGCGACACGCTCACTTTTGACGCTCAGCCATCACAACCACCACAAAGGGGACAGGCACCTTTGTGGTGGTTTTTATTTAGTTGGCGGCGATGATGAGTGCTGGACGTGCGCCGTCGGCGGTCTTGGCGATTGAGGTGGCGACGGCGCCTTCGGAGTCTCGGTCCATCACGATGGCGTCGACATCGGTCAGCTCGGCAAAGCGGTACATGCCGCGTCCGTTAACCTTGCTGGCGTCCATGAGGGCGACGCTTTGATGGGCCGCGGCGATCATAGCCGTTTTAGTCTCGGCCATCTGGGGAAAGTCGGTCGTAAAGCCGCAGCTGGAGACAAAGGCGCCGGGGCACATGACGGCAAGATCGGCGTGGACCATTTGGAGCGCCTGCATGGTAAGTGGGCCGTACAGATAGCGATGACCTTTGCGCAGCGCCCCGCCCAGCATGACGACATCGACCGAGGGCATGCTTTCGTCGATGTAATCGGCGATGGTAATGTCGGCCGTGATAACGGTGATGCCGTCGCGCTGATCGAGGAGCCGGACGAACTCGAGCGCCGTGGTGCCCGAGTCAACGAGCAGCGTGTCGCCGTCATTGACGAGCTCGATGGCGCTTTGCGCGATGGCCTGCTTGGCGGCGACGTTGACATTGATGCGGCGATCCTGCGTGGAAACAGTCAGACGCTTGTGGAGCGATACGGCGCCACCATGCGTGCGACGCAGCTTGCCTGCTTCGGCGAGCGCGTCCAGGTCGGCGCGGGCGGTAACGGAGGACACGCCAAAGGTCTGGGCGATTTCTGCTACCTGCACCGAGGCATTATGCTCAAGCATTTCCATGATGGCGGCACGACGCTCATCGGCGAAGGCTCGGGTTGTTGCGTGGGCCATAGCTGCTCCATTCTCGGCCAAATTTGCAGGAATTGTGTTGACTCTATTTTCGTTCATTTTCTTTTTGAGTAAGAAAACGCCTTTCGATTACTTATCTTTTCTATAAAAGAAAGACGCTGAACGCCCAAAATTCAATATCGAACACGCCCGCCCGGCCCCAATTCCTTCCGTTTACTTTTCAAAAACGACGGTATTGACCTGCATGGGCTCAATATCTCGCACATGCAAAGACGCTGAATTTCATACAATGAGCGCAGCAAAACGCAAGGTAAAACGCCTTGTGAACAACTACGCCCGATGTCCAGATGCGGGCGAGGGAGAGGAGCAAACGCTCATGGCACTTGTTACCACCGAAAAGATGCTCAAGGACGCTCAGGCCGGCCACTACGCCGTCGGCGCGTTCAACGTTGAGAACCTCGAGTTTGTTATGGCCGTTCTGGCTGCTGCCGAGGAGACCAAGTCCCCCGTCATCATGCAGACCACCCCGGGCACCATCAAGACCGCTGGTCTGGACTACTTCTACGGCATGGTCAAGGCTGCCGCCGAGCGCGCTTCCGTGCCCGTCGCTCTGCACCTCGATCACGGCGATGGCTATGACCGCTGCATGCAGGCTTTCCGCACTGGCTACACCTCTGTCATGATTGACGGTTCGCACGAGTCTTTCGAGGACAACATCGCTCTGACCAAGTCCGTCGCCGACGCTGGCCGCGCCATGGGCGTGCCCGTCGAGGCTGAGCTCGGTAAGGTTGGCGGCAAGGAGGACGACGGTCCCGCGGTTGAGGGCGAGAGCCCCTACACCGATCCGGCCGAGGCCAAGGAGTTCGTCGAGCGTACCGGCTGCACCTCCCTCGCAATTGGCGTTGGCACCAGCCACGGTGTGTACACGAGCGATCCGCACATCGAGCAGTCCGTGGTCAAGGCCATCCGCGACGCCGTCGACGTGCCGCTGGTCCTGCACGGCACCTCCGGTGTGCCCGATGAGCAGGTTGCCGAGGCTGTGAAGAACGGCATCTGCAAGGTTAACTACGCCACCGAGCTGCGTCAGGCCTACACCAAGGGCTTCATGGCCTACATGGCCGAGAACCCCGCCTGCTTCGACCCCAAGAAGCCGGCCAAGGAGGGCATGCGTGAGATCACCGAGCTGGTTAAGATCCGCATGACCAACCTCAACTCTGTGGGCAAAGCAGAGTAACAGCAAGGGTACTCTGATCCCACCGGACGGCTTGGGCGGGTCCCCGTACTTAGTTTCCAAAACGTCCTCGCGCATGAAGGCCCCCGTTGCCTCGCTTCTACGAAGCGTTGGCAACGGGGGCCTTCGCGCTGCGGAATGATTTTGGAAACTAAGTACGGGACCCGCCCAAACCGTCCTGCTCAATCGCCCTTGTGGCGTTAGTGTCGGAAAAATAAGACGTTGCTTTTTGCCCCCTGCGGAAAGATTGGGGAACTAAGCCCTCGTCCCTCCCAAGTTGACCTTCTCGAGGTCGTCGCCCTTGTGGCGTTAGGACTGCGAATTTGGGATGGGAGGGTTACTTGGTTGTTAGGGTTAACAGGTCGTTGGGGGTTTTGAGGTTGTAGGTGGCGTTTGGGATGTCTTGGTGTGATCCCCATGCCGCTCTGGCAAAACTGACCCCTGCCGAAGTTGCGCATTGTTCGTCGTAGACGGTGTCGCCAACGTAGACGACGTTGCCAGGATTCGCGCCCGTACGCCGGAGATATTCGAGCATGGGAGCGGGTGCGGGTTTATGTTCGGTTGTGTCTTCGACAAGGATGATGTGTTCAAAATACTTATCGAAGCCAAGGGGTGCAATTTCTTCTGCGTATTCGTCGCGCGCACGTGAGGAGACGATGCCAAGTTTGCAGCCGCTATCGGCGAGTGTTGCGATGACTTCAAGCAAACCTGGAAACACGCTGATGGTGCTTTTAAAGCTGGCGGCAACTTGGCACCAGCGATCCAACGTTGCCTGCGAGTAGATTCCAAGTTTCTCAAGGGCATCCTTGCCGGGTATGCCGAGGGCAAATTCAAGCTCGTGTCGGGGGAGCGTTTTGCCGGTCTCTTCTTGGACAATCTGGACAAGCTATGATAGAACGCTTTCTTCTGTATCTGCCAATGTCCCATCAACGTCAAATACGATATGGTCAAAGTGCTTCATATGATTGCTCCTCTCTGTTGTTTGCCTGCAAGTTTGATGCGGTGACAGAAGAAAGGCTAGCGGGATTTCTGCCTGGTGCTATCGAGATTCTGCCTCGCTGCTCGATAGCTCGAAGGAGTGCATCCCATTTGTTCTTTAAATACCTGGCCAAGATGGCTTGCTGTCGCAAAGCCGCATTGGCGCGCGACTGTCTGGACCGTTCGCGTGGTGTGTGCCAAAAGTTCGCAAGCACGGTTTACGCGGTATGCGCGCAGATATGCCGCCGGGGTCGTTCCTGCGCAAGCTTCGATAATGCGGTAACACTCTCTTTCGCTTACGCCGGCTGCAGATGCCATCTGGGGCACATCTATAGCGGCTGCATAGTTTGCGCGGATATAGTCCAGGATTGCCTTGAACTGTACGTCGCGGTTGGTCATCCAAGAGGCGTTGTCGGAGGAAAAGAGCGGTTCGGCCTTGGCGTAAATCTGAATCCAGAGCTCTGACAAGCTATTCCGAAGCGCCATCTCGTTCTGCGGCCGTTGAAAGTCGTGGTTAAAGGAACTCTTTAGCAAATCGATAAAGGGCATATCGTCGGGGTTGGTGGGCGACCATTTGAGCACATCGACGCCTCGACATTGCAGCAAAGGATTGATATAGCGCTTTTGAAGGCGTCCCGCGGGATCGCCGAGCATCGACGGCTGAAAGATATGCAACATTTGAATGGCTGGTGCCGAATTGGGTGATTGCAGCGTGCTGTGCAAAACGCCGCCGTTGATAAAGCCGGCGGATCCTTCCTCAAAGCGTACGTGCTCATGAGCCGCGCGCGTTCGATAGTCAATCGCTCCCTGCTCCATGTAGAAAAGCTCAACTTCGGAATGCCAGTGCCAGGGGACGGAATTGCCCGGATAGCGAGCGAATTCTGCGCGTTCGGCAATATAGGGCCAGTCTTCGGCGGTCTCGGGAAATGCTTCCTCGCGTCCTCCGCGGTGCAATTCTATGTGATCCATGTTTCGCATGGCATCAGTATAAAGCGCGATGGGCTTAGATTGCTCTTGCCTGTTCGGGGAACGCCTTGTTTAGGGATGCTTGGAGCTTTTCGAACGATGCTCGCAAGTTGTGGCTCTGGTTGGTTGAGCGTTTGGCTTTTGTGGTGGGGGAGTCGAGGAGGCCGTCTCTCTGTGTCGGGGGGAAGGAGAAAAGGTCTGCATGTTTTAGGGATGGCTGCCGTGCTACGGCATTGGAAGAATGCATGCTTATGCGGCCTCCTCGATGTCCACCAAAAGGTTGCGCACGGGGTGTGCTGCTAGGTCCCGTGCGTTGGCAGTATTATGCCGCGAGCGCAGATAAGGAAGCGCTAAAGAAAGGCTTAATGAGGTTTGACGTTGCGATGAAACCGCAGTTAAAAGCTATCGAGTAACACTCTTGAAAGGTTTTGGGCTTAAGGGCTTTCTAAGGTTTATGGCGCGGATGTGGCTCACCTGTGTGGGTCGTGTGGATGGCTCGTTCCTAGCGCAGCGGCTCTGCGGCGCGCACCTGCTCGATGACCTTTTCCATCGTGGCGTCGATGCGGTCTTTTTTGAGCTCGCATTCCCAGATGGTTATGGGTGTCCAGCCCATTTGAGTGAGTGCTGTCACGGCAGCGCGGTCGCGCTCGACGTTGCGGCGAAACTTTGCTTCCCAAAACTCAACGTTGCGCTTGGGCTGGCTAGGGTTGCATTTGGGACAGCGGTGCCAAAAGCAACCGTTGACGAAGATGGCGATCTTGCGGCCGGGGAAGGCGATGTCGGGCTTGCCGGGAACCTTCCATTCCAAGCGATAACCCGTAAGGCCCGCTGCGCGCAGGCACTGTCGTACGAGCAGCTCGGGCTTGGTGTTGGCGCGTTTGTTGCCCTTCATGGACTTTTTGATGGCGGCGCGACGGCGGACCAGTTCGCGCTCGTCAGCGGAGAGGTCCGAGGTGTCGATGCCGTCGAGCAGACCGGGCTTGGGACGCTTTTTGCTGCGGCGCTTAGGTGCGCGCTTGGGCTTGGTGGCGGGTTTGTCGGCTGTGTTGGGCGCGGCGTCATCGGCGGCGCCGTTGGCCTCGAGCCGATCTTCCTTCAACTCAATCAGAGCATCGATAAGCCCTTTGTCGGCGGGCATCCACTCAACGGTGGCAAGCGAGGTGCGCGGAATCCAGCGGATATCGAGCTGGCGGTCGTGCTTCTGGGGCTCATCGGATTCTTTAGCCAGCGAGCAGTAGTAGCACTCCATGGAGAGATGAAAATCGGGGTAGTCATACTCAACGGTATAGAAATCGCGCAGGTTGGTGACTTTTACCTGCAGCTCTTCCATGAGCTCGCGGCGTACAGCGTCTTCGGGCGACTCGCCGCGCATGAGCTTGCCACCGGGGAACTCCCAAAGTCCCTGCATGTCGCCGTAGCCGCGCTGCACGGCCAGTAGCTCGTCGGATCCTTCCTTGCGAATGATTCCAGCGGCAACATGAACAGTCTTCAACAGGAGTCCTCTCTCAACATCAACACGCGGCAGGGTGGCTACCCGTACCTTACACAACGGTAAGGCAAGCGTAAGCCATATCGATGGTAGCCGACTCGTCTTCTTGCGACTATAGATGCCGTAGACTAATCGCAAGAAAGGACTCGGTATGCAAACCACGCACACGGCGACCCCGGTACTGGAGGTCGCGCATCTCGAAAAGGTATATGGAGCGCTGGGCAACGTGACCCGCGCGCTCAACGATGTCAACTTTACGGTCAACCGCGGCGAATTCGTGGGCATCATGGGCGCCTCGGGCTCGGGCAAGTCGACGTTGCTCAACTGCGTCTCGACCATCGATAGCGCCACGAGCGGCACCATCCGCATCAACGGCCAGGACGTGACGCGCATGAAGCAGGCCAAGCTTTCGCAGTTCCGCCGCGAGGAGCTGGGCTTTATCTTCCAGGACTCCAACCTGCTCGATACGCTCACGGCACGCGAGAACATCGCCCTGCCGCTCACCATCGCCCGCACAAATTCGGCAGAGATCTCGACCCGCGTGCAGGATGTGGCCGCGCGTCTGTCTATCAGTCAGGTGCTCGACAAGTATCCCTACCAGATGTCCGGCGGTCAGCAGCAGCGCGTTGCCGCGGCTCGCGCGCTCGTCACCGACCCCACCATGATCATGGCCGACGAGCCCACCGGCGCCCTCGATTCCAAGAGCGCCCGCCTGCTGCTCGAGAGCCTGGAGGCCCTCAATCGCCGCCTGCGCGCCACCGTGCTCATGGTCACGCATGACAGCTTTGCTGCCAGCTACACGAGCCGCGTGTTGTTTATCCGCGACGGCAAGATCTTCACCGAGCTGCGCCGTGGCGACACCGACCGCCGAGAGTTCTTCGACCGCATTATGGAGGTCGTTGCCATGATGGGCGGTGAGGGCTCCGATGCTCTGTAAACTCGCTTGGGGTAACGTCCGCCGCGCCGGCCGCGACTACCTCGTCTACCTTTTGACGCTCACCCTGGGCGTCACGGTCTTCTATGCCTTTAACACCATCTCGATGCAGGTCGACATCGCCGGAATCGATGAAGAGGGCTTGGCGCAGGTTATGGGCAGCATGCTCGGCGACCTGACGTACTTTTTGGCCGGTGTCATGGCCTTTTTGATGGTGTATGCCAATAACTTCATCATGAAACGCCGCAAGAAGGAGTTTGGCTTGTATCAGGTGCTCGGCATGGGGCGCGGACGCGTCGCCACGATCATGGCGCTCGAGACGGTGATTGTCTCGGTCGTGGCCTTTGTCGCCGGCATTGTGCTGGGTGTGGGACTCTCCCAGCTCATGACGTTCTTTACGGCCTCGCTTTTTAAGACACAGATTGCCAATTTCCACTTCTTTTTCTCGGTGCATGCGTTCAATCTGACCCTTGCCTGCATGCTCGTAATGTTTGTGCTCACGCTACTGCTGAACCTTCGCGCCGTGCGTCGTACCAAACTCATTGAGCTTATGGGTGCCGAGCGTCGCAACGAGAGCATCAAGACGCGCAACCCCTGGATTGCGATTGCCATCTTTGCCGTGGGCGTGGTGCTTGTGGGCGTGGCCTATTACCGTCTGCTACGTGATGGGTTCCCGCTAACCGCGACGGATAGCAAGCTGCAAGAGGCCATGAACCAGTTTGGTATTACGACCGCTATGGTTACCGTGGGTACCTTTGCCCTGTTCTGGGGACTCTCGGGCATGCTCATCAAGCTGCTGCAGAGCCTGCGCGGCGTGTATTGGCGCGGCCTCAACATGTTTACCGTGCGCCAGCTTGCTGCCAAGGTCAACACGGTGTGCTTTTCGATGGGCGTCATCGCGATGCTCCTGTTTTTGGCCATCACCTCGGTGACGTGCGGTATGTCAATTGCCAACGTGATGAATGAAAACCTGGAGCGCTATAACCCTGTTGACGTGTCTCAGACGTATGTCTATTACACGCCCGATACGCTCGACTACTACAAAGGGTACAAAGGGTATGTCAATCCGTCTGAGGCCGATCGCATGGTGTTGGCCGATACAACGGTCGATTTGTACCCTGCATGGCACGGCAAGGACAAGTCGGCGGACAACAACGACGAGACCGGCAAGAAGGTCGATATCGCCGATGTTGCCGGTGAGCATGTGCAGATCGATTCGTATCTGAGTTACCCATTTGGCGGCTCGAATCCTTCGGTGACCCCAAGTGAGATGTGCAAGATCATGGGCGAAAAGCTTCCCAAGGCGTTCGGGGGTAGCAATGCCGATACGATGGGTCTGTTTGTGACGCCGGCGAGCCAGTACAACAAACTGCGTCAGATGATGGGCGAGGAGCCGGTGCACATTGGCCGCGACCAGTACTTGCTCACGTGTGATATGGGCGGCGAGCTGGTCGACCTGTACACCAAGTATATGGCTGGCGGCCATGCCCTTACCTTGGGTGGGCATACGCTCAAGCCCGCAACCGATAAGTCGGACGAAGATACGGCGGCCATCGCCAACTCGGCGATGGGCAGTAATCCGGGTACCGTCGTCGTTGCCGACGAGCTGTTGTCCCAACTTAATCTGCAGCCGTATTCCAGTAGCCTGCTCGTTAACTACAAACAGGGGATGGATACGACCGAGGCAGACGAGAGCATTAAATACACTGTGCTCGACAATCTGCTCGTTGACGGCAAGGAGCCGGGGTCGTGGGGAACCTTCATCACACGCTCCGAGATGTACACGCAGGCAGCGCAAATGAACGGTCTTATTAGCTACCTAGCCATCTACATCGGCTTTGTATTGGTCGTTGCATGCGCGGCGATACTGTCGATCCAGCAGCTCTCCAATGTGGCCGACGGCAGCCGCAGCTATCGTGTGCTGGCACAGATCGGCTGCGACGACCGCCAGATTCGCCATTCGGTGATGGCACAGCAAGCGGTATTCTTCCTGTTCCCGCTGGCAGTGGGCCTGGCGCACTCCTTTGTGGCACTTAAGGTGATCATCGAGCTGGTGAGCATATTCGGAAATATGAGCATCGGTGGCACCGTGGGCCTCACCTGTGCAATCTTCCTGGCAGCCTACGGCGGCTACTTCCTGGTGACCTACCTCATGAGCGCCGGCATGGTACAAGCTGCCATCGCCACCCGCTACAGCGAATAACAAGCGGGCAAAACCGTCGCAAAAATAGAGGCGTATGACCGCCGCGAAGGGACCAGGGGCCCTTTCGCGGCGGTTTTTGCCAATCTGGTGCGTCTCAGATACAAGTGAGTAGACTTTTTTGAACCTGCCGAGCACATCGCGACAAATGATCTATAAAACTGCAGGTCAGAGCTGTGGCGTTTTAGGGCGTGCTCGGCCTTCTGCAAAAAGCCTACTCACTTGGTTTTTCTGCTAGAAGACCGCCACGAGGGAAGGCAACTCCCTTACGTCGGTTTGGACGTTTGCCCAGATAAAACTTGCCAAAATAAACCTGTCCCTTTTTGGCAGGTGGTTTCAGCTGAACGGCGG
>ERZ827512.1795-NODE-1795-length-19491-cov-9.087930_pt1 | contig 19491 bp, 10 predicted proteins | sample MGYA00519916_ERZ827512 | MGnify/ENA primary metagenome ERZ827512 (study PRJEB31778, sample SAMEA3449335) | human gut metagenome | biome: human gut; feature: human-associated habitat; material: faeces | place: United Kingdom | collected 2010/2012 ... | reverse complement strand
CAGCGGCGCATAGAGCCGGAGGATGAATGGCCCGGATCGTATTGATCTCGCCCTACCTCAAGGGCGGACAGAATGCCGCAAAGCTGGCCCATCGTACTCGCTACGTTGCCACCCGTCCCGGCGTAGAGCTGCTGGCGGATGAGCGCAGTACACTCCCCGCGACGAAAAAGCAGCAGGACTTCATTGCACGGTTGCTGAAGTCCTTCCCCTTCTGCTGGGAACTCATTGAGTACGAGGAATATCTGGATCACCCCACTCAGGGCAGCGCCTCCGCGTTCATCCAGCAGGTGCGGGAAGACTACATGGAGGCGCTGGATCAAAAGGAAAATTTCATCGACTACATCTCCCACCGCCCCGGCGTCCAGAAGGACGGCGAGCACGGGTTGTGGGACGCTCACGGCAAGGTACAAAATCTCGCGCGGGCGGTACGGGAGGTGGCGGAGCACACCGGAAATGTGTGGACACCGGTGGTGGCGCTGCGCCGTGAGGACGCGGAGCGGCTTGGGTATGACAACGCGGAAAGCTGGCGGGCGCTGGTGAACGCCTCCGTCTGTGACATCGCCGCGGCATACAAGATCCAGCCGAACAACCTGCGCTGGTATGCCGCGTTCCACCAGAAGCCAAATCAGGTGCATATCCACATGATCATCTTCTCCGAAAATCCCAAGGAGGGCTACCTCACCAAAGAAGGTATCCGGGAAATGAAATCAGTCTTCGCCAGACGGATCTATCACGCGGATCGGATGCATATCTACCAGCAAAAGGACATCGCACGTCAGGAGCTCCAGATGCAGACGCGCAAGGCCATGGTGGAATGCATCGCGCAGTTGGAGCAGGGCTCAATGGATAACCCGCGGCTGGAGCAACTCACCGAAGAACTGGCGGAACGCCTGCTGACGGTCAAGGGCCGAAAGGTCTACGGCTACCTGCCGCCAAGGGTCAAGGCCATCGTAGACGCCATCGTGGAGGAGCTGGCGAAGGACGAGCGGGTGTACGCCGCCTACGAAACGTGGCAGACACTCTACGAGCAGGTGTGCCTGGACTACGATCAGCGGCCGCCCAAGCGGTTGCCGCTCTCCCGGCAAAAGGAGTTCCGGAGCGTCCGCAACATGGTCATTCAGGAAACACTGCGATGGATGGCTGAGCGGCAGCGGTGTGCGGATGCACAGAGAACTTCTGCCACATCGGTGGAATCCATTTCGCCTGAGAATTCCGCGGCGACCACGAGAGCCAAAACAGAAACTGCGGCACCATCCATACCCACGCAGTCTGAAAACAAGACCATGACAGCGCATACTCCGGAAGATACCGGCTCCGCTGACGCTGCCGCCTCCAAAGATACCGCGCCGCCCGTGGGCGAAATGACTCCGACGCACTCAGAATCCGGTCAAGCAGGGCAAACCGCACCGACAGGAGCAGAGTACCATGCCCCCACGGTGGGCGAAACCGTTGTGCGGATGCTGCATCACATGAGCGGAATTTTTGAGGACAACAGCAAGCTCGATCAGATCCACCGAGGGTTGCAGATCGACCGTAAGCGCCGTCAGGAATTGCAGCGCAAGCGGCTGGCGATGGGACACAAGCCGGACGACCACGAAGAACAGACGTTCAGATAGCGCAAAGCAGAATTTTGAAAGGACACATCATGAGCAAATATATTTATTTTACGCCGGAGGAAAAGGTGCGGGCACAAAACACAGACCTCGTGTCTCTGCTGCGTGCCCAGGGGGAGCGACCCGTGCGCTCCGGCCGGGAGTTCCGTACGCCCAATGATCCCAGCATCACCGTCCGGGGCAACAAGTGGTTCGACCACTCCAAGCGCGAGGGCGGCTATGCCGTCAGCTTTGTCCAGCGTTATTACCGCCTCCCTTACCAGGAGGCGGTTTTGCTTTTGCTGGGCAGAAAGAATGGAAAATCGTATGAGCAGGCAAAGCCCGCAAAGGAGGCTCCGAAGCCCTTCGCGCTGCCGGAGCCTTACGGGACCATGCGGCGTATGTATGCCTACCTCATGCGTCAGCGCCACATCGACCGGGAGGTCATCTCCTATTTCGTACATGAAAAGCTGCTCTACGAGGACAAGCATCACAACTGCGTTTTCGTGGGGCTGGATGGCAGCGGCGAGGCGAAACACGCCCATATTCGCAGTACCAACAGCGAGGGACGGGTGTTCCGCATGAACATTGAGAGCAGCGCCAGCGAACACTGCTTTCATAAGGACGGCACGGACAAGTCCCTCTATGTGTTCGAGGCCCCCATCGATCTCCTGTCCCACATCACCCTCTACCCATACGGCTGGCAGGAGCACAGCTACGTCGCCTGCTGCGGGACATCCATCCAGCCGGTGCTGGAACGGCTGCGGCAGAATCCAAAGCTGGACACGGTGTACCTTTGCCTCGACAACGATGACGCGGGCAATGACGCCTGCGACCGCATGACGGATACGCTGGAGGACATGGGCTTGGAGGTGGAGCGGCTCTGTCCGGTACGCAAGGATTGGAACGACGATCTCCGGGCCAAATTTGGAAAAAAGGAGAGCCAGCCATGAACCGGGATACATGGATCTTCCTCGCCCTCTGCGGCGCTCTGCTGGTGTTTTTGCTGGCGGCGTCCTTCCTCTCCAAGAGCTACTCCCTTGACCGCATCAAGAGCAAGACGGTGGGCGACGGGCAGCACGGCACGGCGCGGTGGGCAACGCCCAAGGAGATCAGCAAGACCTATCACACCGTACCCTTCCGTCCTCGCCGCTGGCGCAAGGGGAAGGAGCTGCCCACGGAGCAGGGGCTCATCCTCGGCAGCGTGGGCGGCGGCAAGCGTAAAAGCAAGGGAGGATCTTTGCTGAAAATCTCCCGCAAGCTGCTGGAAAAGCTGCGCCGTCCTGTGGCGGGAAAGCAGAAACGGAAACCGAAGAAAAAGTCAAAGGTGCTTTCAAAAATCAAAAGAATGATCGAGGAGCAGGGGGATATCCGGGCGCTGGTGGACAGCGACGACATCCACTGTCTGATGATCGGCGCCTCCGGCGTGGGCAAGACGGCGTTTTTCTTGTACCCCAATCTGGAATACGCCTGCGCCTGCGGCATGAGCTATCTGGCGTTGGATACCAAGGGGGACTTGGCGAGGAATTACGGCGCCATCGCCTCCCGATACTATGGCTACCGGGTCTCCGTCATCGACCTGCGGAATCCCACCCGCTCGGATGGCTTCAACTTTCTGACGCTGATGAATCACTACATGGATATTGCGAGAGCAGATCCGTCCAACTTGGCGGCGCGGGCCAAGGCGGAGAAGTACGCCAAGATCCTTGCCAAGACTATCATCAGCCCGGATGGTGACGCCTCCCAATACGGTGATAACGCCTACTTCTATGACAGTGCCGAGGGATTGCTGACGGCCGTTGTGCTGCTGCTGGCGGAATTCGTGCCGCCAAAGGACGGAGAGCCGGAAAAGCGGCATATCGTGTCCGCCTTCAAGCTGGTGCAGGATCTGCTGGCGATGCCGAGTTCACGGGGCAGGAACGGCTTTCAACTGCTGGTGGACATTCTGCCGCCGGAGCATAAAGCACGGTGGCTGGCTGGCGCGGCGCTGACGGCGGCGGATCAGGCGATGGCCTCGGTCATGTCCACCGTCCTCTCCCGTCTCAACGCCTTTCTGGACACGGAGCTGGAGCAGGTCATCTGCTATGACAGTCCCATCAACGCGGAGATGTTCGCCTCGGAGAAGTGCGCCATTTTTCTCATTCTGCCGGAGGAAGATCCCGCCAAGAATTTCATCGCGGGCCTTATGATCCAGAACCTCTCCCGTGAGCTGTTCTCCGTGGCGGACGAGCATGACGGCAGGCTCAAGAACCGCGTGGTGCTGTTCTGCGATGAGCTGGGCACCATGCCGCCCTTCGACATCCTGCCCCTGTTCAGTGCGGGCCGCTCCCGCGGGCTGACGCTGGTACCCATTATCCAGAGCCTTGCCCAACTGGAGAAGAACTATGGTAAAGAAGGTGCGGAAATTATATGTGACAACTGCCAGGACACCATCTTCGGCGGCTTTTCGCCCCAGAGCAAAACCGCCGAGGCCCTCTCCGCCGCCCTTGGCAGCCGCACGGTGCTCTCCGGCTCCGTCAGCCAGGGCAAGGAGAGTAGCCAGTCCTTGCAGATGCTGGAGCGCCCGCTCATGACGCCAGACGAATTGAAGTCCATCCCCAAGGGAGAGTTTGTGGTAATGAAAACAGGAACACATCCTATGCGCACTAAGCTACGCCTGTTTTTGGATTGGGGCATCACCTTTGATCCAGACGGCTATCGGATGCCGGAACGGGCGGCCAGAAAAATCGCCTATGTGAACCGCGACGAACTGGCCCACAATATTCAGAACCGCCGCGAAAACAGCCCTTACAACACGGAGGATACCAAATGAGCAAATTCAACTTTATTTACGCCGAGGATCTGAGCCATCGGGAAAAGACGGTCTACATCTACCTCCGGGATCGCGCGGACGCCTCCGGCGTCTGCTGGCCGGGGATCAAGACCATCGCCGGTGAGTTGGGCCTCTCACCCCGCACCGTCCAGCGGGCCTTGGCAGATCTGGAACACAGGCAGCTCATTGAGAAGCGGCAGCGCCACCGCGCCAACGGCAGCCTTACCAGCAATCTGTACCGCCTGACAGCGGCAAAAAAGTCACAGTCTCCCGCCAAGGGGGGACTGTGACTTTTTCTCTCCTAAAATTCTGTCCATAGGGTGGCGTCATCATGGCGCATCCAGAAGAACCTACTCTATCGGAGGATATACCAGTACAGAGAAAGAACAAGAATTATACAGCGTGTCGTCACATTCCATATTGTAGTAATCATTGAACACATAGTAGCGGAAATTGGGGTGGTCGGTCTTCCCCGCGAAAAAGGACGCGCCGCCCTCATGCAGATGAGGCTTGTATTTTTCCGGATAGGCGATGGTATGCAGCGCAGGCAGCGCCGCAGCATTTTCCATTCATATGGTTTGCTCCTTGCGCTCAGACGCCCGGCATGCGGGTTTAAACAGGCACACACCTCCGCCAAAAGTGTCGGATCTCTGCCGACTGCCAGTATCTTCATTCCACGCCTCCTCCTTGCTGCGTGTTCCGCCGACAGCATTTTTTCCTGTGCGCTCGCATAGGTAGATGCTTTCCTTTTTCGCAGACATGTGCTGCAATGCGGCATATCCAGATACGCTGTATCAGCATCATTCATATGCACCATCATTACAGAGAGCACATCTGTTTCCCGCAGTACAGGTACGAGCTTTTTAGTGCTTACCGCTTACCATGAAAGAGCAAGGCGAGAATTTATGTTCTCACCTTGCTCTTTCGCCATGTTATGGAGCGGTACGGCTTAAGCCGCACCGCTCCTGCTCGTTATTGGAAATTGCATTGAACTGCTTCTGCTCTGCCGTGCGGGTCAGTTCTCATACCGGGTCCAGTCGGGGTTCTTGTTCATGCCGGTCCAGATCTCATAGTTGCCGGCCTTGTGCTTGAAGTCGTGGGAGTTGGTGGCTTCCTGCACTGCCAAATAGAACCAGTCGCCGGGGTTGCAGTCCGGCCAGACGTTCATGCCGGTCAGCAGGTCACTTTCCTCCTCCGGGATGCGGTTCAGCACCCGGTTGATCATGGTCATGGCCTGTGCACGGGTGATGTAGGTATCGGGACGGAAAGTCCCATCCTCAAAACCCTTGATCCAGCCCAGCTCCGCGGCCCGCTGGATGTACTTCTCCGCCCAGTGTCCGCTGATGTCGGAGAAGGTCTGGGTGCCGCTGCTGGTTCCGGTATCGAACCGGGCGCAGATGGCGGCGAACTGGGCACGGGTGATGGGGGACTGGGGGTCAAAGGTTGTGGTGCTGCGTCCCTGCACGAAACCCAGCCCCGTCATGGTAGAGATGGCGGTATTGGCCCAGTAGTTGTCCGGCACATCGGTATAGGTGTTACTGGTAAGAAGATTGCCATCCCGGACGCTGTCTTTCAGCAGACGGAAGAAGATGGTGGTGGTTTCCGCACGGGTGATCAGGCCGTAAGGTTTCACCAGACCATCCTTATAGCCGATGACATAAGCAAAATGGTCGGTGTCATTCAGCACATTGGGCGTAGAACTGCGGTAGTTTCGCACCGTTTCGGCTTTTCTGATGGCAGCGCTCTGGCTTGTGTAGAAATCGTTTTTCGTGATCTTATGCTCCGTGCTATCCAGTACATAGCCTTCGGGAGCGGTGACCTCGACATAGTACCAGTCGCCGCCATTGCCGGTAATGCTGTCCACGCTGAACAGAGCAATGCCGCTTTCAGAGCCGTTCCGGGATGTCGTCGCTGTTGTTCGGTTGACTGTTTTGCCATCGCTGCTGTACTGGTACAGTGCAAAAGTAGCGCCGTTCAATGCATGGCTGTCCTGCGCATCGATCTTTTCAATGGCGAAATAGTAGGAATCTTTGCTGTCATCGCCGCCAGGCTTAACCGGGTCTATCGGTTTCGGATCGCCCACACGCTCAAAGTGCGCAATATAGTGGGCCGTCTTCCAAATACTATCCTCCGGCTGCTCCCCATTCGGCTTCTGCGGGGCAAAGGACGCTTTGTCACTGAGCTTATCGCCCGTCTCGCTGTACCAACCAATGAACCGGTAACCGTCTTTGGCGGCGGCAGTCGCGCCGGAGGCCGTTTCGGTTGTCACCGCCTTTACGGGCTCGCTTTCGCGGCTGACCGTGCCCATCGTCGCATCTGCCGTACCATAGAACAGCGTCACCGTATCCTCACTCCACACGGCGTAGAGCGGTGTATCCTTTATGATGGACACAACCTGCTGGTTGTTGTAGGCGACTGGGCCGCCTTCCGTAGTTGCCCAGCCCAGGAAGCTGTAGCCGGGGCGGACAAAGGCATTGACCGTGAGTGCCTCGCCCTCTCCATGGATAAAGGTCTGCGGTTCCATTTCTCCGGTGGCGTCCGTTGCGTTGGCATCAAAAGTCACCTGATATTTTTTCTGCACAAAGCTGGCAACATAGGTCGCCGCCTGATACAGACCGCTTGCCTTCTCTGGCACAAACTTCAAATCGTTTCCGACCTCCGTAGTATTGTTCAGATACCAGCCGTTAAACACCCAGCCCTCTGCGGGCGCGGCGGTCGCACCTACGAATGTGCCTGTCTCCGGATTGCCGGTTTCCTCTACATCGCGGGTTGGCTGTGCGTCGGTTTGATTCAGTGTGACCGTGCCGGAGCCGAACGTCTCGTAGCTGATCGTAATATCCGGCAGGGCTTCCCAAATCGCATAGAGAGTGACTTCTCCCCCATCCCCAATCGGCTGATCTCGATAGGTGTGCACAGCGGCAAACTTAAAGCGATCCGGATAAGTGCGGCTATCCTGTGTCCGTCTTACGGCAGGATACTCGCTCCAGCCCTTAAACGCATAGCCCGGGCGATGGAACTGATTGGGATTGAGATAAAGCGACTCCTCCTCGCTGGCGGCGCTGAAGGTGAAAGGCTGATCGTTCATCGTGCCCGTCGCATCGCCTGCATCTTTATCAAACTTTACCGTGAAGCTGTTCGGTGCGAACTGTGCTTTGAAGACAAATCGTTTTTCCGCAGCTTCGGCCTTGAAATCCGAACTTTTAATGGTCAGCGACGCATCGTCCAACGACCCGAACGAAGTATCATCCCCGTCAGACACCATTTCCACCGTCCATCTGGTGAAATGGTAGCCGGGGTTCGCTGTAGCCTCCGATGTGAGATCGTTGCCGGTTACAGAATCACCGACCACAGTGAACACGCCGCTCTTTGTCGTAACACTTCCCATATTGGGGTCGTTCACATCGAACTCCACGGTGATTTTGCCGATACTCCGGTAAACGGCGTAGAGCGTGACTTCTGTGTCATCCTCTGTGACTCCCAGCATTGTGGAGTTCACTTTGGCACCGACTCCCTGTATGTCGATAGAATCCTTATCCGGCACAGTTCTCGGATCCGTCAGGCTCCATCCGGCAAAGTAGGTATTTTCCGGCGGCGTTCCCTCAAAGTTCTTGAGCGTGATGCCCGCGCCGAAGGGAATACCGTCTTTCGCCACAACGCCGGTTTTGCCATTAGTGTAGCGACTGTACTCGAATGTTGTATGCCCCTCTGGCGCCGTTCCCTCGACGCCTGCCAGATCGTACTGTACGGTGTAGGTCTTGGGTGTGAATTCCCACTGCGCCGTCAGCGTCAGATCATGGCCGGGCATTGTAATGTTTTGCTCCGCTGAAGCAATCTTCCCGGTATCGCTGCGCTTCCAGCCTGTAAACTCCCACGTGCCCTCCAGCTGAAGTGTGTCGCTCAGCATCACTTTGTTGCGAGACGTGGTCAATGCGCCGGCGACCGTCACATTGGCATTCTGATAATGGCTGCTGCTATTCGGTACTTCGCTCGTTTCTGTCGGTATCCAGCAGGTCGTGTTGTCACCGCCAGAATAGCTCAGCCGATACGCGCTGTTCGGTACCCACGTCCAGTATCCCACCAGCACATAATCCCGATTCACATTCAGAATAGAGCCGGTCAGATAGTTGCCGTCCGGGACGTTTTGATCCTTCCATCCGTTGAACACCCAGTGTCCAGGCACGCCGTTTACCGTATCTTCAATTGGATGGCCGCTTCTGTACATGGTGCTGATCGCATAGGAATCTCCCCGCAAAACAAAGTTGCCAGTCGGGCACGCAGGCTGAATTTCTCCTGCCAGAGTCCATTGGGGATTTGCCCATTCATATGTGACTGCATACTTCTTTGCAAAGCGGGCGTACACCGTCCGAGTTTCCTGCCCGGATACACGGTAGGTGTAGGTGGGGTGGGTGCTTACATATTCATCTTCATCAGACCCCTTCACCGCCCAGCCGAGGAAGTAGTAGCCGTCGTTGGCTGTGGCGGTGGCGGTGACGGCGGCTCCGGTCTTGGCGTAGCATTCGCCACTGCTGTTGGCCACAGCAGCATCGTTCGTTTCAGCAGCACTTGTAATGGTCACCGTTCCGGCTTTATCGTTATCCGCAAATTTTCCGTCCTCGCCGCGCAGCTGCACCTGAGCGCACTGACGGTAGCTCCACTGCGCCACCAGTGTCACGCCGCCGTGAGAGATGGTTGCATCATTCTCACCGTCGATTTTGAAGGTAAAAGCGGGGTTTGCCGAGTCATAGTTGTAGGACACCGTATGTTTTGCCGGCAGCAGAAGGCTATCCCGCACGGACAGCCAACCGTCAAAGTGCCAGCCGTCTGGTCCCGTTGCAGCATGAGAGGTATAAGGGAGCCTCTCATGTTCTCCGGCAGCATCCGTAGTTTTCTTGAAGCTCACGACGCCGGAAGCATTTCCGGACTCTGCTTCATAGGTTCCGCCGTTGGCAAAGTAGGTCACGGCGGGTGACTGCACAAAGATCAGACGGATGGACACCGGATCACTGACGTTCAAGGTAAATCCGTAATGCTTCTGTCCGTATTGGTCCTCTGTTTCTACCTTTGTCCACATATCCGCAGGGTCTCCAATGGGATAGAACTTCGAGCCATCCGGCCCAATCACCAGCGCGCCCGCGAACTCCGTGTCCAGTCCATTCTTCAAGGCATTTTTGTTCTCCCACACCGTCAGCGTAAGATCGTTGTTGTTGCGCACCACGATGGAACCGCCGTTCTGGGAAAAATCCAGTTCCTGCTTCTGCCCGTTGATCTCCGTACTGGCCGTGATCTTGCTGCTGCCGGGCGTGGCGGAAATCGTCACAGTGTGGTACAGCGAGAACTGCAAATCGTCGATCAGGTTGCCGAAGGTCTTGGGAACCAGTGAGCCGGCCGGAGCCGTAGAGGAATACGAGCAAAACGCAAAGGTCGTCTGCGTCTGACCGTCCGGCACCAGATAGCTGCATTCGTAGCTCAGTCCGCCGCCGACGCCCTTGTCTCCCTGATAGGCGTTGTCCTTGATGCCGTATCCGACCCAGCGTTGGTTATTAGTGGCGATGATCCACACATCCCAGCGCTCGGTATAGATATTGGAAATCTTCGTACTGAACGGAGATTCCGAGCCAGAGCCGCCCAGAAACGCACCGTTTTCCCCAAACGGTTTGGAGTAGACCGTCAGTCTCTGCGAACAGCCGTCATCGGGGATCGTAAATCCCAGCGCCGCCTGATTTGCCTGCACCCAGTCCGTCAGCTGCATATACTGATCCCGGCCGTTTTTTCTCGGCTTGGAGGGTGCGGTCTCCTGTTTCGGCCCGATGATGAGCGCCATTTTGTCAACGCCGATGCGGCCGCGGTGCTGCAGCCCCCACTCATACACATTGCCGCCGACGGTCGTCACATTCTGATAGAGTGTGCTTTCCTCGTCGGCGTTCAGCTCGGCGAACTGGTACCCCTCCGCATTGTTCTTGTCCCTGGAGGTACTATAATGCGGAGCTGTATGGCCGTTCCAATTTCCGCCGAACTCGATCATTCCTTCCTTTGCTGTGGTTTCCCAATCCTGTACGTTCTCCTGGGGCATTTGTGATGAAGTAGTGCGGATCGACGGGGTTTCAAAGCCGGGATTTTGGATGGCGTTCTCCACGTTCAGTGAATCATCCGCCGCTGCGGACGGCGCAGGGAGCAGCGTCACCGTCAGAATCAACGCCAATAAGGCACTCATCCATCGCTTTCCTACTATTTTCTGCTTGCCCATAACTTCCTCCTTTGTGCGGCTTCTTATCGAAAACCAGTGCCGCTTAATTTGTATTTATTGCTTTCTCAACGCATACAGCAGAGCTCAGATTCACGGATTGGGGCCTGTGCAGTTTGCACGTCTATCTTACGGCAGGTTGTCCGATTCCGGACTGCTTAACGCAATACTGCCGCAGCCTTTGCATCCTGATTTTGCTCTCAAAACTGGGAGAAAGCGGTTTCGAAAGAGGGATTGCACCGGTATATACCGGTGCAATGGGGGTACCCCCATTGCAATGCCTCTCTGTTGCCAAATCAAAACAGGGGTGCTTCCACCCATGTCAAAGCACAGGCAAGCGTATCTTAATTGGGTATCGGATCTTCCTTCTTCCGGGCTGAAAAGCATATCACTCTTTCGCAGATAAGGGAAAGTGCTTGACAAAGCTGGTTTTCAGGAAGTATATCTTCTAATACCTTTATAAAAAGCGGCAAAGACTGACCGTACCGTGAAGTCTTGCCGGATATTCTACTACATTTTATTTTGCTTCAACGCGGCAGAAGTAAAACCCATCTCATACTGAGATTTTACAACAATTATACTATATACATACTTTGGTTGCAACGTTTGCTGGGGGGGAATCAAGAAAAAACAGGTCCAGCATAAGGACCTGGGGCTTGTGGTGTAGGCATCCATGCGAATGGATGCCTACACCACTGCTCAGCCACTGAAAAACAGTTATTTTAGGGAAAAGTCCAACTTTTTGTCCGCATCCCCCGCTTATTCCGCCAGTGCGCGATAAATAAAGGTGACGATCTGGGCGCGGGTGCAGTCAGCATTGGGGCTGAACGTCGTGGCGGTGGTACCGCTGGTGACGCTCTCTTTCACAGCCCACAGTACCGCGTCGGCATAGTAAGCGTCAGCGGAAACATCGGTGAAGGGGTTCACGCTGCCCGCCGCCGGGGACTTCTGGCTGCGCCACAGGAAGGTCACGATCTGGGCGCGGCTGCAAGTGGCGTTGGGGCTGAAGGTGGTGTCGCTGGTGCCCTTGGTGATGCCGTTCTCCACGGCCCACAGGACGGCCCGCTCATAGTAGCTGTCTGCGGCCACGTCGGTAAAGGGCATGGCCGTGGACTTGGGAGCGGGGCTGCCGGCGGCGCGCCACAGGAAGGTGACGGCCTGAGCCCGGGTGCAGATGCCGTTGGGGTTGAAGGTGGTGGCGGAGGTGCCGCCGGTGATGCCCTTCTCCGCTGCCCACAGGACCGCGTCATAGAAGTAATCGCTCGCCTTGACGTCCACGAAGAAGTTCAGCATCGTGTTGTCGTCCATAAAGGTGGCCTTGACCTCCACATTGCTCGCGGGCATGGTGAAGGTGTACTTGCCGTTCTTTTCGGTGAGCTTGATCTCCTTGCCGCTCTTGTCGAGCACGCTCAGGGTCTCGAGCGTGTAACCCTTGTCGGGGGACACGGTCAGGGTTACGGTAGTCCCCTTGGCGGCGGTCTTGCGGTTGGCGTCCACATCACCGTTCTTGGCCTTGTTCACGGTGATGGTATACGTGGTGGAACCGGAGGAAGAGCCGCCAGAGGAGGGGGCGCTGTAAGTGAAGCTGTACTCCGTTTCATTAGTGCCGGCGCTGGAGGTGGAAAGGGTGGTGCGGCTGCCGGGATTGATGGAGCCGGTGAAGCTCATACTGTTGGTCTTCAGCGTAAACTTCACGGTGCGGGAAACGGTGACGGTTTCATCGCAGTCAGCTTCCAGCTTGATGGTCTGGCCATCGGTGACGTTGGCAACGGCCTCGGCCAGAGAGGGATACATCACGCCGTCAATGGAAGCCACAGCGGCGGAGATCACGAAGGGGCTGAAACCCTTGGTGGTGAAGGTGACGTAGGCCTGCCCATTTTCCTGGATTACAGTGCCGGTGTAATATTCCACCTGGCCGTTATCCTTGGTGTGTTTGACGCTGACCTGGCCGTTGATTTCTGCGGCGAAGTCGTTAGGCACATTCAGACGGATTTCGTACTCGGCCTCGGGAAGGGTGAGCTTCTTGCCTTTCTCAATGACCACAGCGTTTGCCTGGGTGTTGCCGCTCTCTTCGCCCTTGACAACGATGTCCTGATTGGCCTTGACAACGTCCTTGGTGGTGGCAACCACGCGGTACATGGGGGTCAGGTTGACTTCCAGTTCGGTGATTTTATCAGTGGTGGAATCCTTCTTGGCGTCGGAAACCGCAACGTCCACATAGGTCTGGTAGACGATGGCGACATCATTGGCGGAGGTGCTGGTATTGCCGGTGGCTTTCTTCAGCTGCTCCACAACGGTTTTGTTGCCGTCCACCTTCGTGTCGCTGGCGATGGTGTTCTTGTTTGCCAGATCCTTGGCAGCAGCTTCGGCAGCCTTGGGGTCAACCATTTCTGCGCCCTTGATTTCTTCGGCAGCCTTCTTGACAACTTCGCTGTTGCTGGTGGCCTTGGCGGGAACGGAAGCGGAATCCACGGTGGCGGGTTTTGCGTCGGCAGCCTTGGTGCCAACGGTGTAGGGATAAGCCGCATCGCCGCTGGCAACACCGGTCATGCCGGTAGCGCAGTAATCAGAGGGGTCAGAGGTATAGTAGCCGGCAGAAAGGGAAGAACTTACCTTGCCGGAAAATTCGCTCTTACCGTAGTTGCTGTCTGCAGCAGCACCAGGGCGCTTCATGATATCCGCATGGGAGATGACGGCATAGGCGCCCTGGTCAGAATTGGTGCCCACCTTGACGGTTTCACCGGAAATGGTGACGTTCATGGTCTGTTCAACCTTGCCCAGATCATAGATGGCAATGCCGCTGCCCTTGCCGTTGGTGCAGTTGAAGGTGCCGCCGGTGATGTTCAGATTCAGGGAATTGCCATGCTCCGTGTTGTCGCTGGTATAGGTGCCGCCGATCACATACAGGGCATCGGGGAACCACACGTTGCCGGAGTAGGCATATGCGGGTGTGCTGCCGACTTTGCCCTCAGGCATATCGATATAGGCAGCCTTATCAGCGGTCATGGAGTTGATGGTGCCGCCGGAGATGTTTACCTGACCCATGCGGAGAGAAACGCCGCCATTGATGGTGCCGTCGGTGATGGTGAGGTTTACTTCGCTGGGCATATAAATGGCGGGGCCGAGATTAGTAGTCAGGGTGCCGCCGTTGACCGTCAGGTTCATATCGCCGGTTTGATTGTTGCCGGACAGGGCAGCGCCATCCCCGGTTTCAATGGTGCCGCTGTTGACCACCAGGTTTCCGCCGCCGCTGGCAGTAAGACCATAGTGATTGGAGATGATCTTACCGGTTTTTCCGGTGCTGTTGTCTTCAATGGTCAGGGTAGCGGCCGTGCCCTGCGCTTCAATAACGGAATAGTAATCGTTAAATTTTGCGGTAATTGTTTTGCCGTTAAGATCCAGAGTAATCTTCTTACCAGAGAAGTCGATTTCCTCGGAAACGGTGGTGTCATTCACCATTACAACGGTTTCGCCATCCTTAGCGGCATCGATAGCTGCGGCCAGGGTGGCATAATAAGTGTCGCCAATTTTGGCGGCGGCAGTGGATTCGCCCAGCGGGGCAACCGTGCCGTCCGCAGACTGCACATAATCAGAGGGAATATACGCCTTGACATTGGCTGTGAACTTACCACCGCGAATGTCAGTGGTTGCGCCTTCGGTTGCGTAGACGTTGCCTTTAAATTCGCCGCCAGTAACCGTCAGGTTGCCTTTGTTCATAGTTCCGTTGAAATTCCGGTTTTGCAGAGCGTAAAACCCGTCGCCTGCATCGAAAGTACCGCCGCTGATTTCAGCAATGTTGTTGTTCTGCACCACTGCCTGGGTGACGTTGCTGAACGTACCATCCTTGATAGTCAGGGTAGCGTTATCATCATTCTTGATGGTGTTGATTCCGCCTCTGAATGTGCCGCCCTCAATAGTCAGCTTGGGGGCAGCCTGGCCGACGTTATCGATATAAGCGGTTCGATCGCCCTTATCCTTTGCGGAATAGTCATAGTAGCCGTTGGCCACCAGACTGGAGAAATGACCGCTGGAGGTGACGCTGACGCCGCTTCCGATGGTCATTTCGCCGTGGTTGAGAATATTGTAATAGCTGTTGCCGCCGGAACTGGTGGTGGTATTGTCGGCGGCCTCCTTGCTGCGGGTGTAATTGCCGCCGGACAGCGTGCAGGTGCCATTGTTATAAATGGGAGCGCGTCCATCGGTCACGTTATCAACCGTGCCGCTGCCGGTAATCGTCAGTTTGCCGCGCTTTTGAACCGTAATGGTATCGCTTTTGGCATTGGTGATGGTGTGTCCGTTCAGATCCAGGGTGATGTACTTTCCGGCAATCCGCCCCTCACCCACGACAATGTCTTCCTTAACGTCATCCAGCAATTTAAAATTACCGTAATAATCATTGGTGCCATTTGTGATGGCAGCCTGCAGCGTATCATAATGATATTCGCCGGGATTCTCGCCAGCGCTGCCGTCATATATCGCTGCGACCTTGTGATCGCAGCCATCCACGCCGTCACATTGGACGCCTTTCACATCCTCAGCCATGGCTGTGGCCGGCAGGAGTGTTAACGTCATAGTCAACGTTAACAGGATGGACAGAATCTTACGTTTCATCATGCTTCCTCCTCGTATAATCAGTTTCAAAGTTAATAATTTCAGGGATCAACAGGCTTTGGGATGCCCGCGATACCATAGCTGTAGGGCAGCAGGGTCAAATTCTTCTTCATCCGGTTAAGCCGTAAGACTGCTTCACAGATGGTCCGTTCCCCTGAGCCGGAAGTCAGGTGCTGCTTTTTTACTGCCTACGCAGCTCTTTCAGCTAAACTTTTGCGCTATTTTTTTCATCACCTACTTGTCTTCATACCATTGGACTTTATACAACGGGGATTCGTATTCCATGGAGCGACTTTGAAATAGATATGGAAAATCCATCTTATGCCCCGCATTTTACTCCCCAAAAATCCAATGCGCAAGAAGCTTTTTGTAAAAATAGATAGCTAATACCGCCGCCGGTGCTGAATGTGTTAGACTCATCCAGCGGCATGATCTGCCGGGTAAAGAACGCCGCCGCTTTCTCCATGACGCCACATTCAGCGTGTCGGCTTCGTCCTCCGCTGCAAGTGCCGCTGTAGGGATCAACCCCACCAGTAGGCAAGCACTTCAGACTTGCTAATCTTCGTTTTTCATTGTACTGTATGCCTCCTATATCTCCGTTTTATTTTTCTGCCCCTCACTCCGGGGCCGGGTCAACAACATCAAAAGCCGCCCCTTTGTGGCCTCCCCGGTTTACTCCGGCAGGTCGTCTGCCAGATATTCCATCGCATTATTCTGCTCGGGCAGACTGGCTTCTCCGGGTGGCAGCCGCTTCAGCTCCACAGCCAGGACGTCCCGCTAATCCCTGTTTGGAAACCGTGCTCAGGGCTGCGGGAGAAAATACGCTCATACAGCAAGACCCCTTCCGTTATCTGCTCTCCGAGGCTGGCGAACCTTTCCCGCGCACACCGGGCAGCCGCACTTCTGCACCCCGGCTCTGGAATAAATGAGGGCTTTCCAGATGTGGCCGTTGGCGCACTGCCACCAGACCTTACGATGGCTGCCTGCGGTCACCATCTGCGGGGTAAAGCTGCCATTCAAAGTGGGGTGCCACTGTGCGGCTACCGTTGGTTCCGCAGTGGCCAGGTCATTGAAGCCCGGCAGAACTCTCTTGTTGGCACAATAGGGGCAACCGCTGCCGCGCATTGTGCGGGTGGCAATGACCGCCTGATAGCTGTGGTTCTTTTCGCATCGCCACCATGCCTTCCGGTTGCTGTAAGCGGAGATGGAATCCGGGGTCAGGGAACCGTTTCTCTCCGTATCCCACTCCTTTGCCAGCTCTGGGTATTGAGAAGCCAAATCGTTGAACCCCGGCAGAATCTGCTTCCCGGCACAGACCGGGCAACCGGCACCGGAGGCCGTCCGGGACGCGACGGCGGCCTGCCATCTGTGTCCCAAAGAGCACCGCCACCAAACCTTGCAGCTCGTTTTAGCCGTGACCTTTTCTGGCGTCAAAGCACCATTCTTCTCTATATCCCATTCCTCTACCAGCCGTGGGAACTGAGAGGCCAGATCGTTCTCGCCGGGCTGCACCAGCCTGCCAGCGCAGACCGGGCAGCCGCAGCCGCCGGAGACCCGGGAATTGATCTGGGCCCGCCAGGAGTGTCCCTTCTCACAAACCCACCACGCAAGGTGGTGGCTTCCCGCCGGGAATTCAGACGGCTTTCGCGGGGCATTTTTCCGCGTATCCCACTGAACAGCAAGATCCGGGTACAGCGATGCAAAGTCATTGCTCTGTCCCAATTTTTTACCGGCACAGTAAGGACAACCGCTTCCGGCGGTGCGGGTATAGACCAACGCCTGCCAGGAATGGCCGCTTCCGCACCGCCACCAGGCCATGGTGTGACTGCCGTGGGTCACCCCATCCGGCGTCAGAGGGAGATTTTTCTCGCTGTCCCATTCCTCCAGTAAATACTGCCGGTCATACTTCCGGCAGAAATCATACAGGCTTTCGCTCATGTGTCCGCCTCCCATGTCCGGGACAGCATTTCCATTGCGGCCCATGTCAGCGGCTCCATCCCGGAAAAATCCTTCCCCAGCAGATAGGCGCGGAACGCTTCAGCAAAGTACTCCTCCACATTCTTTCGACAGTAATCCCTGTGCAGAAATGCGGCCATCAGAACCTGCTCTTTCTGGAACGCATTCGTTATGGCGGCTTCTTCCTGTGCCGACGCATATTGCTCTTCAAAATGTCCCATCTCATGGAGAACTATGGTGTTATACCCCTGCGCCTCGATGGCCACGGCGGGTACAGACACAGCTGCTGCAAAAAAGCACACAGAGACAATCGCCGCAGCTAACCGCTGAAAAGCCGACTTATACAGGATACTTAACTTCCAACAGGGCAAAACACTTCGCTTCATGGAACTCCCTCTTTATACAACGGAATCTATATTCCGTTGTGCAATTTTGAAATAGATATGGAAAACCCATTCCTACATTCCGTATTCTACTCCCCCAAAATCCAATGTACAAGGATTTTGTCGAAAAAACAGGTAAAATAAGCACAAAGAAATGAGCCATGAAGAAGGCATCTCCATGGCTCCTGGAAGAAGCGCCCATTTCCCTTTTGCAAAGGAGAAATGGGCGCTTCTTTTCTGTTTCAGCCTGCCGAAAGCCCGGTCAGGCTGTTCATGGTTCACATACGGAATATAGATTCCGTTTCAGAGCACCAGCTGCAGCCGTTCCAGCTGACGCCGGTGCTCCTGTCCTGCGGTCATCAGGTAGATGCGGGTGGTTTCAATGCTGGAATGGCCCAAGATGTCCGCCAGCTTTGCAATGTCCTTGTAGACCCGGTAATAAATCGTGGCAAACAGATGCCGGAGATTATGGGGAAATACCTTGGAGGGCTCCACATCGGCTTTTTGACAGAGCCGCTTCATCTCAGCCCAGATCTGGCATCGCCCCATGGGCTTTCCGCCTCTGGTGAGAAAAATCTCACCAGAGGTGATTTTTTGCTTTTTCGCGTATTTCAGCAGCCTCCTGCACAGCTTTCCCGGCAGCAGGATGGTGCGGATCTTTCCCTTCAGAGAGATGGTGGTATGGCCTTCCTTTGCCGCCTCCACGGTGATATAGCGCACTTCGCTGACCCGGATGCCGGTGGCGCAGATCGTTTCCATGACCAGTGCGATCCGCTCCCGTCCTGACTCGCGGGCTGCCGTGATGAGACGCTCATAGTCCTCACGGCCCAGTTCCTGTCCGGCGTCCCGGAACAGACGATGCTGAACCTTCAGATAATGGGCGCGGCAATCCGACCAGCCGAGAAAAGTAAATAGATCATTGATGGCAGCCAGAGATGCATTGACTGTGGAGGGTGAATAGCCACCCATGCTTTGCAGATGTTCTTTCCAAGCTACGACAGCGTCTTTGGTAACAGGCCGCCCATCCAGGTACAGGAAGAAAGCCCGTACGCTTCGGAGGTATTTTTCAATGGTTGCAGGGGATCGTTCCGCCCGAACAAGGGAGGATGCAAAGGCGGCGATCTGTTCGTTGGTAAGATAGTGTTGTTCCATGGCGGTTCTCCTTGTGATAAAGCGTGATGGGTTTCATTTTACCGGTTGGAAGATATCCTGTGCAAGAGAAAGCACAACGCATCAATGTGGGCACTTCTTAGGTGGGTGTGATATTAACTCTGTTGGAGAAGATGTTCAAGTCTTTACCGATTCTTTCTGACCTTTGGATACTGGATTTGGAAAAAAGCCCAGATTGGCGGGTATGAAGCCAACGCCGCCATAGGCGGCGCAGTTGCAAGCATCGCATTTTGATATCAAAATACTGCTTGCTGGGGTAAACCCCAGTCCCCCATGCCGCCCGCGGGCGGAAACTTCTCGACAGATTGCCGGAAAGTAGCATATAAAATCGGGTTCGGCCATATGGGTCTGTTGACAAAGTACTGCAAAAGCCAGCGCCATATGGTAAAATTTAACAGGGTGATGCTGAATGATGACCAGAAGTCCTGAAAACAATGCAGACTGCTTGCAGTAATATATACCCCCCCTTCCCTTAAAAGGTCATAGTTTTGAAGCATTTACTTCAAGCCAAGCTGCTGCCACTGTGAACGATCCGTTGATACGCAAAAAGGTTACCCCACTTCTTTTTCAAGAAGTGGGGTAACCTTTCGTGCGTCAGCTATTCTGCATATCAACCTTTCCTCGCAAAGAATTCCGACATGGTGATGCCCAACCCATCGCAGATCCGCTCAATCGTGTCGACAGATAATTGTCCGCCGCGGCGTTCGCTGTTTTTCAGGGTCGAAT